>RCUU01000479.1_pt1 | contig 22080 bp, 19 predicted proteins | sample 2166211 | NCBI WGS metagenome assembly RCUU01 (sample SAMN09932620, study PRJNA488358) | compost metagenome | feature: garden; material: soil; isolation source: compost soil in phenylacetic acid-enriched culture | place: Germany: Experimental Botanical Garden Goettingen | collected 2016-01-27
GCAGCTCCACCAGCACCGTCTGCTGCGTTACCCATAGCTCCTGCACTGCTGCCGGATGGTACTCCAGAGGAGGCACTTGGGATAACAGGAATAGCAAGATTTTTCAGTTCGTCAATTGTTGTGATGTTACCGTCAACTACGACTGCTTTTTGAGACTGCTCCATTTCAAAAAGACCTAACGGAGCACGAACTGCTGAAGCTTGAATAAGGGCTTTTACGGTATCCTCGCTAAGACCCAGCTCTTGCAGCTTTGCCTGGTTAAACTTAAGCTGAACTTCCTTGACGTATTGACCTGCGATTTGCACAGAGGCTACGCCATCCACATCCTCCAAAGCAGCTTTGATGTCGTTTTCTGTAATGCGGGTCAAGGATTCAAGATCGCCGCCTTTATTGTCTGACAGGCTTAGCGATATGACCGGCATGGAGTTTATGCTGAATCTGGCGATTTTAGGCTTTTGCGCATCATCAGGCAGGATGACGTCATTCAGTGCTTCACGCACCTCGGCTGTAGCGTTATCCAGATTCGTACTGTAATCGAATTCGATGAACAGTGAAGCTGCGTTCTCCATGGACGTTGAGGTTATCGTTTTAACGTGGTTTACGTTATGAAGCCGCTGCTCCAGAGGTTTGGTGACCTCCTGAACAACAGCTTCAGGTGCGGCACCCGGATAGACCGCTGTAATGCTCAAATAAGGGACGTTGATATTCGGTATGGACTCCTGCTTCATAGTCAGTCCGCTATACAAACCTACAGCAGTGACAATGATCGTCAGCAGCCAAATGGCAAACTTATTGCGCAGCGAAAATTGAATAGTTCCTTTCATAAGTAGGCTTCTGCTCCTCTCTTTATTTTCAAGCGTATAAAATATGAATTTGCTTAAGTTTAACGATGCAAGTATGGTTGTATTAACTCTTCTAGCTCAGCAACTGGAAGCTTGATCTCAGGTATGTTTTTTAAATTGGCAAGCATACCGAGCAATATGGCATGGCGCGGATGAAGCTCAATCATCTCCTGATCGAGAATCTGCAGCGATTCCAGTCCTTGATCACGCAATACGGAATCTGTAACCAGATCAGGAACCAAGGTCTTTAACTCCTTGATTGCGAGCAAAGGGTGACGCTCTGATTGGATCATCAGGTTGTTGGTGCAGCTCCATTGCTGGATAAGATCCCGAGATATGAGCGGCTCCGGCTGAGTCTGCAGCAGGTTTGCGACAATAACGTCAAGCATGTCAACCAGATAACGGGCCATATGGCTAGTTGAAATGTTTAGCTTAGGAACTAACAATAGTTGAACATAAGTACCCAGCATACCGTGAATGATGCTCAAAAGATCGGCAAAATAAGGAGAGGCCTTCTCGCCATATGCAGCTAGTATCGTCTTTTCACTGAACTTCAGCAGCTTGGTCGTATGACCTCTGATAACTTCAGGCTCCTTGTGCATATTGCCGCTTTTCAACACTTCTTTGAGCTGCATGAGAAAGAATTCACGGAATTCCAGCACAAGCATAAGCAAAACTTCAATCTGCCGAATCATTCTATCCCGTGGGCTTAAGCCTGGCTGGCTTTTTACTTCGACTAAATGATCCTGAAGCATTTGAAAGCAATAGTTGTACAGACTATGCTCCAGCTCTTCCTTGGACTTAAAGTGCAAGTACAGGCTTCCTTTGGACATCCCGCATAATTCTGCAATTTCCTGCATGGAGGTGGCTGATGACCCTTTAGTCGCAAACAACTGCATCGCGGTTCTGAGAATCTGTTTCTTTTTATCGTCTGATTTGCTGGACAAGCGACACTGTTCTCCTTTTTTGACCGATTGGTACTCATAATGACTATGTGGTCAGAAAAATTATATTACAAATAAAAATTCAATACAAGTTGAGCGGATAATAGGTGTTATGCATGTACAATCTGCTGGGAAGAATGATAAGCTTCATGTAAAATATAGTCATAAGTATCTGTGAAAAGGAGCATCGGGATGAGACGTGGGTTGCAGATCGCATTAATTGTTGCAATATTAATTGCATTTTATTATTTTGGATTTGGCGTATTCGGCAGCTTCGGCGGTACGCTGGTCAGTATATTTCAAACCTTAACCGTAATTACGATAGGACTTGCTATTTTTATGGAGAATCGGAACCCCTCCAGCACAGTGGCATGGATTCTGGTTCTTGCCTTGCTCCCGGTGGTGGGGCTGATACTGTATTTCTTACTCGGCCAAAACTATTTTAAACGCCGTAAATTTGATAAAAAGGCAGAGGAGGACCGCAAACGGTATGAGCTGATTGACAGAAGCGGTAAAGTGCTTCCTCGCGATCTATCGAAATTTACTCCCGGGCAGCAGCGTTTGCTGCAGATGTCCCAGCGTATTGCTCGCACTCCATTCTCCATGGCAACTAAGACGCGCATACTGACGAATGGTGAGGAGACCTTCTCCACGATTCTACGTGAGCTGAAAAAGGCCGAGCACCATATTCATATGGAATATTACATATATCGTGCAGATGCTATCGGACGTCAAATTCAAAAAACGTTGATAGAAAAGGCCCGTGCAGGTGTCAATGTTCGGTTTATGTTTGATGCGGTGGGCAGTATTGGACTGCCTAAATCTTTTATTAAAGAGCTGCGCGATGCCGGAGTTAAGGTAGGGATTTACGGTGATGAAATTAAGTTTCTAGCTCTATCAAGCCGTGTGAATTACCGAAATCACCGAAAAATTGTCGTTATTGATGGTAAAACGGGTTTTATCGGCGGTCTGAATGTAGGGGATGAGTATTTAAGCAGGAGCACCACATACGGATTTTGGCGAGATACTCATATGCTGATTACGGGTGAGGCGGTTCGTTCGCTTCAAGTGATCTTTTTGCAGGATTGGCAGTATGTCACCGGGGAGAAAATCATGGAGCCGGAATATTTGTCCCCCGATCTTGCTGAAGGCTGCAAAGGGGCTGTTCAGATCGTAGCGAGCGGTCCTGACAACGAGAGCAGTACGCTGAAAAATATATTTTTTGCTATGATTACTTCAGCCAAAAAATCGGTATGGCTGGCGACTCCGTATTTTATACCGGATGAGGATATATTGACCGCATTGCGTGTTGCAGCCATGTCGGGAGTTGATGTTCGAATTCTGTTTCCAGCCAAGCCGGATAAAAGATTACCGTTTTTCGCCTCGCATTCGTATTTTCCTTCGTTATTGGAGGTTGGGGTGAAGATTTTCGAGTACGAGAAGGGATTTTTGCACTCCAAGCTGCTTATTGTTGATGGCGAGGTTGCTACAATCGGAACAGCCAATATGGATATGAGAAGCTTCCATTTGAATTTTGAAGTTAATGCACTGCTAGTTCAGACAGATAGCATTGCTACGCTGGTCAAGGAGTTCGAGCGTGATTTGCTTTTTGCCAAGATGATTGATATGGAAGAATTCGTTAATAAGAAAATTTTTATTCGGTTTATGGAATCTGCGGCGAGGCTGCTATCACCGCTGCTATAGGTTGAATTGCTATGGTGCGCGCATGCAGATTATATAATAGAGGGTCTCTTGGAGCGAAGGAGGAGTGATGCTAAGTGAGTACGTCAGAACGGAAGACAGAACACATTCGGCTCTGTATGGAGGAACAAGTAAACGGAGAAGGGGTTTCTACAGGTTTCGCTAAATATGTATTCCGTCATAATGCTCTTCCTGAACTGAATTTTGATGACATTAGCCTAAAGACGACGTTTCTCGGAGCACCGCTTAGAACGCCTTTTTTGATCAGCTCTATGACCGGAGGAAGCGAGCTTGCAGGCCGAATCAATGTCCGATTGGCCGAAGCAGCAGAACGAAGAGGCTGGGCTATGGGAGTTGGCTCGGTACGCGCAGCTGTTGAGCGGGAGGAGCTGGCTTCTACCTTTGCGGTTCGGCGCAAGGCGCCAAGCATTCCGATTATTGCAAATCTGGGTGCGGTGCAGCTTAATTATGGATTCGGCGTAGAGGATTGCAAGAGGGCCGTAGATATTGCTGAAGCGGATATGCTGGTGCTGCACCTGAACAGTCTGCAGGAGGTGTTCCAGCCTGAGGGCAATACGGCCTTTCAAGGCCTGATAGAGCAAATAGAGCGAGTGTGTCGGGAGCTGCCGCTTCCCGTCGGTGTGAAGGAAGTAGGCTGGGGGATCGATGGAGTGACAGCCAAGCGCTTGCGTGAGGTTGGCGTGGCCTTTATTGATGTAGCTGGAGCGGGAGGAACCTCCTGGAGTCAGGTTGAAAAATTCCGCAGCGCGGATCTGGTGCGCCGTGCGGCAGCGGAAGCATTCGCGGATTGGGGAATACCTACCGCCGAATGCATTCGCGAGGTAAGGGCGGCGATACCAAACGCCGCCCTTATCGGCAGCGGAGGCCTGAACACGGGCGTGGATGCCGCCAAAGCGCTGGCGCTTGGCGCGGATCTGGCCGGGTTCGGCCGGGCGCTGCTTGCTCCGGCGGTGCAATCGGAGGAGCAGCTTGATGCGCTGCTTGAGCGCGTTGAGCTGGAGCTGCGCATCGCCATGTTCGGCATCGGCGTTGACTCGCTGCCGGCCCTGCGCAATACGCCGCGTTTAGTGCGGCGTGAGTAGCGAATTGATGCGGCGTAGTGTTCGGCGTAGTAGTAGAGGAATGGTCATGGCGAGTTAGAGTAGAATAATAAGTTGATAGGGTGCTGTATAAGTAGCAGTGGGGAGTATGACTGCTTTGACGTGGTATGAGCTGCATAGTAAGTAACTATAAGTGGTGCGCGTTATATAGTAAGTAAGCTTAGGTAGTACGCGTTGTATAGTATAGTAATAGTATGTAAGTATGTAAGTATGTAAGCTTAAGTGGTACGAACGGCATAGTAAGCTTAAGTAGTACATGCTAGGTAGCAATAGTGAGCAAGCTTAAGTAGTACAAGCTGTATAGCGATAGTAAGTAAGCTTAAGTAGTATGAGTTGCGATCTTGTGTTCAGGTGCGTGCGAGTGCTTTCGAGCAGTGCATATCAGCCAGCAGGAAATTCCTGCAAAAGTGCAGCTTTTTGCTCCTTATGTAGCTCGTTGAATAATTTTGCTGCAAAAGTACAGCTTTTTTCGATGAAATCTATGTTTTAAGTCAATAATTAAGCAAAAGCCTGCATTTTTGCAGGTTTTTGCTTTGAAACGGTGCCAGTGATGATAAAAAGCTGCACTATTGCAGTTTTTATCGAATATGATCTCGAATACGAATGCGACTCCCAACTCGTGCTTTTATTCCCATCTCCCCGTTTTCCGTCGAGCTGCTCCATCTCTAGTGCCTACTATAAATTAATTAATTATTTTAATCCGAGCGGAATACAAAGAATTATATTGCGTTTCATGCCGTTTACCCTTATATTGAGATTAAAGACCGGGTTACTGGTACGTGAATGTCTAAGCAATTGAGGCAGTAACGCGGAAAATGCTGAGGGAAAGAAAGGGGAATTATCATGAAACCATCAATTTGGAATTGGAGCACCCGTACAGTTGTTACGATCGGGATCGGTGCGGCGTTATATGGTGCGACGAGCTGGATAGGCATTCCTATAGCACCGGATACTCAGCTTAGACCTTCGATTGCCCTGCTTGCGATTTTTGGAGCGTTATTTGGCCCGGTGGTTGGCTTTATTGCAGGTCTTATCGGTCATATTATAAATGATTTTATTACGAGTGGAACTGTATGGTGGGGCTGGGCGCTTGGATCAGGGATCACAGCAGCATTCATGGGGCTCGTTTATTTATCGAAGGATTTTAATCCAAAAGATGGCACCATAAAAAAGAAGCATTTGTTCCAGTTCTTGATTTACGGTGTTGTGGGTATTTTTGTGTCACTTGCCTTTTCCGGGTTTTTCGACATTGTGATTATGGGCGAGCCCAACGATAAAATACTGATTCAAATCGTGTCTGCAGGTCTTGCGAATCTTGGCGTATTCCTTATTCTTGGCATTCCTGCCGTCTGGGCTTATACAAAGCGCAACCAGAGCAATACGAATTTGACGGTTGAAAGATAGGGGTTACTTGTAGCTATGCAGCCTGTAATTTCATTTCGCAATTTTAGCTTTCGATATAAAAGTCAAACCCGGCCAACGATAAACAATCTGAACCTGGATATTATGCCTGGGGAAAAAATATGGATAGCCGGCCCAAGCGGTTCCGGCAAATCAACATTAGCCCATTGTATCAATGGGCTAATTCCGTTTTCTTACAACGGTGAGATAACTGGAACGCTGCTGTTGAATGGTCAGGATATATCGGAACGCGGCATTTTTGAGCGAAGCCGCAGCGTAGGTACCATTCTGCAAAATCCGGATGCCCAGTTTGTAGGTCAGACGGTTGGTGAGGACGTAGCCTTTCAGATGGAAAATGAAGAGGCAGCACAGCATGAAATGAAAGCAAAGGTATTGGCTTCACTTGATTTGGTGGGTATGCTGGCGTATGAGGGACATGGGCCGCATGATTTGTCAGGCGGACAAAAGCAGAGCGTATCGCTGGCTGGTGTATTGTCCACACAGGCGGACATTCTTCTATTTGACGAGCCTCTAGCCAATCTGGACCCGGCGAGCGGAACGAGAGCCATGGGGCTGATTGACGAGATTCACAAGACCAGCGGCAAGACGGTAATTATAATTGAGCACCGTGTTGAGGATGTTCTAGGACAATCGGCAGATCGAATCGTAGTCATGAATGACGGAGAGATTGCAGCCTTGGGAACACCGGAGGAGCTGCTTCAAAAGGGTGTGCTTAAGGAGTATGGACTGCGTCAGCCGCTCTATCTGGATGCTTTAAACTATGCCGGGATACAGCTTGATGAAGTATGTCATTTGAGCAAACCAGAGACCATTTCGATTGGAACGGGAAACGAACACGATTATAAACAAAAAATTGAATCATGGATGATTCTATCGGGTCACTTGAGCAGCCTGAGCATCGAGAATAATTTGCTAGACATTCGTGATGTGAGCTTTTCCTACTCTGCCGGCAGTGATGCGAAGGATACAGTGAAAAGAGCATCTTTATCTATAGGAGTTGGTGAGAAGGTAGCTCTGCTCGGCAGGAATGGAGCCGGGAAATCGACGTTATCCGGTCTGGTTACGGGTTTGCTTAAGCCCAAAAACGGCGAAATAAGCTGGTTGGGAGAAAATATGGCGGGCTGGTCGATTCGTCGGAGAGGTGAAGAGATCGGTTACGTAATGCAGAATCCGAATCACATGATTACGCAGCACATGATACGTGATGAAATAGCTTTAGGCTTGCAAGCGAGAAGTGTTCCTGAGTCTGAAAGGGAACGGAGAGTCGATGAGGTACTGCAGGTTTGCGGCTTGTATCCGTATCGAAACTGGCCGGTTTCCGCACTGAGCTTTGGACAGAAGAAACGGCTCACCATAGCATCTATTCTGGTGCTTGAGCCGAAGCTTATGATTCTTGACGAGCCTACCGCAGGACAAGATTATCGCCATTATACAGAATTTATGGATTTCATCAGCGATTTGGCAAACCGGGGAATGTCTTTTCTTTTCATCACGCATGACATGCACTTAGCGCTTGAGTATGCTGATCGTGCGGTCGTAATGGCAGGTGGAGAGATCATCGCATCGGATACGGTTGCTAATGTGCTCTCCGATTCGGAGGTTGCAGAACAAGCGCATCTTCGTGAAACAAGCCTGTCACGATTTGCTAAAGCTTGGGGGATATCCTCTCCAGCCCGATTTGTTCAGGCCTTTATTGATACCGAGAAGAGGCTGAAATTGGGGAGCATGGAAGAAGGTGAAGTACCTCATGAGTAAAACGGGCAATCTCTATGTGGAGGGCGATTCCTTTTTTCACCGTATGGATGGGGCCGTCAAGCTCATCATGCTGCTGACCTGGACGGTGGTTACTTTTCTGTTCCTGGATCTGCGAATTTTTGCCGTTATGCTGGCAGGTGGCATTACTATGCTGTTCATATCCCGTATTCCAATGAAGAGAATGGCGCTGCTGTTTTGGGTACTGACGATTTTTACGCTGGTTAACAGCGTTTTTATTCTGCTCATTACCCCGCGGTTTGGCTCAACGTTAACTGACACGAATACTCCGCTGATCCCGATTGGATACGATACAATTAATGCAGAGACGCTTTTTTACATTCTGACGTTGTCGTTAAAATATTTAACGCTGCTGCCGATCACCTTGCTGTTTATTTTTACTACACATCCGAGTCGTTTTGCAGCAAGCCTCAACAAGCTTGGAGTTCCTTACAAGCTCGCTTATGCGGTGAGTATAGCCTTTCGATATATCCCTGATTTGACCCAGGAGTTCAAGAACATTTTGAACGCCATGCAAATGAGAGGCCTTGGTATTTCGCGCAGTGATGGAAATCTGATTCGACGTATGAGGAATTTGTCGCTCGTTGTTGTTCCGTTATTGCAATCATCACTTCAGCATATTGAATCGGTATCCGATGCGATGGACCTCCGGGGCTTCGGGACCAGACCCAAACGCACTTGGTATATGGGCACTCCCATGTCACCCAGCGATAAGATCGCAGTGCTTCTGTGCAGTCTGCTGCTGATCGCGGCGATAGCTATTAAAGTCTTATTCATCAAAGGCTTCTGGTATCCATTCAATATAAGTTGAACCAAAATGGAAATCCGGGAACAACAGCGATTGAAAAAACAACTTATATAATTTCATTTTAATTCGTTCTAATCTAACTACAAAATTGCTGATATAATTGAAAATGAGGTGTCACACTTCAAGAAAAATTTGACTATGGATAAGTGTGTCCTTGAAATATGTGCTATGGATATGTACTATGATTGAAGAACATGAATCAACTAGTGAATACGTATTATTAGAATAGGAGTTGTCATAAATATGGCTTTAAAGGCGGGAATCGTGGGCCTTCCGAATGTTGGGAAATCCACGCTGTTTAATGCAATTACTCAAGCGGGTGCTGAATCTGCCAACTATCCGTTTTGTACAATTGACCCGAATGTGGGTGTGGTTGAAGTTCCGGACGAACGCTTGGATAAGCTCACTGAATTAGTAGTTCCTAACCGTACGGTACCAACGGCATTTGAATTTGTTGATATTGCGGGCTTGGTTCGCGGTGCCAGCAAGGGTGAAGGATTAGGAAACAAATTTTTGGCTCATATCCGTGAGGTGGATGCGATTGTTCATGTCGTTCGCTGCTTTGAGGATGAGAATATTACTCACGTTGATGGCAAAATCAACCCGATCAGCGACATTCAGACGATTAATCTGGAGCTGATTCTGGCGGACCTGGATAGTGTGGAAAAAAGAATTGACCGCTCCCGTAAAAATATGAAGGGCGGCAACAAGCAATATGAGAAGGAAGTTGAAGTGCTTGAACGGATCAAGGAAGCTCTTTACAACGATCAGCCAGCACGCAGCGTTGAGCTGTCGGATGATGAGAAGCTGATTGTTCGTGACCTGCATTTGCTCACCTTGAAGCCTGTATTGTATGCAGCGAACGTAAGCGAGGATGGTGTTACGGAAGCGGACAGCAATCCTTTTGTACAGCAAGTGAAGGACTTCGCTGCGGCAGAAAATGCCGAGGTTGTTCCGATCAGCGCAAAGGTAGAGGCTGAAATTGCCGAGCTGGATGGCGAAGATAAAGCGATGTTCCTGGAGGAATTAGGACTGGAGGAATCCGGTCTTAACCGTCTGATCAAAGCGGCATACCGTCTGCTTGGACTGTACACTTACTTTACCGCAGGCGTTCAGGAGGTTCGTGCGTGGACGATTCGTAAAGGAACCAAAGCTCCGGGTGCGGCAGGTGTTATTCACTCCGACTTCGAACGCGGCTTCATTCGTGCCGAGGTTGTTTCCTATGATGATCTCGTAGCGGCGGGATCTATGAACGTAGCCAAAGAACGCGGTCAGCTGCGTCTCGAAGGTAAGGAATATATCGTACAAGACGGCGATGTTATGCATTTCCGGTTTAACGTATAGCTTGAAAGACTGCTTCTTGGATTGTTCTGAGCTTGCCGAATGCGGCAGGCTCATTTTTTTGTTATTTATGACGAATTATGTTGTCGAGTTTTATAAACATTAGTATACTACAGTGGATTGTATTAAAAATTTTGAGGGGAGTATGTGGGGGAATGGACTATACCATGTCTAGAAAAAGCCAACTGGATTCACGTGAGCTGCTATTGCTGGAATCCGAGGTGAAGAATCAAGGAAAAAATATGGTTATTGCGTATGTGCTGTGGTATTTCCTTGGACTGTTTGGCGGACATCGTTTCTATATGGGGAAGACAGGATCAGCTGTAGCTCAGCTTATTCTAAGTCTTACTGCAATCGGTATGCTGGTTACATTCGTTTGGTGGATTGTGGATGCATTTTTGACGCATACATGGGTTAAAGAGCATAATCTGGTATTAGAAAACCGACTCATTGATCAAATCTTACATAACAGAGGTTTATCTGAAAGATATCCGATTTAGTAAACACGCTTTTAGTAGACGTGTAAGTTATGACAGTGGCTGGGGATTTCGATTGTTGAAATCCTCAGCCTTTTGATTTGTTCTGGAATACAGGCTACCCTTTTGCATATTGGGACTATTTTATTTCAAGCGTGCATTTATCAGGTACATGCTGTTTAATGGGTATTCAATATATAAAAAATATGTTATAATAAAAAGTCGTTTATCCTTTTAAAACCTTAGTTGAGATAGACGTATTTTTAGAATAAAAAATACAGATTGTATTATAAAGTGAGGTGCTTCCCTTGTTGGATCGACTACAATCCCTGGCAGATCGTTATGAGAAGCTGAGTGAGCTGCTCTGCGACCCGGACGTAGCTAATGATACAAAGAAACTGCGGGATTATTCAAAAGAACAATCGGATTTACAGCCGGCTTTTGAGGCGTACACCGAATATAAGAATGTTATCGAGGAGCTTGAGGCAGCAAAAGCTATGCAGGCTGAGAAGCTGGACGATGAAATGCGTGAAATGGTTAAATTGGAAATCGATGATCTGACCAAGCGTCAGCAGGAGCTGGAGGAGACCATCCGGATACTGCTGTTGCCTAAAGATCCTAATGATGATAAAAACGTAATCGTTGAAATACGCGGAGCTGCAGGCGGAGACGAGGCTGCGTTGTTTGCGGCTGATTTGTACCGAATGTATACGCGATATGCTGATACGCAAGGCTGGCGTGTAGAACTGATGGACGTGAATGAAAGCGACCTTGGCGGATTTAAAGAGGTCATTTTCATGATTAACGGACGCGGTGCCTACAGCAAAATGAAATACGAGAGCGGTGCCCATCGTGTACAACGTATTCCATCCACAGAGTCCGGCGGACGCATTCATACTTCGACTTCAACGGTAGGTGTTATGCCGGAAGCTGAGGAAGTAGATATTGAAATTCTGGATAAGGATATTCGTGTGGATACGTTCTGCTCCAGCGGTGCAGGCGGACAGTCCGTTAATACGACAAAATCAGCTGTACGTGTAACTCATATTCCAACGGGGATCGTGGCCACCTGTCAGGATGGCAAATCACAGAACTCCAATAAGGAAAAAGCGTTGCAGGTGCTTCGGGCGCGTATCTCGGATATGATGCGCCAGGAGGAAGAGGCTAAATATGCCGGCGAGCGCAAGAGCAAGGTGGGTACGGGGGATCGCAGTGAACGGATTCGGACGTACAACTTCCCTCAGAGCCGGGTTACGGATCATCGCATTGGTCTTACGATGCATAAGCTCGATCAGGTGATGAATGGAGAAATTGAAGACATTATTTCAGCATTGACACTCGCTGAGCAAGCAGAATTGATGGATAGAGGAGAATAACCATTGAACGGTGAAGGATATATGTTATCCGGAGCGCTCAATATTATGGAAGCCCGCAAAGAGGCTTCTTCTTTTTTAGCGGCGGCCGGTGTTAATGAAGCTGACTCAAATGCAGATTTGCTTATTCGCCATGTGCTTGGACTTGAGGGTGCAGCGTATCTGATGGCGCTGCGCGATCCATTCCCAGAGGACCGGCGGTCCGACTGGGAAGAAGTCATCCGCCGCAAAGCGGCGGGGGAACCGGCGCAGTATATTATCGGGGAGCAGGAATTTTACGGCTTGACCTTCAGGGTCACGCCGGCTGTCCTGATTCCCCGTCCGGAAACGGAGCTGCTCGTTGAAGGGATCGCCAAGCTGGGCGATTCCTTATGGCCGGGCGGCGCACCGCTGGTCGCCGACATCGGAACCGGCAGCGGGGCAATTGCCGCAGCCCTGGCTCACCTGCGCCCGTCATGGCGTATTGCGGCGAGTGATATCTCGCCGGAAGCGCTAGAGGTAGCGCAGGAAAATGTCCGGCGGCTTGGCCTTCAAGTGAAGTTCAAGCAGGGTGACCTGCTTGAACCGTTCCGAGGCGAGCCGCTGGACATCGTCGTTTCAAATCCGCCCTATATTCCGGCGGAGACGATAGAGCAGCTTCAGCCCGAGGTGCGCGACTTCGAGCCGCGCGGGGCGCTGGATGGCGGTCCTGACGGACTTGCTCCATACCGCAAAATGATGACGCAGCTCTCTCTTTTAGCACAACCGCCGCGTCTTGTCGGCTTTGAGCTTGGAATGGGCCAAGCCGGGGATGTCGCAGGGCTTTTGCGCACAGCTGGTCATTGGGGCGAAATCATAACCATTCCGGACCTTGCCGGAATCGATCGTCATGTGATTGGAATAAGAATATGATGTGATGTCATAATAAATTTTCTTACAGCCAGGAGTGATATGCAGGTGACGACATCGGAAATCGTTTTCCAGACCAAGCCCACGCTGCAGGGGCAAAAGGTTATTTTGCGTCCCTTTATGCCGGAGGATTACTCCACCATGATAAGCTTGTTGGAAGATCCGGAAATAAGACGATTGACGGGCTCGGCTCACACCGATGAAGAAGCCAATGAGCCTACAAGCCCGGAAGAGGCTGAGCATATCAAGCAATGGTATCTAAGCCGCAACGATCAGACCAATCGGCTCGACCTTGCGATTATAGAGCAGGCGACCGGACAATTGGTAGGAGAGGTTGTATTCAACGATTACGAGCCCACCACACACAATGTCAATTTCCGCATTCTGATTGGAGCGGCTGGACGCGGCAAAGGGCTGGGGACTGAAGCTACAGCATTGTTTTTGCGTTATGGCTTTGAGGTCCTTCACCTTCACAAGGTTGAGCTTGAGGTGTATAGCTTCAACCCTCGTGCAGAGAGGGTGTATCGGAAATGCGGATTCATGCTGGAGGGAATCAAGTGCGAGAGCTTCCTGTATAATGGCGAGTACATAGACACCAAGCTTTTGGGGCTGCTACGACGAGATTATGCTCAAAAGCATGAATGATGCCGAACCCCATTGGGATGCGATCGACCAACCGCAGTCATGGAACAAAACACTGAGCGCTGGAAGCAGCGCTCGGTGAGATCAAGAAGCTTAAAGGGTGACAATTGCTGATCAGGCGCAGCGCTCCAAATAACAAGGAATGGTTGCAAGGTCCAATAGACTTCGAACGCAGTTTTCCTTACAATAATGGAGAGGCTGCCGTTGACCATGAGGTCCAGGGGTCAATTGTAGAAGAATGGGGGACAGGATCAATGCTTAACAAGTTAAAGAAAATCGACTACACGATCGTGTTCATTCTGCTGGTCCTGATGGGAATCAGTATTGCAGTGCTGTATAGCGCAACATCCAATACGAAGTTTCATGGCTACGAGCTTCGGATGGCGTTGTATTACGTGCTTGGATTCATCGCGTTTTTTGCAGTGTCGCTAATTGATTATCGGATATTTGTGAAGTACGCGCTGTACATTTATATATTCGGGATTGCGCTGCTTGTCGTCGTAATGTTTGTGGGGAGCACACTGAACAATGCAACGGGCTGGATCAAGCTCGGGAGCTTCAGCTTTCAGCCTGCGGAGTTTTTCAAGCTGCTGCTCATTATATTCCTTGCCTTTATGCTGCTAATGAAGCGTAAACCCAAGCTAAGCTTGTGGCGGGATGTTTTGCCTATCGGCTTGTTTACGTTTATTCCTTTTGTCCTTGTTATGGCTCAAAATGACCTTGGTAATGCGCTTAGCTATTTGGTCATCTTGGCGGGGATGCTGTGGATTGGTAATATCAAGTACACTCATGCACTGATCGCTCTGGTTATTTTTGCCGGATCGGCTTTTGGGGGGATTACCGCCTACAAGGTGTACCATGATGAGGTTTATACCTTCTTTCAGGAGATCGGACGGGAGCACTGGATCGAACGGATCGACCCTTGGCTTGTCCCTGAGAAGGCGACGGATAAAGCCATTTATCATACCAAAAATGCAAAATTGGCGATCGCTTCAGGAGGTATGACAGGAGAAGGATATATGAAAGGAGAGACGGTGCAGTCAGAGCGTGTGCCGCTTACTTATTCAGATTCCATCTTTGTCGTGATTGCCGAAGAGTTCGGATTTTTGGGAAGCTCCGTACTGCTTCTGCTATATTTTGTGTTGATACATCGGCTGATTTTAATTTCACTGGAATGCAAGGACCGAAGCGGGCCCTACTTGATTGTAGGGATTGTGGCGATGTTTTTGTATCAAATTTTTGAAAATATCGGAATGTTCATCGGGCTCATGCCTCTTACGGGGATTACGCTTCCGTTCATCAGCTACGGCGGTACCTCGTTGTTAATCAATATGGCTAGTATAGGACTTGCGATGAGTATTCGCATCCACGGACATGAAGTGTCGGAGGAGCATACCAGACCAGCCTCGCGTTATGCGTTAAAGTCCAAGGTTGGAAGAACCTCGTAAATATATAGCGGTAATTCTGGCGTTTGCTGTAGAGAGCTGGCGTCCGGATTATCGCTTTTTTGTACAGAGATATACAAATTAATAGATTTATAGATTAATAGAATTATAGGTTTAATTCTCTCTATTGCGGACATACTGATAGACATCAGAAGGTTGCGTAAAGGGGAGAAAGAAATGAAGGGACGTCATCGTCATATTGCACTTATTATATTTAGTCTAATCATTATGCTGATGTCATGGGAAGGACAAAGAGTAGATTCAGCTGCAGTTTCTGCTGATGGACAAGGCTCGATTCCACAGGATTCTATCCGTCTGCGTATTTTGGCAAATTCAGATCGAGCAAGCGATCAGGCAGTTAAACGGCGTGTGCGCGATGCAGTGGTGGAGCAGATGAACAACTGGGTAGATAAGCTGGAGAATCCGCAAAGCCTGGAGGACGCTCGACGTGTGATTAAAGACAATTTGGCTTCGGTAGAAAATATCGTAGAGCAAACCCTTCGGAGCAGCGGCAAAAGCTATAGCTATACCGTAGAATTAGGGGTGGTTCCCTTTCCAACCAAGCTGTATGGCGGCAAGGTGTACCCCGCGGGCGATTACGAAGCGCTTCGTATTACACTTGGAGAAGGGGACGGAAAAAACTGGTGGTGCGTGTTGTTTCCTCCTCTTTGCTTTGTGGATGCGGGCAGCGGTGATGCTTTGGCACAGGATAAGAAAGCGGGGACTTCTAAAGAAAAAAGCGAGGCTGGCGCCAAAATAGCCGACCCGGACTCACTCGCCAAATCATTGTCCTCCGATACAGATGCTAACGCAAATATCAATACCGCACAGGTGCAGGTCCAACCTGAGGAGACAGAGGTTCGATTCTTTTTGTGGGATATGCTGGTGAATTTGTGGACTTGGATAACAGGGCTGTTTGCATAAAATAAGGCGGTCTTTCATAAAGCATTATTTTCCCAGTTCGCTTAGGTTATAATAGAGTTAGTTATTTTTACGGCAAATATACTTAATAGTTTGGGATGATAGGAATTGGATAATAAAGTGGATAACAGCGTGAATGAGCAATCAGAGTTAAAGTCAGATAAGAATCAGAAATTGAAGGATAAAAAGGATGCTGTATATACAGAGCGAAGGGAGACACAGCTTTGGGATGTTACCGGAGCGATGACCTTTAAAGAATCGGAGTCCGGAAAAATCGCGAAGGAGGACGATCCCGTGCTCAGGTCGGCTCTGCAGGAGGCGGGGAACGTGTTGGCTTCCGGTGGAACGGTGGCGTTCCCGACGGAGACCGTATACGGCCTTGGCGCCGATGCCAGAAATACGAAAGCGGTGGAGGCGATATTTGCCGCCAAGGGGCGGCCCTCCGACAATCCGCTGATCGTGCATATTGCCTCCATGAGCCAGCTGGAAGGTCTCGTTACAGCGGTGAACGAGACCGAGCGCAGGCTTATGGAGGCGTTTTGGCCCGGGCCGCTAACGGTAGTACTGCCCGTAGCGCCCGGCGCCGTCTCGCCCCGCGTGACGGCGGGCTTGTCCACCGTGGGCGTGCGCATGCCCGCCCACGACATTGCGCTGCGGCTGATCGCCGCAGCGGCTTGCCCGGTGGCGGCGCCTAGCGCCAACCGGTCGGGACGGCCGAGCCCGACGCTGGCCAGCCACGTCGGGGAGGACCTGGCCGGCCGGATCGACGGGATCGTCGACGGCGGGCCAACGGGTGTTGGCGTCGAATCGACGGTCGTCGAGGTCGACGCCGATGGCACAGTGACCGTGCTCCGCCCTGGCGGGGTCACGGTCGAGCAGCTCGCCCGCGTCGCGTCCGCGGGCGTCCGACTGGACGCCGCCCTGCTGGAGGCGGAGGCGGGCGGCGGGCAAAACATCACGGCGCCGCGCGCGCCGGGGATGAAATACACGCATTATGCGCCTCGTGGCGCAATGCGTATCGTTGCGGGCGCCGCCCCTGAGCGGGTGGCGGCCCGCATACAGGCCGAGCTGGACGCTGCGGCGGAGCGCGGAGAGACGACGGGTGTGCTCGCCTTTGACGAGCACCTCCCGCTCTACCGCGCAGACTGCGTGCAGTCGCTCGGCAGCCTTGCGGCGCTGGAAACGGCTGCGCATCGTTTGTACGCCGCACTTCGCCGCTTCGATGAATGCGGCGTAACGTGCATTCTTGCCGAGTCGTGCCCGCAGGACGGGCTCGGCGGAGCAGTGATGAACCGGCTGTTAAAGGCAGCCGGAAACCATGTCATTCACGTATAATGCAGTACACTAATTATTTGTTCCTCTATAGTGGACAAAAAGCGAAAATGTCCATTAAAAAGAGGACATCAACAGGATGCTCCTGAACTAAAGGGAATTGTCTACATCTAGTTTGAAGTCACCTGTACTAACAATATATAGATGGCTGCGACCGAACAGGATATATTCTTCACATAGCATAAGTGTCCACTATTTAAAAGACAAAATGCACTTTTTTCCGCCATACAAGGACATCAAGGACATTATCACAAGGGAGAAAAATCAAGGTAGAAAGTCAAGGTAGAAAATCAAGGGAGAAAGTCCCGCTGTACAAATTACGGAACGGATGCCTAAACGAATGCCTGCTATACTCCAATATCTGAAGTTTGGATGCTCTGACCCTTATTTACTCTGTCGCCCGAAACACAGAAACTTTGAAAGCCTCGGCCCAGACAATAGTTTCCTATATGTAATGTAAGGGTGCGTGCACTCTTATGCGCCTGAAGAAAAAAGAAATTACTACAAAAGTGCATGCTTTTGCAATGGATATCACTATTTCAGATGAAAAAACTGCAAAAGTGCATTCTTTTAGGTCAATTTAGCTGAGCTGTAGGTTTTGGCACAGAAAAAGGTGTATTTTTGCATGAATTTAAATTCTCTAATTAGTAAATTCGATAAAAGATGTACTTTTGCAGCAATTTTAAAGAGGAGGGACCGGATGATTACCGTCGGGCTTACGGGATGGGGGGATCATTCTGATTTGTATCCTCCCGGTACTCCTGCCAGGAAAAAACTCGCTATGTATGCAAGGCATTTTCCGGTTGTCGAGGTCGATAGTTCGTTTTATGCGATACTTGGTGAGGATACGTATCGGCGGTGGCTGAATGAGACGCCGTCGCATTTTCATTTTATTTTGAAGGCTTATCAGGGGATGACAGGTCATTCGCGCGGTAAAAATCCTTACGAGGGGCCGGGTGAGATGTTTCAGGCATATCTGGATTCTATTGCTCCTGTGGTAGAATGCGGACGATTGAAGGCAATTATGTTTCAGTTTCCGCCTTGGTTTGATTGTAATTCCGATCATGTTCGGCAGCTTCGGGCGATTAAAAAGTGGATGGGAGACCTTCCGCTAGCTCTTGAATTTCGCAATCAGAGCTGGTTTGCTCCGGAAACCAGGGAAGGGACGCTATCCTTTATGCGTGAGGAAGGCTGGATTCATATCGTATGTGATGAGCCGCAAACGGGACAAGGGTCTGTTCCAATAGTGCTTGAGCCCACTCATTCGGAGCTTACGTTGGTTCGTCTTCATGGACGAAACGCAGAAGGCTGGAGTCAGGCCAGCGCCGAAAATTGGAGGGAAATCCGTACGTTATATCGGTATAATACGGAGGAGCTTCGCGAGTGGGCCGATCATCTGAGCGTCTTAAAGTCCAAAGGGGCCAAGGAAATATGTATGATTTTTAATAACAATTCTGGAGGAGACGCTGCTTCAAACGCTAAGGAAATGGAAATGATTCTAGGTAAGACGCCGGTAAATCTGCCTCCAAAACAAATAGAGCTCTTTGGTTTTGAGGAATAATTAGTATTCTCGTGGTGAAATCTTTAATAGTCAGATGCCAAGCGGGGGGACAAAAAGTGGAAGTTTTTGAATTAGTGCTGATTATGCTTGGACTTATCGGAATTTCTAATGTACTGAACAGATTCCTGCCTTTTATTCCGGTTCCGTTGCTTCAAATTTTACTTGGTACACTTGTGGCGCTGCTGCCTTTGGGGCTTCATCTGGAGTTGAACACGGAGCTGTTTCTTGTTATGTTCATCGCGCCGCTGCTTTATAACGACGGTAAAAGAACACCAAGGGAAGATTTGTGGAATTTGAGATCCCCAATTTTGCTGCTCGCTCTTGGACTGGTATTCGTCACCGTATTTGCGGGGGGTTACCTGATTCACTGGCTTATACCGAGCATTCCGCTGCCGGCTGCATTTGCGCTTGCGGCTATTTTGTCACCTACAGATGCTGTAGCGGTTGGAGCTCTGGCAGGACGTATTCATTTGCCTAAAGGAATTATGCGGCTTCTGGAGGGCGAATCCCTCATGAATGATGCTTCGGGATTGGTCGCTTTTAAATTTGCTGTTGCTGCAATGGTGACAGGGGCGTTTTCCATTACTGAGGCTGCACTCAGCTTTCTGTGGATTGCAATTGGGGGACTTGTGTGCGGGGCTGCAGTCTCTTTTCTCATTGTATGGCTGCGCATGTTCATTCGTCGTTTAGGGATGGAAGATATTACGATACATATGCTGCTTCAAATTTTAACGCCGTTCGTCATTTATATCATTACGGAAAAGTTTGGATTTTCCGGCATTTTGGCTGTAGTCGCAGGCGGAATCGTTCATGCTATCGAGCGTGATCGGTCGGAAGCATCGCAGCCTGAATTACGGGTCGTATCCAACAATACCTGGTCCGTGATTTTGTATATTTTGAATGGACTGGTGTTTGTCATTCTTGGGTTGCAGATACCTGATGCTACGGAAACGATTTTTCAAAGTCCGGAATATAGCAACCTGCAGGTGATAGGCTTTATAGGTATTATTTTTCTGGGACTCATCCTGTTACGTTTTTTGTGGGTGTATTTGTTCTGGCAAGGATCATGGCTGCTGGACAGCGGAGAGGATATGGAAAAGCCCAAGCTGACTTCATCGATTCTAATCTCTTTATCCGGTGTGCGTGGGGCGGTTACCCTGGCGGCAGCATTCTCTATTCCTTATGTGCTGCAGAACGGGAGTCCCTTTCCGGAACGGGATTTAATTATTTTTCTGGCCGCAGGAGTGATTCTTGTCTCTTTAATTATCGCGAGTATCTTTTTACCGCTGATCTCGAAAAAGCCCGAGACTGAAGGCGAAGATGAAGAGACCCGAGAGTGTGAAGCGCGTATTGGAATGCTGAAGGCAGGTATTGCTGCTGTTCGAGAAGCGACCACCGATGATAATCGAGTGGCAGCTACAGAGGTTATATCAAGCTATCACCGTCAGATTATTAACATGCAGAAAGAGAAGGACCGCAATTGGTCAAACCCCAAAAAGAATAAGGTGGTCTTGAATTTGCGCCTTGTCGGAATTCAGGCAGAGCGCCAGGAGATTCAAAAAATGCTGGATCACGGGGAAATCAGCGATGCACTGGCTGTTAAGGTGCAGGAGATTGTAGATCAAATGGAAGTGGTCATGTCGAACAGGATGAAAATGCAGATTTTAGTGTCCTTTTATCGAATTCAGCGCATCTTCATGAGGCCTTTCTTGAAAAAGACGCACAAGAAGCTGTCCCCTGATCAGCTTGTAAGGCTGAGAACGACAAGACTAAGGACAAGTACTGCGGCGCTGCATGCTGTAAAAGCCCAAATGAACGATAGCAACCGCGCAGCCGCTTTGTCGGTAATTACGCACTATAGCGAATTGATAGCACGTCTTCAGAACGGTATCGCCAATGCCTGCGACGAGAACGATGAGGACGTATTTGATCAATATAAAAACGAGCTCCGGATTAAGGCCATACAAGCACAGCGCAATGAGTTGCAATCTATTTTTGAGCAGGGAGAGCTGAGCTTTTCCTCGACCAATAAATTAAGACAATATATGAATTATTTGGAGGCTGGTATTTTGGAGCACGGTGATGAAGAGTGAGTAGTATATATAGTATATAGGTTCACTTCCTCCGGGTTCTGATCGGAGTCATGAAGCTTGGTTACTCTGCATATGGTTGTACAAGAGATTCTTGGACAATTGGGGGAATGGCAGTATGGCCGAGGCTTTTGAGCAGCTTGGAGAGCTGATTACGATTCTTCTCATGGCGATAGCGTTGGGAATGGATGCTTTTTCCCTTGGAATTGGCGTAGGTATGAGAGGTGTACAGCGCAGAGATGTCATTCGGATTGGAACCGGAGTAGCACTGTTTCATATGCTGATGCCGTTGGTTGGTATTTTTGCAGGGCAATATGTTGGGCTGCTGCTCGGTCATTTGGCCAGATATGTATCAGGAGGGCTGCTGTTGCTGCTTGGCTCGCATATGATCATTAGCTCGATAAAAGGCAGCGGACTACAGCCTATTAATCACCGAACATTAATTGGAGTCATGTTATTTTCCCTAAGTGTCAGCATTGACTCCTTTTCAGTAGGGGTATCTCTTGGGATGTTTCACAGCAATTTACTGCTTACCGTGCTGGCATTCGGTATTTTGGGCGGGCTCATGTCGATTATAGGACTGGCTTTGGGCAGTGGTGTAGGCCGAAGTCTCGGCGATTATGGGGAGGCGGCAGGGGGAGCGATACTTCTTGCGTTTGGACTGATGTTTATCTTTTGATACAATATGAGAAAATGTAGTTTGGTGAAGATTAAAGGGGTGGAGATAGATGCGAATATTGTTTGTATGCACGGGCAATACTTGCCGCAGCCCTATGGCGGAAGGTATGCTGCGCAAGCTGGCTCGGGAGCGGGGGTTATCCGTGGAGGTACGCTCTGCCGGAGTTGCAGCAACAGAGGGCTCATCGATGTCATATCATGCAGAAGCGGTATTAAAAGACCAAGGTATCAAGGACTCCATTACTTCTACTCTTCTGGGTGCTGAGCTGACGGATTGGGCGGATTTGATTCTTACTCTTACAGAGAGTCATAAACGTCAAGTGCTCTTTACTTTTCCTCAAGCTGCTGAAAAAGTATATGCTCTAAAAGAGTTTGTTGAGGATAACGAGACTGTATTGGCGGATCAGGAGGAGCTTCAGCAATTGATTGCAGATGTAGAGCTGGAACGGGCTCTGGGCAAGCCGCAGAACGAAGCAAAGATAAGGCGAATCAACGAGATCGCACGGCGGTTGCCGGTGTATGATATATCCGACCCTTTTGGCGGCTCGAGGGATGTTTACGACCGTACTGCTGCTGAGATTAGGGTGGCATTATCCAAGCTGCTGGACAAACTCGATCAATGGGGGAAGATCAGTTGATGTGCTGTTTTTACGCCGCAATTCCCTTGTACTTCCAAGGTAGTTCCATTGCTCTTTCATGGCAGTTCCATAGCAGTTCCATAG
>RCUU01000480.1_pt1 | contig 22040 bp, 18 predicted proteins | sample 2166211 | NCBI WGS metagenome assembly RCUU01 (sample SAMN09932620, study PRJNA488358) | compost metagenome | feature: garden; material: soil; isolation source: compost soil in phenylacetic acid-enriched culture | place: Germany: Experimental Botanical Garden Goettingen | collected 2016-01-27
TCGGTCACGTCCAGCATCGCCTGATCCATGCAGATCCGGCCGATGATCGGGACCCGCTGCCGGCGCACCAACGCGCAACCGCGATTGGACAGCGCCCGCGACAGGCCGTCGGCATACCCCACCGGAATGGTGGCGATGATTCGTTCCTTTGCCGCCCGGTACGTCCGGCCGTAGCCGACGGTGCGGCCCGGTTCGATCCGCTGGAGCGAGGCGATTTTCGACTTCAGCTGCATCGCCTGCCGCAGCGGATATTCCGGCAGCTGCAGCAGTGCGGAAGGATATAACCCGTACAACGCGATCCCCACCCGGATCATGTCGAGATGCATCCACGGAAAGCGCATGGCCGCGGCGCTATTGCAGCAATGCTTGATCGGGATGTGCAGGCCGACGGCTTCCAAAGCGTCGATGCAGGCTTCGAACCGTGCGAATTGTTCCAAGGTAAACGCCGGATCGGGACCGTCCGCATCGGCAAAATGCGTAAACAAACCTTCCAGCACGACAAAGGGCGAGGCGGCCGCGGCTTGTGCGGCCATCCCGGTCACCGCTTCGGCGGAAGGCAAGCCGATCCGGGTCATCCCGGTATCGTATTTCAAATGAATGCGGGCCTCGCGCCCTTGTTTTCTCGCGCAAGCGATCGCTTCCCGCAGCACGTCCTCGGTATACACCGTGAGGGTAACCCCGTGCCGGACGGCCATTTCCACCCCATGCGGTGGCGTGTAGCCGAGCACGAGAATAGGCTGTGATATGCCGGCGGCCCGAAGCTGCAGCGCTTCGTCGACGAGGGCAACGCCCAGGTATTCGGCGCCTGCGCGGATCGCGGCTTGCGCCGCCTGTACGGCTCCATGCCCATACCCGTTTGCCTTGACCACGGCCATCACCCTGCAGCCCTCGGCTGCCTGTTTACGAAACAGGCCCGCGTTATGGGCAATCGCATCCAGCGATACTTCCGCCCAGGTATCGCGGTAACCGGTGGATGAGTAGATCCTCGTTTGCGTTGTCGTCATCGCGTTTAACCTCTTTCCGTTATCGATTGATGATTTTGAAAATATCCATGTATCGGAGGTGCCCCCCCCATGCGAGAAGATCAGGACGACCCATTCGAACCTTACTCCGACAATCTGGAACTGCTCGCGGAAAAAATCAGCGAAGCGCTGGGCCGTCCGGTCACGATCGAAGACGCGAACCACCGCCTGGTCGCCTACAGCTCGCACGTGCCGGAAACCGACGCGGCGAGGCTGGCCACCATCGTCGGCCGCCGCGTGCCCGATCAGGTCATCGGCAGCTTGTGGCGGGACGGCGTCATTCCCCGCCTGCTGGACAGCGAAACGCCGATCCGCATCGCCGCGATTAGCGAGGTGGGGCTGAGCGAACGGGTCGCGACCGCCATCCGCTCGGGCACTCGGGTTGTCGGGTTCATATGGGTGCTGGAGACCGAAAAGCCCTTTTCGGACCGGGAAATGGCCTTGTTAATGAAAGCGGCCCGAGCCGCCCGCACGAAAATGGCGCAATGGCAGCTCCAGCGCCATAAAGAAGACGAGGCGCATCGGGATTTTTTCTGGCAGCTGCTGACCGGGCATCTAACCAACGAAGCCCTCATCCGAGATAAGGCCCACCGGATCGGAATCGCTCTCCCCTTGCAATTCCATGTGGTCATCCTGCAGTTTGCCGCCGAGGTTAAAGAGCCATGGCAGCAGCAGTCGCTGGAGAAATTCGCCTCCATCTGCAGCAACAGCCGGGTCGTACTGCGCGCCGTCGATAAAAATCAAGTGATCCTGCTGTGCGCCCCGATCGTGGCGGGCTCCATGGAGGGAATCGCAGGCCAACTCCAACTTCTCCAGCGGAACTTGCGTTCCTTTTTCAAAGTGGATTATGACGGACTGGCCAGCGGTTGTCTCTATAGCGAATATGGACGGCTGGAGGACAGCTACCGCGAGGCGTTGCTCCTGCTTCAGGTGAAACGGCGGTTCCCCTCGGAAACAGGCGACTTGGCAATGTACGGCGATCTCGGTTACTATCGCTATCTGCCGCTTATCTGGCAGGAAACGCGGAAGCGCGGCAACGTTAACGCCCCGCTGGCCAGGTTGCGTACGTACGATTCGGAGCACCACAGCGAGCTGCTGCATACGCTGGAAGTTTTTTTGACGTATGACAGCAATGCCAAGACGGCCGCCGATGCGCTGCACATTCATGCGAATACGTTGAATTACCGGCTGAAACGAATCGCCGAAATCGGCCGGATTGACCTGGCCAGCATGGAGCAAAAAGTAACGTTGTACCTGGACCTGAAAGCCGAGCGTTTCGGCGACAGCCGCGATTTGTGAAATTTCACAAACGCGGCGGTTTTTTTTCTTCGATCTCCACAAACAAAACCTGCCGTTCCTGTCCTATACTGATGTCAAATCTATTGACAGGTTTAGCCGATTTCTGGACAAAATAGGCTTTATGCCGGAATCGTCGTCAGCAAAATTGACGGAGGAGGAAACATCATGATCGTTGGAGTGCCGAAAGAAATCAAAAACAATGAAAACCGGGTGGCCCTGACCCCTTCGGGCGTCTACTCGCTGGTGAACGCGGGACATCAGGTGTTGATCGAGACGAACGCCGGGGCCGGCAGCGGCTTTGAAGATACGGAATACGCGGCCGCCGGGGCCAAGGTGGTCGCGGGCGCGGCGGATGCTTGGTCCGCCGACCTGGTGATGAAGGTAAAGGAACCGCAGCCGTCGGAGTATGGCTTTTTCCGACAAGGCTTGATCCTGTTTACGTATTTGCATTTGGCTCCGGAGCCGGAGCTGACCCAGGCGCTAAAGGACCATGGCGTCACGGCCATCGCTTACGAAACGGTCGAAGTGAACAAAACGCTGCCGCTATTAACGCCGATGAGCGAAGTCGCCGGTCGGATGTCGGTGCAAATCGGGGCGCAGTTTCTGGAGAAGCCGCAGGGGGGCAAAGGCATCCTGCTGGGCGGTGTGCCTGGCGTCAAGCGCGGCAAGGTGACGATCATCGGCGGAGGCGTCGTCGGGACGAATGCGGCCCGGGTAGCCATCGGCCTGGGCGCCGACGTGACGATCATCGATCTGAACGCGGATCGTCTGCGGCAGTTGGAAGACATCTTCGGCGCAAGCGTACAGACGTTGATGTCCAATCCGCAGCACATCGCCGAGGCGGTTGGCGAATCCGACCTGGTGATCGGTGCGGTGTTGATCCCCGGCGCCAAAGCGCCGAAGCTGGTCACGGAAAGCATGGTGAAGGCAATGCGTCCCGGCTCGGTCGTGGTGGACGTGGCCATCGATCAAGGTGGCATTTTCGAGACGGTCGACCGGATCACCACCCACTCCGATCCGACTTACGTGAAGCATGGCGTCGTCCACTACGCCGTGGCGAACATGCCGGGCGCGGTGCCGCGCACCTCGACGCTGGCGCTGGCCAATGCCACGCTGCCTTACGCGCTGGAGATCGCCTCGAAGGGTCTTTACGCGGCGCTTAGCGAACGAGCCGCGCTGCGCAAAGGGGTCAACGTCGCCGGCGGCGCGATTACGTACGCCTCCGTCGCACGAGACCTGCACTTCGAGTACGTCCCCGTCGAGCAGGTGCTGGAGCTGGCCGGGAACCCCGCCAACTAGGCGACCTTCGCAGCAGCTTGCTTGATCCAAGAGATCCGTTCCTTTGCGGCGGGTCTCTTTTTGTGTCGGCAGCGCGTCTATAAAGAATGAAGTGCAGGAACACCGCTGCCCCGCTCGACCAGCGACAGCTCGATGATCCGGTCGAGCAGTTCGCCGTAACTCATACCGGCGGCTGCGGCGCTGCGGGGAAGCAAGCTGTTCGCCGTCATCCCCGGCAGCGTATTCACCTCAAGCACGTAAGGGATGCCGTCTTGGAGGATCATATCGACTCGGGCATACACACGGCATTGCAGCACCCGATAGCAGGCCAGCGCCGACTCCCGGACCCGCATTTCTACGTCGGACGGCAAGGTTATCGGCCGCTCCTCCGCCCCGCCGTCGCTGTATTTGGCTTCGTAGTCGAACCACTCCGCCCCATTGGCCTGGATGCCCAACACCGGAAGCAGCTCCCCATCCAAGATTGGACAGGTGATCTCTTGGCCGTTTACCAGAGACTCGACGATCACGGATGCGTCCCAACGGAACGCCTCCGTAAGCGCACCGCGCAACAACTCCGGCCGGTCGACGCGCTGTACGCCAATGCTGGAGCCTCCCGCATTCGGCTTGACGAAGAGGGGATACGCGAGTCCCGCCACCTCGTTTTCCCACGATCCGTCGGCCAATCTAGCCCGGTCCAGATAGGCCCAGTCCGCCGTAATCACGCCTTCGGCCCTTAGCAGCCGCTTCGTCAGGTTCTTATCCATGCACAAGCTGCTGGATAATACGCCGCTGCCGGAGTAGGGAATCCCTAGCGTCTCCAGCACGCCCTGCACCGTACCATCCTCGCCAAACGCACCATGCAGCGCAAGCAAAGCGAAGTCGATACCCCGCACCCGGTCGATTAAATCCTCCCGTCTCGTCACGTCAATCGGCACCACATCATACTTGTTTGGATTCAGCCGCCCCACGATTTCCTTCCCCGTCATCAGCGAAACCTCGCGTTCCGAGGAGACGCCGCCCATAATTACCCCTACTTTCATCCGATTCCTCTCCTTCAACCGTTGTTTAAGTCCAAGCCGCAAACAAGCGATCCGCAGCTAATTCTGATCCCCTAGCAGCTTCGCGGCCATTTCGCCGATCAAGCGAATTCCCCTCTCGATATCCTCCTCTGACACGCGCGAGAAACCGATCCGCATCGTGTTCCTTCCCCTGCCGTCCACGTAAAACATATCTCCGGGCGTAAACAACACGCCCTGATTCGCGCAAAGCTCCAGCAACTCCCACGTATCGAACCCGTCCGGAAACTCCAGGAACAAATGCAAGCCCCCGCTGCCTGACAGCCGGGAATACGGCACCTCCCGTTCGCAGCAGGCTTTCGTCCATTCGTATTTTCGCCGGTATTCGGTCCGGGCCCGTTTCAAATATTTCTCCAGGTTGCCGTTCAGCAAATATTGATACAGCAGTGATTGGTCCAGCGTCGAAGTATGAATGCTGCGCGCCCGCTTGACGCTCTCCAGCACCTCGATCAGTTCCCGGTCCGCCAGCACCCAACCGACGCGAATGCCCGGAAACAACACCTTGGAGAAGCTCCCCAAGTACACCACCCCGTTCCCCTGCCCTGCCATCGCGATCAAAGGGGCAACATGGGAACCAGAGTACCTCAACTCCTCATTAAAGCCGTCCTCAATGATCGGTACGCGGTAGCGGCCAAGCAGCTCCAGCAGGGCCAGCCGTTTCTCGGCGGACGTCACGATGCCGGTCGGATTGTGGTAGGACGGCACTAGAAACGCACCGTCGAACGCATGCTTGTTGAGTTCCCGTTCCAGTGCAGCTAAGTCCAGGCCGTCCGGTTCCATCGGAATGCCGGTGATCTCGAACCCGTGCCGCCGCAAATTTTTGATTGCGGTCTGGTGCGTCGGATTTTCACATAGCATGCGCCCGCCCGCACCGCCGTCCCGCCCGATCGCCGACAGGACGATGTCCAGCCCTTCGGTAAATCCACTGGTGATCAGCATATCCTTGCCCGTTAGATCCACGCCTTTGTGTTCCATATATTTAAGCAAATCATCAATGAGCGGTTTATATCCTTTGGCGTAACCATAGTTCAACAGGACACGGCCTTCCACTGCCATCCGATCCAAAAAAGCGCGTTTTACGTTCTCCAGATCAAACAGCTGCTCGTCAGGGGCGATGCTCGTAAACAATATCTTGCCTTTACCCGCCCGCAGGCCGGGCCTGCTGCGTTTCATATGGTCGAGCTCCACGGACAGCCGGGCTTGCCGGTTCATTCGTTCATGCCAATCCATTCGCCAGGCCGGGATGGCATGTGCCCCTGGTGTGGACACCTCGGCCACGAAGCTCCCCTTTCCCGTAACCGCGTATGCGAGTCCTTCGTCGGTTAATGCCTCGTAAGCGGCAATGATGCTGCCCCGGCTAACCCCTAGCAGCTCGGCCAGCTCCCGTGTCGACGGAAGCCGTTGACCCGCCTGCAAAGCCCCTTGCATCATCAGACGTTTGATATAATTTTTCACCTGCACATACACCGGCGCTTCGGCCACGAGTTTGAAATCATTAAACACTACTTATCGCCCCCACCCTCATGATGGCACATTCCAAGCCAAAAACAAAAGAACCACCCTCTCGCCTTTTTCGCAAGAAGGTGGTTCCCATCCTCTCGGGCCCCTGCCCGCTTACAGCATCACTTTACAAATGTCGTTCGTAAATTCAACCGGGTCGCTGACCGGCAATCCTTCGATCAAGAGCGCTTGATTGTACAACAGGTTCGTGTACAAAGCCAGCTTCTCCTTATCGCTGTCGTAAGCTTTCTTCAGTGACTGGAACACGTCATGGTTCACGTTGAGCTCCAGCACCTTGTCCGCCTTAACCGACTGTCCGTCCGCGCCAGGCATCGCATTCAGCACCTTTTCCATCTCGATCGTCAGCTCGCCTTCCGTCGATAGGCAGACCGGATGCGATTTCAGGCGTTTGGATGCTTTGACTTCCTTCACCTTGCCCGCCAGCAATTCCTTCATCGCCGCGAACAATTCCTTGTTCTCGTCCGCATCGGTTTTGTCTTCGGAAGCCTCGGCTTCGATCCCCAAGTCGCCGCTCGACACCGACTTGAATTCCTTGTCCTTGTATTTCATGATCATCTTGATCGCAAATTCGTCGATATCGTCGGTGAAATACAGAATCTCGTACCCTTTATCAAGCACCAGCTCGGTTTGCGGCAGCTTCTCCAGACGTTCCACCGATTCGCCGGCGGCATAGTAAATATACTTTTGGTCTTCCGGCATGCGGGAGACGTATTCATCTAGCGTGACAAGCTTCTTTTCCTTGGACGAAGTGAACAGCAGCAGATCCTGAAGCACGTCCTTGTTCATCCCATAGTCGTTGTACACGCCAAACTTCAGTTGACGGCCAAATGAAGCGTAAAACTTCTCGTATTTGTCGCGCCCATCCTTGAGCAGCGTCTGCAATTGGCTCTTGATCTTGCTCTGAATATTTTTCGCGATCGCCTTCAACTGACGGTCATGCTGCAGCATTTCCCGCGAAATGTTAAGCGAGAGATCCTCGGAATCCACCATCCCTTTGACGAAGCTGAAATAGTCCGGCAGCAGGTCGGCGCATTTGTTCATGATCAGCACGCCGTTTGAATACAGCTCCAGCCCTTTTTCGTATTCCTTGGTGTAATAGTCAAACGGCGTCGTCTCCGGAATGTACAAAATCGCATTGTACACGACCGCGCCATCCGCCTTGATATGGATATGCGATACCGGTTTGTCGAATCCGTAACGTTTTTCCATATAAAAGTTCTCATAATCCTCGTCCGTCAGCTCGGATTTGTTCTTGCGCCAGATCGGCACCATGCTGTTCACGGTCTGCTCTTCCGTATACGACTCGTATTCGCCTTCGCTGCCTTCCTTCGGCCGGCTGCTCGTGACGTCCATTTTGATCGGGTAACGGATGAAATCGGAATATTTCTTCACGATCGACTTCAGCCGGTATTCCTCGAGGTATTCGTCGTATTGATCGTCTTCGGTGTTCTCTTTGATCTGCAAAATAATGTCTGTGCCGACCTCCGCCTTCTCGCACGACTCAATCGTATATCCGTCAGCCCCCCGGGACTCCCACTTATAGGCTTCATCCGAGCCCAGCGCCCGGCTGATGACGGTAACCACGTCCGCGACCATGAACGCGGAATAGAAGCCCACGCCAAACTGCCCGATGATGTTATGGCCGTCCTTCAGCTCATTCTCGTTCTTGAATGCAAACGAGCCGCTGTTTGCGATAATGCCTAGATTGTTCTCCATCTCGTCCTTCGTCATCCCAATACCGGTATCGGAAATAACCAAGGTACGGGTTGCTTTGTCCGCCTGGATCTTGATAAAGTAATCGTCCTTGTTAAACACCAACTGGTCATCGGTTAACGCCCGGTAATAAATTTTATCGATGGCATCGCTGGCGTTTGAAATCAGCTCGCGCAGGAAAATCTCCCGCTGCGTATAAATCGAGTTGATCATCATTTCCAGCAATCTTTTCGATTCGGCTTTAAACTGCTTTTTCGCCATGAAACAAATCTCCTTTCGCCGCATGGGGTAACTTGTCTAACAATATATTAGCACTCTGAGGGGCAGAGTGCTAATTCCTATTTTTTAGTTTATCGATCCAGAATTCGAGTGTCAATATGTTCTAGGGAAAGAGGGGGGTATAACCCGTTTGCTCCACTAAAGACTGACCTTGTGGGGACAAAATCCAATCGATCAGCTTCTCCACATTCGGATTGTCGCTGCCTGCCGTTACCGCGTAGAACTCCGCCGCTAACGGGTATTCGCCGCTGGCGATCGTCGCCCGCTCCGGCTTCACGCCGTCAATACTCAGTAGGCGGATATTCCCGTTTCGCACCATCTCGGTAGCATAAAACAGAAAGGTGTAGCCGAGCGCGTTTTTGTAATTGCGGTAATCCGCGGTCCGCGAAATGATGCCGCCCATCCCGGATTCGACATCCTCCTTGGGAGGTTTGGCCAGCTCCCGGCCGTCCATCACCCGGACCAGCATCGATTGACTTCCGCTATCCTCCGGCCGCTGAAACGCTCGGATGCTCCCCCCGTCCCCCCCCACTTCGCTCCAGCGGGTGATTTCTCCCGAGTAGATCTCGCGAATTTGCTCCGTCGTCAATCCGGACACCGGATTAGAGGCGTTGACAAAAAAAACGAACGCTTCACGGCCAATAGGGGTGAACTTCAATTCCTTGCCTTGTTTGCGGGCGGCAGCCTTTTGACCTTCCGACGGCGCAGCGACAAAGATGATATCCGCTTGGCCTTCGATGAGATTCTTATAAGCCACGGGCGTTGTATTCACCATGACTTCACTTTGATAAAGATCGTATTCTTGGCGCGGATACACCGCCTGCGCAAACGCGGCATACAGCGGATAAAGTGCCGTTGCCCCGTCCATCCGCGGCAGATCCTTCGTCAATGTCAATTCCGACGGTTCCGGCAACAATGCCAGCTTGCCTGTATCCCCGAACGGCCGGTACGGCTCCATGTTCACTTCCTGGTCGCTGACGACCGGAATCCGGTGATGATACGCCTCGCGGATCTCGTAACCCGCCGTCGTCAAGCCTCCCAAGACGACGATTGCAAGCATCGATACGTACAACTTGCGCCGGTGACGTGTTGGCAAGAACAAGAAGAAGGCCAGAAATAGGACCCCTACAGCTGTCGCGATCAGCACCAGTGGCGCGTAGAATATCGCGCCGCCCGAAATAGAAACGATCAATCCGGCAAAAAATCCGAGAAATATAAACACGCCGGATAAGAATACGAACAACACGATTTTCACCACAAGTTCTCCGCCTTGCCTGCTCATGCTTCAACAGCCTCCCTTGCTTCTTCCACGTCTCGGGTATAAATCGGCAATTGGATCGTAAACTTCGTCCCCGCGCCGGGTTCGCTTTGTACGTTCACCGTTCCGCCAAAGGAGAGAATGGCTTGGTAGGAGAAGGTCATGCCGAGTCCCGTCCCGGAGGATTTGGTGGAAAAATAGACCGAACCCAGCCGTTTGGCCTGTTCTTCGGTCATGCCGATTCCGTTATCCTGAATGGTTAACGTGACCTTGCGAGCTGCGATCTGCAGCCGCAAAGTAACCTTGCCGCGGGCATGCGACACTTCGGCGCACGCTTCAACGGCATTTTTGATAAAATTTACGAGCACTTGCTTCATTTTATCGGGATTGGCTAGAATCCACACCGGCTCCGGAGGATGGCTGATTTCGAGCAGCACGTTGTGCATATTGGCATACGGACTCATGACATCCTTCGTGATCCGCAGCAACTCCTCAAGGTCGGTAGGCTCCTGCTTATCGCCAATCGGCTTGGAAATGGCCAGATACTCGGACAGTATGTATTCCGTCCGGGCAATTTCACTCATGCAGATTTCAATGTAGCGCTCAATCCGCCCGCGGTCCGTTACGCCATCGCGAATCAGCGTAAGAAATCCCTTCACCGCAGTCAGTGGATTCCGCACTTCATGGACCAGCGAAGCCGCAACGTGGCTGATCGCCCGCACCCGCTCATTTTGCGCATAGCTAATGAACAACTCTTTATCAGTGACCGCTTTTCTGAACAGAGTAATCAGCAGCCAGCAGCCAACCAGGTTCTGCATCGGAATGACTAATAAGTGAAAGCTCAAGTTACGGATGACCGATTGCGGATTCTCCAGATAAACGAACAACAGAGGCGTTACGGAGAAGAACACACCAGCCAGTAATAAAACCAGTGATTTCCGTTCGGACTTCCGGTAAATACGGTAAAGCAGGTAAGAACCCGGGAACGTCACCAACATGATCACCATTGCAATAAACGTACCGTCGCCCCCGATATATAAACGGAACAGAACAAATTCCGCCAAGAGAGCGAACCCCGTCTGCAAGCCTCCAAAGATCAAACCAAAAAACATGATGGTATACCTAATGTCGTAAAAATAGCCGCTGACCACGCTAGCCCCGAAAGTCATGGAAATGAACAAGCAAATCATGCTGGTGATCGCAATAAATTTTTGCGTGTAATTCTGGGACTGATCACGATAGAACACGCTATACATGACAAACGGCATATGGGCAAAGAAGAGCTGAAGAATAATATCTTTAAGAATAGTCATGCGCGCTCACCCCTCATCGGCTGATTGGGTTTCACCCTGTTATGTATATCCCCTTTATTCCATATTTCACCCCATAAACCCTTTTTCTCCGGCAACAAAACGTGGATCGCGGATGTGTCTTTGGCATGCCTGCCTGTTTAGGTGCATAGGCTGTACAAGCAGGACTAGCCTGCCATTCCATCTTCCTGAAGGATGATTTAAGTGTCGACAAATCGCGCCCCGGTCCGGGCTTATTTTCTACGCCGTTTATGGCAAAAGAGTTCCCATATCTTTGCAGGCTCCTTAATTCAAGGCTTCGCCATGGGAGTATTCCTGTTTCCCCATTCGATCCCCTCCGGCGGTGGCGCAGGGATTGCCGTGCTGCTCAACTACTGGTTCGGGATGCCAATGAGCCTTGGCTTATGGCTGACCAATATCTCCTTTCTCCTCTTCGCCGTCCATTACTTGGGGCGGATCAGCGCAATCGGGACCATCATGGTCATCACGGTGACCTCGGTATCCGTTAATTATTTTGACGTTTACTTCCATAGCCCCTTTGCCAACGTATGGATTAACTTGTTCATTGGTTCTCTCTTTCTAGGTATCGGCATTTCCATCCTGTTTCGAGAACGGGTGACGAACGGCGGAATCGGCTTCGTCGCGCTCGCCATCGCCAAGCGGAAGAGGATCAACCCTGGATCTGCGTTGTTTTGGATGAACGGCGGCATTTTTCTTCTCACGGCTATCGTTATCGATTGGAAAATCATCATTCAAGCCTTACTCTGCCAATGGTTGTCCACTCGAATCGTCAAATGGCTGCATACCCCTTCGGTCATCGGGAAGCGCCCCTTATATTTCATGGCCTGGCGCAGGAAATGAGGTCGAGGACTCTGCCACTCCGCCTCTCCGCCTCCCGGTCCTCCACTCCTACCTTTGCTCCCCCTTTGCATGATTATCCCTATCGATCAGGACACCAAGGATGGCGGGGATTAGAAAAAAAGAAAAGAAGAGGGATTATTCCCCTGATTTTAAACTTGAAATAAGAACACATGTTTGGTATAATTTAACTAATGACAGGAACGTATGTACGCATAAATTAATGGAGGGGGACGTCAATATGGAGGTTAATACAGGAATCATTGTTCAACCATTACACCGTTATAATCGTGAGCAGGACTGTATGGAGGCGCTGATCGCGATGAAATGGCCGAACGGCTTTGTCTGCCCGAGATGTGCCTACACGCGTTGCAGCCAATTGACCTCCCGGCGTATCCCCCTATTCGAGTGCGGAAAGTGCGCGCATCAAACTTCGGCTTTGGTTGGCACCATTTTTGAAGGAACGCGCCTTCCACTGTTGAAGTGGTTTCACGCCCTGGAATTGTTCCTGCTCCCGGATGGGATCTCTGCAATGCGGTTGCACCAGGTCATTCGGGTTACTTACAAGACCGCTTGGTTGATGCTGCACAAAATACGCCATGCCGTTGGCGAATTCGACGCCCGCGAGCTATTGAGCGGGGATGTGAAGGTGAATAGCGATACATATGGTTACGATCCATCCCGGTGTAAGCTTTTCCAACCTCATGCCTCGGCTGTTATAGCTGGCTGTACGGTGACGGAGTCGGGGGAGCCGGAACAGGTCAAAATCCAGCTAATCCCTCATAAGCGTGGAAGGGAAAATAGGGCAACCCGTCATGAACTCACCGCTTTCATCAATGATCATGTGGATGCCCGTATATCCGAAGTGCATTCGTTTCCTCTGGCCTTTCAACTGTATTCACCCTTGCGGAAAGTAGTCAGAGAAGCATGGGTGTCTTTGAAGAGTACATATATAGCCTTGGGACCAAAGCATTTGCAGGCGTATTTGAACGAGTATACCTTACGCCGCCGACTGTACTTGCTCGGTGCGAGAGAGGCGATGCACGAGAAATTGCTATGCCTGTGTGTGGCAATTCCGGCAATTCCTTATTCTCAACTGATCATGCATCATCCGAGCCGCCCTCTTTCCGCTGTAGCCTGATATATAGCACCATGACAACAGCGGGGATGGCTAATTGCCTTTCAACTTCCTTATCAGCTACCTAATTTCTGAAGTTATCATCCATCGGCGGCAGCTTCTTTGCTCCCTGTCAGTTAGCTCGATTACTCTTAGCCTGATCGTACGGGATAATCATGCAAAGGGGTGCACAGAGGGGATTGGGGAGGGGGCACATAGGATCTATCTTCTATTTTTCTATCACCTTCCCTTGGTCCTTCATCGCTCGCCGGATAAAAAGGAGCGGCAGCAGGCCCATCGCAATAACGACAACGAGGAACATCGATAAACTTGTCTCCAGCCCTTCTGTTCCTCGCCGATAGATTCCGAATAGCAGCGCAACGCCGGAGATTCGCCCGGCGCTTAGTGCCATTTCTCGCCAAACCATCAGCTCGATACGAAGACGACCACCCTGGTCCCATCGGCTGACCGCATTAAAGGTTAGCGTATTAAACGGCGTGTCGAAGAACGGCCGGGCGACCGCGCTGATCACGCCGTACAATACCAGCGTCCAGGCCGCCAGATGCGCGGTGATCCCGAGCAGGGACACCCCCATCAACAGAGCGCCGAGGACGAGGTAACGCCAACGGTAACGATCGCGGCCGAAGCGGCCGATCAGGTAGAAGCTGGCGACGGAGAGCAACGTTGTGGCAAAAGCAAACCGGCCGGTGGCGTTCTCGCTGCCGGTCGCGAGGAACACCCAGAGCCAAATCGCGATCGTCAGTACACCGTCGCGGAAGGCTACGCCAACAAAAGCGCAGCTCAGGTGGCGCCACTCTCGATGTCGCAGCACCCCAAACAGGCTGCGCCATTCAAAAACGCCGGCAGCGGCCTGTTTCGGCAGCAACAGCGCCGCCCCCAGCGACAGCGCGAAGCACAGCAGGCTGGCAAGGAATACGGCGGCGTAGCCAGCCATCGACGGCAGGGATTCGACCAGCGCGCCGGCGATCAGCGGCCCGGCCATGCCCGTCAGCGCGCCAGCCGCGCCGTTGATGCCGTTGAACCAATTGCGGTTACCCGCTTCGGTCACGTCGATAGATAAGACGTTCATCGACATCCAGTAGAAGCCCTGGCCGATCCCGTACATCAGTCCGAGCGGCAACAGGAACTGCGGCGATTCGCTTCCCGACAAGAGAACGACGACGTAGAACAGCATTTGCACCACGCTGCCGATCCACAGCGGTTTCGTGCGGTCCACGCGCTTGCTGAGCCAGCCGGCTGCTACGAATGCCGGCAGCCAAACCAAATACGAAGCCAGGTTGAACAGCAGCGTTTGCGACATATCATTCGTCAATTTGTACCAGTATACATTGATAAAGATGTTGGACAAGGCGTTCCCTAACGCGTTCAGCGCGTTGACCGATAACAGCGCCTTGGCAGGACGGTCCAAGATTGTCGTATTGCCGGATACGTGATGGGGATCCGTGATCGCCGGCTTCATACGGACTCGCCTACGGTTCCCTGCGCGATATAGACCGGATTGGTCAGGCAAGTCATGACCTCAAGGTCCCACTCGGGCAAGTATCGCCGCGCTTCCACACGGTAAAACAACCGATCCGCCGGCATTCGGAAAACGAGGTCTCGCTCGCCCCCCTCCACGGTCCATTCCTGCTCCAGGCCGTAGTTCGACCATAGGCTAACGCGATCTCCCTGTGCACCGCGTATCGTGATCAACAGCTCTACATCGTCCCGTCCGGGCGCTGCCTCCAGTTCATCGCCTACGCCGACCCCGTCGGCCGTCAACGTGATGAAGGCATCGTCGGGCCCCATCGACAGCACCACCGCACCACGCCTTACGGCGTCAAGCACTGCCGCAACCGTCTCTTCAGCGACGTATACATGCGCCGTTGGCACTCCGTGCCGGACGAACGGATCGTCTCGGTGCGTATCGCTGCCGCCGACAGCCACGATGCGCTGGCCTTCGGCAAGGCGCTGCTGCCACCAGGCCACCGCCGTTTCGTTGAGCTCCCGCCACGGCCCGTTCCACACCTCAATCGCATCGAAAGGTACGTCGAAGCCAAGCTCCCATGGGCAGTCCGGGCAGAACGGGTGATTCAGCGAGACTAGCGCGCCTTTCTCTTGTGCTTGCCGGAGCTCCTTGGCCGCTGCTTCCGGAGTCAACACGCGGAAATCTGTCAACGCGTCCGGATGCCCGAGCAGGTTGGCATGGCCTTTATAGCTAGTCATCTCCACGCCGGGGATCAGCAGCAACGTTTCCTCCTGCGCCACTGAAAAGCGATTTTGCGAAGCGGTGTTGTGATCGGTGAGCGCGAGGAAATCGAGTCCTTTCTCCCGGCAGGAGGCCAGTGCCTCGCTGACTGTATAGCTTCCGTCACTGTGAACGGTATGGGCGTGCAAGTCGCCTTTAAGCCAATGCGGATGCTTTAAAGTAATCGTGATCTCAACCTCTACCAGTATCCCTTCGTCAGGGACCCGATAGGCACCTAGCAGCACCGCCCATTCTCCTGGATGGATGGGTCCGGCCAAATAACCGGGGGTTGCTTTTTCTAAACCTATCTGAAAACCGTTCCGCGCCCCGCCGCTCCAACCGATGATCCGGTCCGGTGAACGCAAGCCGAGGTCGACCACGGAACGATCGTTTTTTTCGTAGCGATATTGAACTTCGATGGACTCCGCCTCTTCCGGAACGGAAAAGGCGACCTCCGGATAACTCCGTTCTTGCTCTTGAACAAGCTGAATTTGAACTTGGTGCTCCAACCGATTCTTTGCCATAACCTAGCAGCATCCTTTCTATTCCTTGCTAGCTCCCAACATGATGCCCTTCATGAAAAACCGCTGCACAAACGGGTATACCGCAATCAGCGGGAGAATCGCGATCACGATGCCGGCCATCTTTACGTTGGTCGTCACCAGATAATTGCTCGACACGCTGCTCGTATCGATGATGATCGACTTCAGCGCGACCTGCAGCGTATACTTCATGCTGTCGTTAATGAAAATGAGCGGTGCCGTAAACATGTTCCAGCGTCCGACAAACTCGAACAGCGACACGGTGGCAAGTCCAGGCGCGGCCAAACGCAAATAAATTCTAGCGAAAATCCAGAAGTCTCCTGCCCCATCGATTCGGCCGGCTTCGGCAATCTCGTAAGGGATGCCCATGAAGAAGTTCCGCATCAGCAGGATCGAAAAACCGGACACCAACCCGGACAACACCAGTACCGTCAGCGTATTAATTAAATGAAAATCCTTATTTACCACGTACAGCGGAATCAGCACCGCTTCCTGCGGAATCATCATCGTTAGCAGAATAAACGTGATCATCCCCTTCTTTCCCGGCACATGCGGATGGATTAATACATACCCTGCCAGCGAAGACAGCAGTACGTGCAGGATCGTTCCGACTACGGTAACGATCGCGCTGTTCAGGAACGGCCGCCATAGGTCAAGGCTCTCCCAAATCGTCCGGTAGCCCTCCGCGCTGAACTCCGCCGGAAACAGTACGATATCCGGCTGCATCGAGGCAAGCCCCGACGAAAACGACAAAGCTAGCACGTTGAGAAAAGGAACGACCATCACAAGCATCATCAGCAGCAGAAAAAGCAGATTTATCGCGTCAAACCATTTATTTTTCCAACCCAAACGTTCGAAGCGTTCGCTCCCCATCGTTATCCCACCTCGTCAAATCGGGTTAATTTGCGCACGACCAACGTCAGCGCCAGGGTGAACAGCAGTACCAGAAAGCTGGCGGCTGCGGCTACGCCGACCTGCATGTTCATGATCCCTTTTTCAAACGTATACACCATCAATACATCGACATCCGGAGCGGTAGATGGATTGCGCAGCACAAATACCTGATCAAAGATCCGCAACACGCCCATCGTATTCAGCAGCAAAACAACCTTCATCGTTCCCAGTAACTGGGGCAGCGTTACGTAACGAACCTGCTGCCAGCGGGATGCCCCATCCATGCGCGCCGCTTCGTAGAGAGACGGATTAATCGTCACGATCCCGGCCATGAACAAGATACAGTTATAGCCCATGTCCTTCCAGGTCGCCACGAGGATCATCACCAAGCGGGCCCAAAATGACTCAGCCAGAAAATGAATCGGCGGCATGCCTGCCCAGCGCTGCAGCAATAGATTAACCAGCCCGGTATCGGGAGACAGCAGGAAAATCCAGATTCCCCCGACGATTACCCAGGACAGTAAATGAGGAATGTAGAGCACCATTTGGGCTGTTTTTTTGAAACGGGCATGCAGTACTTCGTTTAAGGACAACGCTAGCACCAGAGGAGCGACAAAACCGAAGGCCAGGATGCCTCCCCCGATCACCAGTGTGTTCGTCAGCGACTTCCAGAAGAACGGGTCATGCCAGACCTGCGAATAATTCGCAAGCCCGGCATATGGACCGTCCCCCATGAGTCGATAATCCTGAAAGCTGACCTGCAGCCCTTTAACGAGCGGATAATAACCATAGATGAAAAAATAGATGGCTACCGGGATCATCATGAGATATAAAGCTGCATGTTTTCGAAGAGCTTTCATGGTTATCGTCACATCCTATCTTTGGCCTATTCGTCGATGAGATTAGCTGCTTTCAGTTCCTTCTGCATTTGGCTCACCGCATCAGCCGCCGTCATTTCTCCGGACATGGCCTTCAGGGCGTAATTCTGCACGATTTTCTCTGCGTCGGCCCACTCCGGCAAGGACAGCTCCAAAGTGGCGTACTGCTTGACCAGATCCTGCGCTTCTTGAACCCCCGGCAGCTTGCCGAACGGCGGCTTCACGGTTTCGTTGTACCAGAACGGTACGCCGTGGTCCATGTTATGCTCTTTGCCAGTCGCAGTCAGTGTGTACTGGTCGCCGTCCTTCGTGTAATCATCGCCTTCGATCCCCAGGCTGCCCAACGTAATTCCCGCTTCGGTGTGCCAAAACTCCAAGAACTTCTTCGCCGCATCCGGGTGCTCGGCATTCACTGGCATCATCCAGTAGTCCGGATCCCCGCGGCGCATCAGCAGGCTGCCATCCGGTCCTGTTGCACTGGCCAAAGCTTTGGCCTCAAACGTGGTGTTCGGGTCGGCTTCCTTCCGCGTGCTGTTGAACATCCCGACCCAGGCATCCCAATACGTGACCATGCCGACGCGGTCGGTCAGGAACAGGTTGCGCATCTTGCCCGTATCGTTCGTGACGAAGTTCGGGTCCATGATGCCTTCCTTAGTCAGCTTGGCAAACCATTCGTACATCGGGATTGCCGCATCCGACGCATACGGAATCGTCCGTTTTCCGTCCTTCAGCACGTAACGATATTTCAACCCGGCCGCGCTCATGAAGCCTTGAATATCATACAGGCCGGAGGTGCTAAGCCCGTATGTATCGGCTTTGCCGTTACCGTCCGGGTCCTGCTCCTTGAACGCCTTCAGCACGTTATAATAGTCGTCAAGCGTTTTGGGCTCCTGCAGGTTCAGCTTGTCCAGCCAGTCCTTGCGGACGATCGGCATCGTACCGCCTTGAAACTTGGAGAATACGGCGTAGATGTTACCGTCTTGACCTTTCAGTTGATCCCATTCCGCGGATGGAACGACGCTTGGATCTGACAATTGGCTCGAACCTTGCACGAAATCCGTTAAGTTAGTCAGCGCGCCTTGTTCGACGAAGCTGTTCAGCTTGCCGAGGTCGCTGCCTTCGATGAGGTCGTATTTCTCGCCGGAACCCAGTGCTGTCAGCACCTTTTGGTCATAGTCGCTGGCCGGGCGCTCAATTGTCACGTCGATACCCGTTAACCGTTTGATTTCCTGCTCAAATTTGGCGTTCTCCTCCGGCGTTTTTCCGCCTACGTTGGCGGACAAGATGCGCAGCTTCATGTCCCCTGCCGGCGTTTCCGATGGCGCTCCGGTTGAAGCGCTGTTTTGCGTTTCGTTCGTCCCGCCATTCGCCGAGGTACCGTTATTAGGTGTATTTCCGCCGCAGGCCGACAACAGCATCGAACCAATCGCCAGCAGCGCCATGAGATGAGTCGCTTTCCTTTTCACTGGATGATTTCCTCCTTGGTTTCTCTTCTAGATTCCTATCCTATCCTAGGGTTGATGCGCAGGAGCCACGTACCACGATCTCTGCCGGAATTAGCGTTCGTTTGGCGAGACGCTTGCCGGTTTCGAGCTGCTCCAGCAAAAGCAGCATGGACTCCTGCCCCAGTTGGTCGGCATGAAGCCGAACCCCGGTGAGGGGCGGTGAAAATTCCTGCGCCAATGGGCTGTCGTAAGCGAAGGACAACACGGACAGTTGCTCCGGTATGCTTAGGCCAAGCCGCTCCGCGGCCTGGTACACGCCTAGCGCCATCGAGTCGGTGTCGGCAAGAACCGCTGTGATGCCGGGATCCGCACACAGTTGGGCCAACACCGTATCGCAGCCAAACGTCATCGACGAGGTGATGCCGTCTGGCTTGTGTACGATCATGTCCCTCGGAGGCGTTAAGCCTGCCTGCTCAAACGCATTCAGGTAGCCTTGTCCGCGGTCAACCGCCACGGTACGGTTCGCCGGAGCATTCAGAAACAGGATGCGACGGTGCCCAAGCGACATCAGGTACTGTGTCGCTTTCGCAGCGATACCGACATTATCGTTGTCGACATAACAGACACGGGACTCGTCCTCCTCCGACGGACGACCGATGACAACGATGGGAAGGTCCCGCTGTAAGCAATCCTCAATTCGGGAATCACCGATCACCGCATCAAGGATAATCTCGCCGTCCACCGGATCGGAGGCGATGTGTTCCACCTGATTTTTGTAGGTGGAAGACACGTTGTTGATTAACAGGCGATACCCTTGCTCATAACATACGGGCAGCACCCCGTTGAGCAGCGAATACTGAAACTGGTTCAGCTTCGCCTTCTGTTCGCCCCGCATATTCAGGCCGACGATGCGCGTCGTTTTGTTCACCAGACTACGGGCCCAGTAGTTTGGTCGGTAATTCAGCTCTTTTGCCACCCGGAGAACCTCTGCCGTCACTTCCTTGCTGATCGGGCGTTTTTTGCTGAACACACTGGATACCGTGCTCTTTGATACCCCCGCCGCCTTTGCCACATCATCAATCGTTGCCAAGGTCACTCGATCCTCTCTACAATTCGTACTAGTACGAACCTAGATTAAACCGGTTTTGTTAAAACCGTTTCGTCTTCCCGTCTGAAGTTTGTAAAATTGCAGCGCTGCGGTCTGTAAAACCGGTTTAACTGAAATGAATAGATTGCACAAAAAAAACGGCCAATCGGCCGTTTTTCATCGATAGAATATGAATGTGTCTCGCAATCTCTTACTCTAGTTATGGGTGACAACGGCGCCGGATCCGCCGTACATTTCGATGGGCTCGGCAAACTCCAGCTTCAGGACAGTGACCTGCGCATGGCAATCCTCCGGCGTCATATATATCCACGTCGTACCCGGAATGTTAAACCAAGGCACACCGCCATGGATGTCATAGTTCAGCTCCTTGCCCGTATGGAGGACGGTGATTTTACGGATTGGATTGCATAATCCCTTTAAGCAGACGCTTTCCTTCGGATCATCGTAAACGAATAGATACAACGTCCTCCGGTCTTTGCTGAGCGTGCTTCCGCCTGACCAATACCGGGTCATAATCCCCTCGGCGGTTCCATACACCGCATCTTCGTGCGTTCGAATCCAATCGCCCAATCCAAGCAGGATATCGACTTGTCTCGAATCGATCGTCCCGTCTTCGCGGGGACCGATATTGAGCAGCATGTTGCCGCCCATGGAAATACAGTCGCAGAACATCCGGATCATTTGGTTTAATGATTTATAGTTGTGGTCATTCGGTTGATAACCCCAAGACGTATTGATCGTCGTGCAGAACTCCCAAGGTCCTTCGGGTCTTGTGATCGGCAGCCCTTGCTCCGGCGTTTTGTAGTCTCCGTGGCCGGCTAGGCGCGAATTGAGGATGAGATCCGGGTTAAAGGAGCGAAGATAAGTTTTAAACTCCGGCAATCCCCATTGCTCCGCGCTGCGTTCCCAGTCTCCGTCGAACCAGAGTAAATCAACTGCGCCGTACCTCGTTAAAATCTCCTTCAGCTGATTCCGATTGAACTCTAGGAAGCTCTGCCATCTCTCCTCGTCCTGGATGCCGTCCAGCGGCTCCGAGAAACGGTTAACCTGGTTCAAATCCTCAGGCACGACTCCGCTTGGATACACGCTAGGGTAGTCCGGATGCGACCAGTCAATCAGCGAATAGTACATCCCAAGCCGAATCCCCCGTTTCTTGATCGCTTCGGCATATTCCTTAACGATGTCGCGTTCGGCCGGCGTTCGCTTCACTACGCTCAAGTCGCTGTATTGAGTATCAAACAGCGCTACGCCATCATGATGTTTCGTCGTTAACACCGCGTATTTGGCCCCGGACCGCTCGATCAATTCGGCCCACTGGTCCGCATCGAACCGGGACGCCGTAAAACCGTCCAGCTGCTTCATGTATTCCTCATACGAGATCACGCCATTATGGAAAGACCAGGATTCCGAAACGCCATCGACCGCGTAGATTCCGTAATGAATAAAAATTCCCAGCTTGGCATCTTCAAACCATGGCCGCATCGTCATGCCCCCTAATGTTATTTTTCTCTCTAACGATAGGCTTTGGGGGTTTGAACGGTAAATATGTTGTTTTTACGATAGGTATGTCGTTTTTGGAAAGTGCTTACTGGTTTACCTTTGCAAAGAATGCCTTAAGCTCGCTTTTAACCTCCGCATCCATCTGATGCCAGCGTATGCCCCGAATGGCTCCTTCCAACGCATAAAGCATGTTCAGGCATGCCGTAGGATCTTGAAGCTTAATTCTTACAAAGGCTTCTTTGCTGCCCATCGCATAAAGCTGATCCGGCGTGTCCAGTCCGGCTTGCCGCAATTTACGCGCAATTACCGTACTGATATTAGGGAGGTCCTGAAGTTGAAGTTGCCGTTTTAAAGTACCCATTCCCATCCCTACCCTTCCCGTAGTTGCTCCTGCCAAGCCGGCAGCCGCGCCATCAGGCTTCGAGCGGTGGACCTGGCCGCCTGAGCATCCAGCCCTTGGGTACGAACCATAAAGTCGGTCATAGATTTCAACTTCTCCTCCAACGACTGCATCGTACCATCTGGTCTCGCGCAGTGTACGCAGTAATCCTTACTCGTGTCGCTTAAGGCGAACTCGGACGGCTCTTGCATGGGCATGCCGCAGGCAATACAATTTTTCATCTTAAACACTCCTTTTTAGTTTGACTAGGTACCCTTATCCCCGAGGCGCAAGCAAACTTAGATAATGCTCCAG
>RCUU01000481.1_pt1 | contig 22034 bp, 18 predicted proteins | sample 2166211 | NCBI WGS metagenome assembly RCUU01 (sample SAMN09932620, study PRJNA488358) | compost metagenome | feature: garden; material: soil; isolation source: compost soil in phenylacetic acid-enriched culture | place: Germany: Experimental Botanical Garden Goettingen | collected 2016-01-27
TGTTGTAGGTGTCGAACCTAGTACCTTTGATAATCCCTTCTTGAAAGACCTGCTCACAAACACACAAGATGTCGGTGCTCCGGTTAACGCCGAGAAAGCTCTGGAACTTACACCTGACCTGATCGTCGTTATGTACGATGATAACTACGATGCTTTATCCAAAATTGCTCCAACCATTCATATTCCATACGGAACCGCTACAAATATCTATGAAACTGTTAAACTGTTCGGTGACATTGTAGGTGTGCCTGACAAAGCTGAACAATTTATTGCTGACTTTGAGAAAAAGGCTGCTGAAGGCCGCGAGAAGCTTAAAGGTGTCGTAAATGAAAATGATACTTTTGGAATCTATGAGCTGACTGATAAAGGTGAGCTATGGACCTTCGGAAATAATGCTGGCCGGGGTGGACAAGCCCTTTATAACGCACTTAAGCTAAAAATGCCTACTAAGAACAGCAACGACAACCAAACGTTGCAGCTGTCCATGGAGCTATTGCCCGAATATGCTGCTGACTACATGTTCCTCACCACTTATGATCCTGACAAAAAAGGGGATAAGCTGAAAGAACTGAAGGAATCTCCAGTTTGGAACGGACTTGATGCTGCGAAGAACGATCATCTATTTTACAATGATTTTGATACCTACTACCGCTATGATCCGATTGCGATTACCGCACAGATTGATCTGTTCGTAGATATGATTCTTGAACGCAACGGTAAGAAATAAACATAGGCACATACAAAAACACCCCTCTTTAGGCACTGTCTAAAGTGGGGTGTTTGGCTATACATAAGAAGTTTCTGTTAAATTTATATCATCTAGTATATTCATTATACTCATCGGTGTTATTTAATTTTTTGTACATATACTCATCATTTTTAAGCTTATAGAGCTGCCCCATCCCCGCAAATACGAAAAACAGCACCAAAATTAATCCATACGCATAGGTGAATTCACCAATATAAAAGCAAGTGACTATCGCAACAAGGGTCAAGATCATTAATGCGACTGCAATTCTGGAAAAAATCTTTTTCAAATGGAATCCCCCTACGTTTTGTGCACCAATATTATCATATTTGGGATTAAATTGAAATCCCCTTTTGTTCTATTAAAGGAATATCGAGTAGCTGAATATGTGCCAGCATATTGCGAGTGTATATTTTGGTGTATATACGATAAAAGAGGACTTGAAATAAAAGATACGCTCCGCCTACCAACAAACAAAACCACATCGGCTCCAGAGCTGTAGACATTTCAACCCTGGAAGAACTAACAACATAAAAAGAAGACAATGCAATACCTAATGCATACGGGAGAAAAAACAGCACTTTTAAAGGGCCGCCTATCATTCTGGCCACGTCCTTAGAAGTAATTCCAATCTTGTTCAGCTTCCTGAATTTGATCCGCTCACGCTCTAAATCGGTCTGAATACTGAAATGCAGCACTATCCCGGAGGCGCCGAAAAATATTAAACCAACAAATGAAATTACGAAGATTCCGAATCGGCCAGACTCCTGTAACTGTAGATAGTCACTTATTCTAGACTTCGTAGAGAATACGAGGGCCTCTTGCCGCTCATTGCCATACCAGGACTCTGTATTGTCTTTGTTATATTTGGCTAAAGCGGCATTTAACTTAGCATCTATATCCGCAGTTTTTTTCCAATCCTTAAAATTCAGGAGCTGAAGGTTACCGATCGCTTTTTTATTTTCCGCTTTCAGCGCCATATAATCCTCTTCGTTTACAATAACATGAAGACCATTCATGAGCATTGGCACAGGATTAAATACCATTTTTAATAAGAGACCTTGTGAGTATAACATATGGTTCCCGGACGAAAGCTTCATTTCGAAGGTGGGCATTTCCGGTCTTTGATTCTTCCTCTCTTCTCCTTGTGCAACTAAGGCAAGATTTAGAAAGTGATCTTTCTCCACATGATAATCAGTACCGATTAATGCGTTGATATTCTGATCCGAGAATACTTTAAAATAGAACAAGTCGATATATTCTAGCTTTTGGTGTGAAATCAGCGGTGTGGCACCATGATCCGTGATCTCGCTGAGTGTCTCTGGTGGAAGGCTATTTTTCCCGAATACTTCTGCATAAGCAATATCATAAGGGTTGTTTTTTAGAGGAATCTCCTCAGCGTTCCAAGTTAAATAAAATATAATACCACTTAGTGAAATGGTGATGAAGACGAGGAAGGTGATGAGAGAAAGCACTATTTTGGAGCGCCCAAGGGTATAGTTCAAGTCGGAGCTAAACATTAGATGCTTGTGATAAGCTCTGGTTGATCGCGAAAAGATGAATTTCATCCAGTCTCCAAGTGCTGACAGCAGCAAATAGACACCCAACATACTAACGCCTAGATTGATTAACATCATACCCGCATCAGAAGGGTTGTAATGAGTGAGCATATCATAAACGGCGATCCCCAAAAGCACGATTCCTATGACTCCGGTGATTTTCCCATGAATCAGGTTACGTTCTACGGTTCTGGATTCTTTTATAAGACGCACAATGCTGTATCTTAGCGTTAATAATAGATTGATAGCAATCACAGCTATGTAAATAACCCCGAAGAATTTAATTGTATATAGATAACTATCCAGCGTCAGTGTAAAAGCACTGTCCCCAATATTAACAAACAGCGAAACGATAATAAAAAAAAGACCGGAGAAGATCGTCCCTGCAGCTATACCTGTGAGAATCGAAGCTAAAGCGATCAAGCTATTTTCGAATAACATGATTTTTCGGATATTGTGACCCGTCATACCTAGAACCATCAACAACCCGAAATCACTTTTTCTGAATTTTAAAAAGGCCATTTGAGCATATGCAATAAACAGAACCGCAAACACTCTTATTACCAAAAAAGGAGCATATAAATTACCTGACACCATCCCATTCACTTGATAGGGATCATTAAAATCAGGGTTTGTGTACAATGAATAAAATGTAAAAAAGACCATAATCGTAAAGCTACTGCATAGGAAAAATAATAAATACCTTCTAAGGTTCGCCTTGAAAATCTGAAAAGCCATTCTCCTAAAGGTCATCGTCTCCCCCTCCAATGAAGGCCAGGTTCTCCAGAATCTTATCAAAAAATGCTCTCCGCTCTTTATTTTCCTTAGTAATCTCCAATAGAGCCTTCCCATCCTTAATAAAAAGCACACGATTACAATAGCTGGCGGCAAAAGGGTCATGCGTAACCATCACAATCGTCGCTCCTTTCAGAGCGTTCAGCTTGGCGAAGGTTTTCATCACCGTACTTGAGGATTTGGAATCCAAGTTCCCCGTAGGCTCGTCCGCAAAAATCACATCCGGATTATTAATGATCGCTCTGCTGATCGCCGCTCGCTGTTGCTGTCCTCCTGAAACCATATACGGATATTTGTCCTTTACCTCACCCAGATCAAATAGTGACAACGTCTCATCCGTCTTGGTATTGATGTCTTCTACCTCTTGGTCATCCAGCACCATGGGCACCATTATATTTTCTCGAAGGGTCAGACTATCCAACAGATTATAATCCTGAAAAACAAACCCCATTCGCTGCCGGCGAAAAAGCGCAAGCTCGTTCTTTGACATCTCACTTATACTATTCTCTGCAATGTGTACAACCCCACTATACTCCGTATCGATCCCGCTAAGTATATTCAGCAGCGTTGTTTTACCGCTCCCCGAAGGTCCCATGATCGCCACAAACTCGCCACTGTTCACACTAAGACTGATTCCGTTCAGTGCTCGAAAGAGATTTGCTTTACCCTTGCCTTTATACTCTTTAGAGAGATTTTCTACAAGTAGAATGTTGGACATGCTTGCCCCCTTATTGATAGGCTTGGAGTGAATTACATTAAATGGAATACACCCCTCAGTTATACTATAAAGCTAAGAGGTGTGTTCGTTTGTTAGATTGCTCACAGAACAAAAAACACATGGATATATGATCGCATGTGTCTGGGTTGATAGAATTTTTTGAGCCTGAAAATAGTGTTCACTCGTAGGCCAATGCTTCCCATCCAACTCAAATCCGTGCTTTGAGAAATTTGAAAAACAGCCATAATCATTCATACCTTCCCATCGAAATTACTGTTATTCTACTATACCATCTGACTTTTCACTTCACCTCATCCTTTCCGCTCCCGCAAGAAACAAAGACAAACGAAACCAGTAAATGCAAGTCCGCTGATGATTGCTAATGAGCTTGAAAATGCCCTTACAAAATCCGCTAGAACTGCTTCCAAAAGAGAGTGCTTTAATGAAGCGGAGAATAAAATACCGATTAGTGCCACTCCTAACGAGTTTGCTAAATACATAATGGTAGTAATTAAACCTGAACCTGTGCCCGTGATTTTTGCAGGTACTGAGCTGAGCGTGACGTTGACTAGCGGCGTAGTAGCCATGCCTAGACCGAAGCCATATATCAATAATATCAGGATATTTCGGGTGCCTAACAGATGCGTCGCATCCACCTTTAGCTCCCATATAAGCAATAGACTAGAGACCCCCATCATCAGCGCACCTATCTTAAGGACAACCAATCCCCATCTCCTAACCATACGAGACGATCCTAGGGAAGTTAGAAAAAATCCTATACCTATAGACAAAAAAACCAAACTCGTATCTTGAACATTATAGTGCAGACCAAATTGCATATAATAGCTTAGAATAAAAAAGAAGGCGAACATACCCAAATAAAGGACAAGAACGGTCGCCAGACCTACGCTAAAGTTGCGCTGTCGGAAAATAGATAGATCAATTAATGGAAAAGCCCCCTGCTTCCCTTTCCGATTTTCAACCCGAATGAACACAGCTATAACTAAAAGAGATAAAATTAGACAGCCCAAGATCCACAATGGCCACCCTTGTTTCTGTCCCTCCGACAACGGATAGATAAGTAGGAACAAACCCATCATCAGCAGGATAGCTCCCTTCCAATCAATCCTTCGCACCTGTTCAGCTCGTGTCTCAGGTACAATCGGCATGAATAACAGAACAAGAAGACCGAAAGGTATATTGAAAAAAAACACTGTCCGCCAACCGAGATCGAAAGGATTCCAATTCACAATAACTCCACCGAGGATGAATCCGAAAGCGAATCCAATGCCAATCATGGCACCGTAAATACCGAAAACAAGCCCTTTTTCCTTTGGCAGAAAGCTGACCTGCAGCGTTGATAATACCTGAGGCTGGATAAGTGCAGCTGCCAAACCTTGCACGATACGAATAACAATCAGAAGCGTCGGATCTGAGGTCAAACCGCCCAACACTGCCATAACTGTAAACCCGCTTACCCCGATCATCAACATTCGTTTTCTGCCATATATATCTCCAAGCTTCCCACTAATGATCAACGCTACAGCTAATCCTAACGAAAATCCGGTAACGATAAGCTGTGCTTCAGAGAAGCTTGCGTTTAAGCTATTTTGCATGGATGGAAGTGCAACTTGAATCATATAAGTATTCAATGAAATTAATAAGGTTGGAAGTAAAATAACCCCAAGTGCATACCAACGACGAGAATCAACTTGTTGCATTGTATTACCACCTTTTTATACACAATCTGTTGTTGGAATATAAGCAATGGCCATGACACCAGTTACAGGATTTGTATATAGTTCACAGTCAATTTCGTATACTTCCTTGATAAGCTCCTTTGTTAAAACTTCAGTAGGATTTCCGCTGGCTACTACCTGCCCACTTTTGACAACGTACAATAGATCGCAGTAGGTTGCGGCGAGAGAAAGATCATGCAAGGCTGCCAAAGTGCCTACTCTCAATGATTTTACTATGGATAAAATTTGTAGTTGGTATTTGATGTCTAAATGATTAGTCGGTTCATCAAGGATTAAAAATTGGGGTTGCTGCGCTATTGCTCTAGCCAAAATGACCCGTTGCTTCTCACCACCTGAAAGAGTTAAATAACTTCTATCCGCATAAGAGGTTAAATCGACTGTTTTAAGGGCAGCATTCACAATCTCATAATCATTTTTGGTATCTGATTCGAAGAGGTGTTTATGAGGCGTTCTTCCCATCATCACCATTTCATGTACAGTGAAATCAAAGCTCATGTCATTAAACTGGCCAACCACACCTATTTTTTTGAAGATTGGCTTAGGCTTTGATTTTAAAATATCCTTCCCATCTAAAAATATCGTCCCTTGTTTCGGTTTAATTACTTTATAGATGCTTTTTAATAGAGTAGATTTACCGCATCCGTTAGGGCCAATGATTCCAACAAACTTTCCGCTATCGACTTGAAGAGAAACATCTTTTACAATATCAATGCCAGAAAGCGTGACATCGATATGATCCACTTGTAGATTCAACCTATTTCCCTCCAAATCCATTGTTCTTTTTTATTAACACATACATAAACATTGGTGCTCCAATTAGTGCTGTCACAATACCGATAGGCAGCTCCCCGTTCGGAATAATTGTTCTCGCCAGTACATCTGTCCAAATCAGAAAAATAGAACTACATAGAATTACCGCCGGTATTAGTCGTTTGTGGTCCGAACCGACCATACCTCTAACGAGATGTGGAACAATTAATCCAACAAATCCAATGATTCCGCATGTCGCTACAATGACACCAGTGATAATGGAAGAAATAATCATATACAATCTTCTGTGATAATTGAGATTAATCCCTAAAGTAACTGCAGTTTCATCGCCCGTCAGCATCGTATTTAAGACCCTTGTTTGTGTTATAAAAAAGAGCGCAGCAAGTACAACCATAATTGTAATCAACGGCAGCTTGTCCCATTTGGCAGAAGCAAGACTTCCCATCGTCCAAAAGCTTACTGAACGAATGCCTTCGGCACTGCTGGCAGAATATATAATAAAATTGGAAAAGGCACTGCATAGTGCATTAATTACCGTTCCAGCTAGAACGAGCTTGATGGAGGACATCTTCCCCCCTAAATTGGCCAAAACAAGCACCCATGCTGCCGCTCCTAAAGCGCCTAAAAATGCCCAAAACGAAACTCCCAAACTTCCCACAAACCCTGCTGCTCCAAAACCGAGCATAATGGAAAAGGTTGCTCCTAATGAAGCACCCGCAGAGATACCCAAGAGATAGGGATCAGCCAGCGGGTTCTGTACGGAAGCTTGCATAACCGTTCCGCACAAGGCTAGCCCCGCACCAACAATCATTGCCAGTAGTACTCGTGGAAAACGAATGTACCAAATGATATCTACAAAGGTTCCAGAGGAAAGTTCATGCATATTACCGAGTGAAATTCCTGTCACCTTATAGACCACTATCCGTAGAGAGTCTATCAATGGCACTGATACCTGACCGATTGAGAGAGCAACTCCGACAGAGAAAATAACTACAAGAATTAATGAAATCATAGTCAGTATCCGCGACATGTTTACTTTGCTCCAAATAATACAGGATGTATAAACGCTGCCACATCCTCATACAAATCTGCAAGTTGCAGACCACCATTTATTGCACTAGTATATTCAGCTACCATCACATTTCCTGACTTTATTGCACTGACATTTTGCAATCGTTCGTTTGAAAGCAACTTGTTTCTCGTAGCTTCAGCATCGGGTTCTTGGAATTCCGTGATAATAATTTTTTCAGGATTTGCAGCAATAATCGCCTCCACTGACAATTCAATATACCCCTCTTTCGATAACTCCATATACGCCCCACCTGCTCCTTCAATCATTTCATCAATCATGCACCATGAAGGTGGATAGTAATAATAGGTATCACGTGCCCCACCGATGAACAGTACCTTCGGAGTTTCTTCAGCGGACGATTTGATTATCTTTTGCACCTGCTCAATTCTATCCTTTTGCTCTTTTAGGTAAGCATTTGTCTTGCCCTCGACGTTAAAAGTTAGTCCGAAATTGTTGATTTCCTTAAAGTATTCCTCAAGGCTACGTCCAACTGTAAAGTTAACGGCAGAAATCACTGGAATTCCCCGATCATTCCAAAAAGGAATGTCTCCCAATAAATCCTCTTTAAAAGCTGAGGAAATGGAATAAATCAAGTCAGGCTGCAAGGCAATTACAGATTCTTTAGATGGCCATGATTGTGTAATCAGCGGCAGGTTATTAATTTGATCCGCATATTTTGAAAAAGATTGATCAGAGTATCCTAGACCCATAACTTTATCCTTCTGCCCAAATTCAATCATAAGCTCAGCAATAGCTGATCCAATAACAACAACCTTTTGGGGTTCTTTTTCAATCGTTTGCGTGATTTCTTTCCCGTCGTTTGTATATACTTTGACCGATACAGGATAGTGATCGTTGACACCGCTATTTGATTGCGGCAACTCCACATTCAATTCTCCAATGCTTTCGATCTCCTGTACCGGAACAGTTTGCGAGCAAGCTGAACACAATACACTCGTTAAAAGCAGAATAACCCATCTTTTTTTCATAAAGAACACTCCTCGTCTAGTATCTGTCTCATTCGACTATGATAACGATTATCATTTAAAGTGATCTTTTTCTCTACCTGTTAAGGGAGGTGCACTCCTTGATAAGGGAGTAAACACAAAAAAACCTCAAGCAAGTAGAATACAGCGTTCGATTCCGAACCCTATGTTCTGCTGCTTGAAGCCTTCTGTCGGTACATTTCTAAAGCCTGTTTCGCTCCAAACGCTGTTGTTCGATACGTTTTAAGTATTCACTTGGGTTGCAGCCATAATGTTTACGAAAGGTTGTCGTGAAATTACTGACATTACTATAACCAACCGAGACGGCTGTTTTCCCTATATTTAAACCTTCTACCTCCATGTACCAAAGAGCTCTCTCCATCCTCTTTATACGTACAAGCTCAAAGATCGTCATGCCAAACAACTCACGGAAGCCCTTTTTCAGCTTGAATTCATTGATGCCTACCCGCTTAGCCAACTCACGGATAGACAGCGGTTGTTCGTAATGGATTTGCACCAATTCATGTACCCGCTTCAGATTTGTAATGTCATCATGCCGGAGAGTCATATTTCCACTCATCGAGCCATAACCATCAGATTCGCCAAACAAAGCAATAAATTCAAGCGCTTTGCTCTCCATATATAAACGCCTTAATGCTCCATGATAAGTGCAATGGATCATTTCGGAAACACATTTTCGGATGGCTGCAGTATCTGGGAAGCGGTCAATATTTCCACGGTGATGTCTAAGCCAGGTCTCCATTTGCTGTTTCTCCGCTAGATCCCCGGCATAATACAGCAGTTCGCTAGGCGCTAGTCGTATTTCTAACAATTGATTAGGGATACCTGCTTTTTTCTCTTCATACACCTGAACATTATCTAAAAAAAGGACGTTGCCAGTCTGCTTAACCGTGTGGCTTTCCTTGCCGTTCCATTCACAATAAATTTCTCCACTCACATTATAGCTTAGCTCGAATAATGGACAAGCTTCTTGAATATGGAGCTTCATATCTTGTTCATAGGTTATATCCGTATACATGATCTCCATACCTGGACGAATCCGTGTACGTGTGACACTCCCCTTGCCGATATGTGATGGTACGGTGAGTCGTTGTTCCCATTTGTTCTGCTCTACATGCCCCTCTATACGTTCTGTAAATTGATCAAAAAGATCATGAATCTCCTTATTCAATATATTTAAAGTCATCAAAAGCCTCTCCTTCTCTGCTCCTTGTATACGATAAGTTACTGCTCTCTATTCATCCAATACTAATAAAATAAATCCCTGCATAGCTCAAATGATAATCGTTATCATTTGAAAATGTCAACAAATACAAAAAAGCGTTGGTAGATTTCCCCTACCAACGCTCTCTTAAATCCAACATAAAGCTGATCATACCGATGGAAATGAGTCCCGCCGGCATCGTCTCTCCCCCGTAACCTCCATAATCTTCGAGGCCAACAAATGCGAAGGAACCTCATAATCCACGCATCCCAGCGCCACCGCCGCTTCAGGCATTTCGTTTACAATAGAAGTCTCATGCGATTCTACAAGGGTCGTTTGAGCGCCAGCGTGTTTGGCATTTAACATCCCTCTCGCCCCATCGCTTCCCGTTCCAGTCATCAGGATCAAATGCTGCTTCAAGCTTTTTAATTCTGAGATAGAGTCGAACAATACATCAATCGATTGACGTTGCCTGTTCACTGGAACTTTCCTGTGAAGTTTAATTCTACATTCTTGCCCTTGCTGAACCACGGTCATATGACTATTACCAGGTGCGATATATGCCGTTCCACCGAGCACCAACTGATTATCCTTCGCCTCAACCACCTGTACACATGAGAACCGGTTTAATCGCTCTGCCAATACTTTCGTGTACTTGGGCGGCATATGCTGAACGATTAGCAAGGGGAATGGAAAATTCGCCGGGAGCGAGCTAATTACAATTTCGAGTGCCTTCGGGCCGCCTACTCCACATCCTACCGCCACGATTTGATCCCATTCTCCCTTACATCCGGTTTTAGCATTGTCTTCTGCCTGTTGTCCTGCAATTACTTTGGAGACAGTTATATTGTTTAGGATGAGGGTTCTCAATGGAATTTGGGCAGCTTGTTTCACTTTGAATATTAGTTCGTCTTTTATTTGGGATAAATCAGGTCCATGGAACTGAGTGGGCTTACATATGAAATCCACTGCACCGTTCTGTAGCCCCGTGATGGTTGCTGTTATTCCATCCTTCGTCCCTGAGCTCAAGATCAGAATAGGCGTTGGACGCTGTGACATAATGCTTGACAGTGCTACCAAACCATTCAACTCCGGCACTTCTATATCTATCGTCACGACATCGGGCCTGAGCTCCTGAACCATGCTAACCGCTTCGGATGCATTTCGGGCAGCTCCAATGACCTCGATAATTAAATCCTCCGCGAAAAGGTTCGAGATCTGTCTACGCATCATTACTGAAGTAGCTACAACGAGCACCTTTATCTTTTGCACTACTTCTCCTCTCCTATCAATGCTGATACCCATGACACTGTTTATTTAACTTTAAAAATAGATACGAGAGCATTCAGTTCCTCCGCAAGCTGTGCTAGTGCATTAGCCGTCATTGCCGTTTCCCCACTGCTTGCCGCCATTTCTTCCGTTGCTGCCGATATGCTCTCGATGGAGTACATTACCTCTGAGGATTGCGCGGCCTGCTCTTCACTGGCAGCAGCGATTTCTGTTACTTTATGAGCGGTATCGTTTACCATAGAGAGAATATGATCGAAGGCTTCCCCATTTTTTTGTGAAAAAGCCACGCCTTCCACTACAGCATTCACGCTATGCTGTGTATTCTTCTGCATTTCTTTAATAATGTTCGTGACTTGTTTCGTAGCTTCACTGCTTCGCTCCGCTAACTTCCTTACTTCATTCGCAACAACAGCAAAACCTCGACCCTGTTCACCTGCACGAGCCGCTTCTATAGCTGCGTTTAGGGCTAACAGATTTGTCTGTTTTGCAATATCATCAATAACTGCTACTATCTCTCCAATTTTATCTGAACCTTCTTCTAGTCCAGACATTTGATTGTTAAGTAACGTCATCCCTTGTATGGAGTCGGTAACCACAGCACCTCCGTCCTGAGCGATGCGCATCGTTTGATCTGACAGCTCTGAGGCGTGCTCTGCACTCTGGGCTACTGAATTAATCGCTTCAGACAATTCTCGGAACAACTCATTCATCGTTTGTGCTGCAGTAGCTTGACTCATACTGCTGCTAGCCACTTCCTCTGTACTAGCTGATATCTGCTGCGCAGCCGCCGAGACACTTTCCGCAGAGGACAAAATCCCACCCACAGTACGCCTTAAGTTCAGAACCATTTCATTCACAGAATTCGCAAGTTTTCCGATCTCATCCTTGGAATTCAATTTTGATGTTTCGCTTAAGTCACCATTGGCTACTTTACCTAGCAAGCGCATCACTTGATTTAGAGGCCGAGCTATAATTTGCGAGATTAAATAGCCAAAACCCACGCTGATCAATAGTGCAATGATAGTAATACTAAAAGTAATCAACCTAGAGGATTGATATAATTCATCGGCGAACTCAATAGATCCCTGTGCCTGCTTCATATTGATGTCTATTAGACTTTGCAGGAAATCCGTCATCTCAGTTGTAGCCAGCTGTAAATCTCCTGTTAACAAATAATTCGTATATTCGTCATTACTGATGATCTTCTTATCCATTTCAATCGCATGATCCACGCTAATGACATATCGTTGCCAGATTGCAGGATAAGCCTTCATCTTCTCTAATTCTTCTTCTCTCAATCTTGTCTTACTATATTTACTCATGATTTCTTCAATACTTTGGACGTTCTTATGTAATTTATCTCGATACTCTTGTTTCTTCACCTCAGTCTTAGCCATCGTATTTATATCGCGAATGTTTATTCTATTCGTTAAAAAAAGTTCATTCGCTTCACCGAGATAGGCAATCGGTGTTAAGCGATTATTATACATATCTTCGATAGATTCATCCATCTTACTCAAATTACTTATTCCATAGAATCCTACAAAGCATAAAATGACGGATACCAACACAAATGCTGAGATTAGCTTCACTGCTGTTCTCAGATTATAAAACCATTTCATCCTTCTGCACCTCATTACGTTAGTCAATTTTTAGTAATTCCTAGGAACTATTTCATCATAAACTGTAAGCAGAATATGGTAACCGAAAAAAAATGGCGGGACCGCGCAAAATTATTGCGTCCCCCCGCAAAGAAGCGCAAAACAAAAAAATCCCGCCTCACCATCCGGTGATCGGGATTTCAATCTATAGGTTTGTTACGTATTTTCACATCGAATTAGTAAAATCTGATTCCTTTAATATTCCCAACCGTTTAGCTTTAATTGCCGCTTCAATTCTAGATTTTACATTTAGCTTTTGGAACAAATTCGTTAAACTATATTCGAGAGACCGCTGACTCATCAGCACAGTCTCCGCTATTTCTTTATTACTTTTTCCTTTTGCGATTTCCGTCAGCATTTCATGTTCCCTTTTGCTAATCATGGAGGCTGCTTGTTCATCATTGATTTCTAATCCTTCAGGAGGTACTTTTCTTAACTGCTTAACTAAGGTCTGCGGTAGAACGACTTCCCCTCTTAAGGCACAGCGTACCGCTGTAATCAACTGCTCTCTATTGGTTGTTTTGGAGATAAACCCAAATATCCCCGTTTCGATCATCAGATTAAATTTGTTAGTAAATTCATATCCGGTATAGATTAAGATTATCGCATCCGCATTCACGGCTAATACTTGCTTCGCTAAATCAATCCCGTTCACATCCGCGATATGAAGATCAAATAACATCACGTCAAAAGAATGACTACTCACTATTTCAAGCACCTCATAAGCTGAATTAGCTAGAGTAACCTTCATATCTCCTTCTTGCTCTAAAATCATTCTAGTCCCTTCCATAACAGATGGATGGTCATCCACTAACAATATTTGAATCATGCCTATGACTACCCCTCTATTTAATTGTTATGCCGCATGATTAATCTGCAGGTATAGATATATTGACCGCTAATCCCTTTTTATCTGGCGATCGGAATACTATTGACCCATCCATACTCCGAACCCTTTCCTTCATTCCATAAATCCCCATACTTTTAAGCGAATCCTCTCCCAGAAGGCTCATTCCTATTCCGTTATCTTTATAATCCAAATGAATAAGCTTGCCTTCACTAGCTAAGATGATATGGACTTCTGTCGCAAAAGAGTGCTTTGCTGCATTAGCTAAAAGCTCTTGCACAATACGGTACAGCCCTATAAGCACTTCATCATTTAACTTATGTGTGAATGCTTCAGACTCGAAAAGAATCTGATAGTTGGTCCGTAGCTGCGTAAATTCAAACAATGTTTCCAGGGAAGAGATAAGGCCCTCGTTGATTAATGCAGGAGGTCTTAGCTCGTTACAAATAATCCGCAATTGATAGATGACATCCAGTAACCCTTCTGCAATCTGACCTAGCTGTTCTCTGTGTTCCCCATGGATGGACTTTTCTCCTAAGAGAAGATCCAGCCTACGATACCAGATAATCTGTTCTTGAAGCGCTGAGTCGTGTAAGTCCTGAGCAAGCCGTTTTCGCTCATTCTCAGATAAATTAAATATAAAACGGAGAAGCCATGTAGGAGCCACGTGCTTGGAAGCCGCTAGTTCAAGGTCCTTTGTTAAATTTTCGATAAGCAAAAAATGATCAAAGAGAACACTGACATAACGGGTAATCGTCTCAAGCCACACACGAATAGAACTGATTTCTAGTAAAGGCGTCTTCTCGTTAATCGATAGCAAGTAGCTTTTTCCCCGAGACTCACCGATCTTGAGTGAATACCCTAGCTCGGTATCCATAATTTCGCATAAATTATCGTAGTTAGACTCAACTTCAATTAGATTTATATTTGATACCTGCAGAGTATCTTTGACTTCTCTAAGCAACCTCTGTTCCATATGACTGATCTTCATCACACCAAAAAGATCTTGAGAGAACTGGTCCAGACTCATTTGTAAGCGAAAATAACGTTCCTCACTCTCACGAATCATTTGCTCTGCATGTTCTCTATCCTCATCAGCTTTTTTTCGATCACTTATATCCCTAAATATCGAGATACAGGCGACTTTTCCTTTGTGCAAAATGGAGCTAGCCGTTACCTCTACATCGATAATCGTTCCATCTGATCGTACGACCTTTTGTTCAATTGGAACTAATATCTTATAGGGTTCTTTATAGATCTCCTGCATGCGTTCTTTCGCTAGTGGCAGATACTCCGGATGCGCCCAATTGAAAATATTTTTACCGATCAATTGACTCTCATCGCAAACGCCAAATAATCCAAGACAGGAGAAATTTACATAGACAAACTTATAATCGCTATGGAGAACGACCGCTTCAGGTGACATCTTAATCAGCTGCTGATTGAGCTCCTCGCTTTCCCTTAATTCTCTTTCCATTTGAACTCTTTCTGTAATGTCTCTTGCTACAATTACAATGCTCACTACTTCTCCATCCTCACCTAGAACGGGAGTAGCTAGACATTCTAAATTTAAGATACAACCTTTTGCATGAATAAAACGATTGTAAAACATCTTGCTTGCTTTTGTCCGAAAAATATTTGAGATCTGTTCCCGCAAGCTTTCTTGCTCATCTGGATCAATATACTCTAGGATGGTAGTGTCCTTAATTAGACCTACAGGAATACCAAGTAGGGTCTCACAGGAGGGAGAGGCTACAATGAAATTGCCTTTCTGATCCAGAACACCCATCATATCCTTCATATTATTAATAATAAGTCTATACTCTGCTTCACGCTGTGCCAGCTTCTGTTCTACCTCTACTGTTGATGTTATATCTCTAGCGACCACAAAAGCACCAATAATATGACGATTCACATATATCGGAATATTTTTCATAGACCAGTGACTCACTGTTCCATCCTTACGGGAAGATGTCACAACATATTGCTGAGCAGATCCCCGTACTGTTCTTTCAAAATAATCCGACATCCTCGATACATTCTCTACGCCAAATAGATTCATGATGGGCAAGTTCTCCCCAACCATACTTAAAGAATCTCCCGTAATTTGCTCTGCCGCAGAATTGATTGCCAGAATATCGCCTTGCAGATTCACCTCACATACGACGTCGGAGTTATAGTCAAATAAGGATTTATAGCGTTGTTCACTTTTGAGCAAAGCCTCCTTCATCAACTTTCTTTCGGTGATATCTGCCAAAACCCCATCCAGCCGAACCACCGTTTGGGATTCATCCAGACTGGGTATGATTCTGACCTGTATCCACCGAGACTCACCACTTGCGTGGATGATCCGGTATTCGCTAAGCTTTGGAATCCCCTGCTGAGCCGTCGATAGGAACTCCTGAATCAAGGGATCTTCTTCTTTATGCGCAATACGGTGCCAAAAATCATCCTCTTTCGCCTGTTCAACAGTATAACCGGTGATATTGAGAACAGCATCCGATATAAACAACACTTTCTTTGCTACGTAATCGTAAGACCAAATGGCTACGTCTAGGTTAGAGAACATTTGTTGATACAAAGAAAATGTACTTTCTAATTGAATTTGCGCCGTTTTTTGTTCAGTAATGTCCAGCATAACTCCATCTATTCGGCAAACCTTGTTCTCCTTATTTAAGGTTGGCGTGCCGATACTTTGAAACCACTTCAGTCCTTCAGTAGGTAATTGCATCCGATACTCAAGACTACTGATATGACCAGCATTTAATCTTTCCATGTAGGCATCATATCGATTAAGATCCACTACATACACAAGTGCCCGTAAAAAATCAGGGCTATGCGGTATAATCTTACTTGTGCTACCTACCCATTCCTCTAAAACATTCGACATCGTCAGCAGATTTTCTTCCATATCTAAAGACCATGTGATCACATTCTCGTCACCGAGTGAATGCATATTGAGATCACCTCCACATAAAAAGCCCCCCCTTTTCGGGGCGGCTTTTCTTCCAAATCGCTATTTCACAAGCGTCATTACATGTTTAGCTTTATCCTACTGAGCAATCTGCTCACGGATATTCTGCAATATTTTCTTCTCCAGCCGGGATACCTGGACTTGAGAGATCCCTAGACGACTGGCAACCTCCGACTGCGTTTGATCACGGTAGTAGCGAAGATAGACAATCAGACGTTCCCGCTCACTGAGGCCTCCGATGGCTTCATTTAATGCCAGCTTATCGAACCAACGCTCCTGTGATTCATCAGCGATTTGATCAATCAGCGTGATCGGATCACCATCATTCTCGAACACCGTCTCATGGATAGAGGTCGGCGGCTTATTGGCTTCTTGAGCAAACACCACTTCTTCGGGTGTAACCCCCAGTGCTTCTGCGACTTCACCAATCGTAGGCAAACGATCAAGCGTTTTAGACATTTCATCCTTCATCTTCCGAACCTTATTAGCCATTTCCTTAAGGGAACGACTGACCTTCAAGGTGCCATCGTCACGAAGGAAACGCTGAATCTCACCGATAATCATCGGCACCGCATAAGTAGAGAACTTAACCTCATAGCTGAGGTCAAATTTATCAACAGACTTCAGTAATCCGATACAACCGATCTGGAACAAATCGTCAGGCTCATACCCGCGGTTCATAAACCGCTGCACTACCGACCAGACCAGTCGGATATTACAGCTTACAAGCGTGTCACGGGCAAGACTATCTCCGGCCTGACTGAGCGCGATAAGACGTTTGACCTCCGCATCGTCCAAATAGGTCGGCGGAGCTTTTTTTGACTCTGCATCCATGGCTCCAACCCCTAATTGTATAAAGCTTTTTTCGAGACGATGGTTTTCTTCATTGAGATAGAAGTACCGTGTCCCGGTTCACTAGTGACTTCAAATGCATCCATGAAATTCTCCATTATGGTAAAGCCCATGCCCGACCGCTCCAGCTCTGGCTTAGAGGTATACAGCGGCTGTTGCGCCAGTTCCAAATCCTCAATGCCCCGTCCTTGGTCCTCAATGGTTAGATGTACCGTTTCGTTGTCCAGTGATGCCGAAATGGTCACAATGCCTTCCGGATCACTATCATACCCATGAATAATACAGTTGGTGACCGCTTCCGACACGACTGTCTTCAGATCATTTAGCTCGTCCATCGTAGGATCAAGCCGGGAAACGAACGCCGCTACGACTACTCGCGCGAACGATTCGTTCTCCGAGCGTGCAGCGAACTGCACGTTCATGAAGTTACCAGCCTTACTATTTGTCATAACGCAACCTCCAAATCCGAGAGTGCAGTACTCTCGTCGTCATATAGGGGCATGATTTTGAACAGGCCTGACATTTCCAGCAGCCGCTTCACAGGTGCCGTTGCATCACACACAACCATTTTCCCACCTTTACTATGGATCAGTTTATACCTTCCCAGAATCACGCCTAGGCCTGAACTGTCCATAAACTGCAGCTGCTTTAGACTAAGAACCAAATGCGACACCTGACCACGCATAATCGCTTCATCCATATCCATTCTTACAAAATCGGCTGCGTGATGATCCAACTCCCCTGATAAACGGACAATCAACACACCCCTGTGATGCTCCATCTCCACATGAGAATTCATGCTTGCCACTCTCCTCTTCGTTGCTTTGAAAACTGACCTTGAAAGACAGTACCTATTCCCTTCAAGGACAAGGTTTTCTACGCGGCAAATCAGGAATCCTGCCTCACGACAAAACTAGAAGAAAACCCCTATGAATCTACAGAGTACATGGGGGTAATCTACAAAAAAACTGTTTTTAATCTACACCGAACATCGAGCCTGTTGTACGCTTAAAGAGCTTCCACCAGCCTGCCTTTGGTACAGCTTCCCCTGCTTTTAATTCATATTCCTTAATGACTTGGGTTCCTTGGTAGACAACCAGCTTGCCCACAGATTGACCTTCAGCCACAGGTGCCTTCACACTTTCCGGCAATACTAGTTCGTGGCGAATACCTTCTTGGGTCACACCTTTTTTCAAAAGAACACTGTACGTCTCTTTCGCCGTTATCGGTAGCTCGGATTTTACGCCTTTTTCAATCTTCAGGGTACCGATATTATCCCCTTCTTTGTGGATCGTGTGTACTTTATATTGCGAGAACAGATAATCGAACATGCCTGAGACTTCACTGTTGCGTGTCTTTGTGTTCGGCTCGCCTAGCACAACAGCGACAGCACGCAGGCCATCTCTTGTTGCTGTAGCGGATAAACAGAATTTAGCCTCTGCTGTATACCCTGTCTTCAGTCCATCAGCACCCGTGTAGAAGCGCACCAGCTTGTTCGTGTTCACCAGCCAGAATGGTTTGGTTGAATCTTTCCGTAAGTAATCCTGATAGGAACCAGTATACTTAATAATTTGTTCATGCTTCAAAAGTTCCCGACTGATGACCGCAATATCGTAAGCTGAGGAATAGTGATTGGCGGCTGGAAGACCGTTGCAGTTGGCAAAATGGGTATCTTTTAGACCCAATTCCTCTGCACGTTTATTCATCAGATCGACAAAAGCACTCTCTGAACCCGCTATTTTCTCCGCCATCGCCACAGAAGCATCATTCCCAGAGGCCATAGCGATGCCTTTGAGCATTTCGTCTACCGTCATTTCTTCACCAGGCTCCAGAAAAATCTGCGATCCGCCCATGGAAGCAGCGTATTCACTAGTTCGCACCTTATCAGTCAGTTGCAGCCTTCCTTCATCCAACGCTTCCACCGTTAGTAACATCGTCATAATCTTCGTGATACTTGCGGGAGGCAGCTTATCATGGCTGTTCTTCTCATAAATTACAGTGCCGGTACCAGCGTCCATCAAAATCGCAGAACGTGCTCCTGGTGCGAGGTCTACAGCGGCAGCATTACTGCCAGAGTCCTTGGTTTTTTCCTCTGCATAAGCGCCTGACACCGGTCCTAGAACCGACACAACGATGCAGAGCACAAGCACAGCAAAACGCATTTTTCTCACAATGGTTCCCCTCCTGAACGTTAACCTTCATATCACAGGTACTGTGTTCCAGTTTCGTCAGAAAGGGTGAAAATTATTCCATTTTTGAGCAAATAATCACAATTATTTATCAGAAGCATAAACGCCATAGACATCATTTTTAGAGCGCACTCGTTTGAGCAAGAAATATAAGAATTATGTATCGTATGAAACTTATACATTCTTATATTTAAAAAAGCTCAGCAGCAGTTGCAGAGCATTTTTATTATAGGGGAGATTATATGATATTTCAATTTTTAAGTATTCCCATTTTTCGCACTCATTTCAGTCCTTTTAAAGGTAAATCCAAGGTCTTCACGAATGATATCTATGAACCCACTATTTTACAGAGGAGAGAATACAGGGATGAATCCACTTGAAATTAATATTGAGACTGAAGCTAAAAAGATCAAATTCTCAGGTGTAGTACAAATAAAACAACATGAAAAAGAGATCACCAGCAGCTGTTACGGGTATGCCAACAAATCAGATGAGAGAGCAAACAACATCCAGACTCGGTTTGGGATTGCTTCCGGGTGTAAAATATTCACAGCGATTGCCGTCTGCCAACTGGTCGAACAGGGATTGATTTCATTCGAAAGCAGATTATCAGACTATTTAAAGACGGTGGATTTACCTCTTTTTAGTTCTGAAATCACCATCCATCAGCTGCTTACGCATACCTCTGGGATTCCAGATTATTTTGATGAAACGATCATGGATGATTTCGAAGAGCTATGGAAGACACGACCGATGTACACTTTACGACAGCTCGTAGACTTTGTACCGATGTTTCAAAATCTTCCCATGATGTGGACTCCAGGTGAACGCTTCCATTACAATAACACCGGATATATCGTACTAGGGTTACTGGTTGAGGCATTGAGCGGAATGTCCTTTTCCGATTATGTAGAGCTTCACCTCTTTAAGCCTTGCGGGATGGAGCAATCCGGTTACTTTTCTTTAGATGCCCTACCTACTAACTGTGCACTGGGTTACATAGAAGAAGAGGATGGTAGCTGGAGAACCAACATCTATTCAATCCCTGTAAAAGGTGGAGCAGACGGTGGAGCATTCGTAACCGCTCCCGACATGCAGCTTTTCTGGAGCGGGTTAATGAACCATATCCTACTTAGTCCTGTACTCACTTCACTGCTGCTCACTCCCCATGTACATGTCGATGGCGAGGGATATTACGGTTATGGTGTATGGATCACCATCCGAGATGGAAAAGTATTCAAATTTCATATTATGGGCTATGATCCCGGTGTTTCCTTCCGGTCGGCTATTTATCCGTCTAGCGGTGAAACTGTGGTCGTAATGTGTAATACGAGCAGCGGGGCTTCTCAGATTTTCAATATGATCGATAATCATTTGTAGATGCTCCGCCAAAAACGCAAAACAGCGATCGTCCGATTACAGGAGGATCGCTGTTTTGCAGCTAATTTATCGCCTTCGTCATGATTAATTATATAACGTCGGCTAGTACCGAGTTACCCCATCCTTCGTAACAAGCGCGAATACCAGTGGTTGAGGAGGAACCGATTCAGAGGTGATGCGGTAAGCTTCTAGCACCTTGTCCTCTGCTTCCTCTACTTTCTTATCACTGGCATCATTGATATGCAATACTGCAAGTGTATCGCCGATGCCTACAGCATCTCCAACCTTTTTAGAAAGTTGGATACCTACAGCCAAATCTATCACAGATTCCTTGGTTTCACGTCCTGCACCCAGCAGCATAGCAGCAATGCCAATTTCTTCTGCTTGAATCCCCTCAATGAAGCCCTTAGTTGTCGCTTTCACTTCAATAAATCGTTTAGCAGCAGGAAGTTTCTCCGGATCATCGATCTGCGTTACATCTCCGCCTTGCGCATTTACGATCTGTTTGAATTTCTCCAGCGCTGTGCCATCTTCAATATGTGTCATAAGAATCGAGCGAGCTTCTGCCTCGTCCTTAGCTTTGCCACCAAGAACAAGCATCTGGCTGCCCAGAATAAGACAGACCTCCTGTAGATCTTTCGGTCCGTGACCTTTTAAGGTCTCAATGCCTTCCTTGATTTCGAGCGCATTTCCAATTCCGTATCCGAGTGGCTGGTCCATGTCACTAATGATAGCAACGGTATTGCGACCCAGATGTGTGCCGATGTCAACCATAGCTTGAGCAAGCGCAATAGAATCATCCAGCGTCTTCATAAAAGCACCACTGCCGGTTTTAACATCCAGTACAATGGCGTCTGCCCCTGCTGCAATCTTCTTGCTCATCACCGAACTTGCGATAAGTGGGATGGATTCTACCGTTGCGGTTACATCCCGAAGTGCATACAGCTTTTTGTCTGCGGGTGTAATGTTACCCGACTGACCGATTACCGCAGCTCCGATTTCTCCTACTTGGTCAAAGAAACGCTCGCGATCCATCTCGATAGAAAAACCAGTGATTGACTCCAGCTTGTCGAGTGTGCCCCCTGTATGCCCAAGACCGCGGCCGGACATTTTTGCTACTGGTACTCCAGCAGAGGCTACCAATGGAGCAAGCACTACGGTCGTTTTATCCCCCACTCCGCCAGTGGAGTGCTTGTCAACCTTAATG
>RCUU01000482.1_pt1 | contig 22002 bp, 17 predicted proteins | sample 2166211 | NCBI WGS metagenome assembly RCUU01 (sample SAMN09932620, study PRJNA488358) | compost metagenome | feature: garden; material: soil; isolation source: compost soil in phenylacetic acid-enriched culture | place: Germany: Experimental Botanical Garden Goettingen | collected 2016-01-27
AGCTGTAAGCTGTCGATGCGGTAAGTCCGGTATCGCTGAAGGATGTGTCTGTAGGTGTGCCTATTTCCACGCCGTCACGGAATACCCGATAGCCTGTTACTCCGACATTATCGGTGGAAGCAGTCCAATTCAGATTGATTTGGCTGCTTGAAGCTGCTGTTGCGGTCAAATTCGTTGGATCCGAAGGAGCTTGTGTATCCGCTGCACTGTAGGTAGGCTTCCACCAGTTACCTGAGATGAACAGAAGGTTCAGCATGTTAAAGGAGTCGCTGAAGTAACTTTCCTTTTTACTCTTCATCCAGTCCCAACCTGCATTGACCCAAGCTTGATGCGTGCTGGTAGTCGTCGCTGCGGAGATGAAAGGCGCTACGAATACCGCTGTTGCATAAGTACCGCGATTCGCACCGTTCAGTTGGTAACCGTCCTTCACATTGTTCGGATTGTTGCCTGTTTTTCCTTTGATCCATACCACCATTTTATTGGCGATATCCTTACCACGGGTATCTCCGTACAAGGCGTAATCCATTACGATACGAAGCGGTACACGGCTTGCATTGTAGTTGTATTCATTTGTTTCAGGGAACTCTTCCAAATAGTTTGGGGGAGCCGGCTTAGGCGGGTTGCCTACCACGAAGTCCGATATTAGACCTGTGCTAGACGAATATGCTGCTGTAAATTGGCTGTATACGTTATACAGATTGTTGATGACATCTAGCCAAGTAGAATCTCCAGTTACTTCATTGAAAGCCCGTAGATGGCTGAGCATCCAGTCGGAGGGACGCGTATTCAAGGCGCTCTTCGTATCCCAGTCGCCAAGGTTCAGTCTGTTGTTAGTTGTCACATTGCTAAGCTTAATAGCGCCAATCATCTTTTTGGCTTCAGCCAAATAATTGATCGTTCCGGTCGAGCCCCATTGGCGATCGGCTAGAATAAGGGAGTAGGCGATATCTAGGTCCCCGTCTGTTGCCGAACCAAAGTGCCCTTGAGCCCCAGTACTATCGGCTATTACCCATCCCATCAGGTTTGAGTTGTTAGAACTCTTGAACGCTCTAGCCGTTTTGAACAAACCGTCATAGATTGTTTTGGCATTCGTATCGTATCCGGCCATAAGCACGGTAATGACCATACCGTATCCTTGGCCTTCCGATGTGCCGAGCGGATCGAAGCCGTCCGCTTCGCCAGTAATATCACCTTTTACATAGTATCCTCCAGGTAGCGAAGACAAGTTTTTTTTAAGATAAGTAGACTTCCAGTAGTCATAGTAGGAAGATACAGAACTGTTCATCGAGGATTGACTGACGTGGTTAGGTTTAATGATACCCGGATAACTGACTTGTTGAGGAAACGGTTTCAATTCACCCGCTCCATGAGCTTTCGGTTGAAGCGGTGCAGGGGCGGCTAATGTCGCTAGAAGCATAACCGCCGAAAGCATGACAAGTAACATCACTTTCATTGTGCCTGAGGTCGATTTCAATGAGTACACAAAAATTCCTCCTTTAGTGATGGTTAGTTTAATTAACGTCAATGAATCCTCCTTCCCTTTAGACTGATCTCCAAAGTAAAACGCTTAACAAAAAGTGTTATTCATGCTTTTAAAGTTTAAGCGCTTTAACTTTAGGGCGGAAGTAACATTTTACATATATGCTGAAGAGATTTGAAGGTACGCGCTTCAACAGGGAATCATCGCATCCTCAACGTCACTTTAACACCTATAGACTAAAAATTACTATCCAAACAGCATTTCTTCATTCACAAATGTATCACAACTATTTTCGCCGTGTCTAGGTTTATATAAAAAAATAAAAAAGTAATATTCATAAAATAAAAGCGTTTAGACTAAACAAACTCGTAGCAGCAATTAAGGTGGGAACTAAAGTTGGGACCGTTACTAGTACGTACTAAGTGGATGGTATGGAGTCTCTAATTGCAAAAGAGGGGCAAGTATGATTTTATAATCAACATGTTGCTGCCTGTTATAAGTGATAATGATCGTTTTATCAGGGGCAGATGATGGGTGTGTATGGTGGAATGACATTTAGTATTTATCGTTGCTTGGAGCGCTCAAACCAATGAAGCCGGAGGCGGCTGGTTCTTTCATCCGTTGCACCGCCGGTTTTAGATCCAATGGGTTTTATTTTATATATAACAGAAGGAAATCGAAAAGGGCGAGTGTAGGGCAAGTGATATCCATCGAGGGACAAGAACATAGTCCCATTAAAAGTCGCTAAAACAGCAGCTTATTTTGCCTAACCGTATATACACAGTTTCTTCCTCCCGCTAAAATGTACTCCCCCCGTTCAATATGAACATTATTTCCTAGAACAGTTTTAAATAGATGTAACTCATTCTTGCATAACCCGGTACATACAGCAGCAGCTTCACAGATCGGACAATGCTTCTCAATGAATAAAAGACTGCCATCATCCTGCTCCTTAACCTCGGCCATATAACCTTCATTTGTTCGAATCTCGGCCAGTTTCTCCAGTTTCTCTCTAACGTCTGATGTATCACCAAGATGCTGAAGATATTGTTCTTGCATATTCTTATTTCGAACAGCCAGCAGCTTGTCCAGCCCCTCATTTCCGAAAGCTTCTTTCATGGAATTGATCAAACTGACGGATAAATCCGAATATCCGCTTGGAAAAAACCGATCAGCCGCGGGAGTTAAGATCCATAGCTTGGTGGGTCGACCCATGGGACGGGACTCTTCTTTATTAGTAACCAACCCTTCTTCTTTCAGCGCATTTAAATGTTGACGAATAGCCATTCCAGATAGCGAAAATTGGGAGGAGAGTGCCACAACATCCATTCCCCCTTGCTGCTTTAACAGATCAATGATCGCTCTTCGGGTCTTGGTTGAGACATCCTTTTTGGTTTGATTTCGGCTCAAGGTGCACCTCCTTTTGAAGCAACTAAATCTACATCACAGACTACATTTTAAACAAAAATGTTGACAAAGTCAAAGCTGAACTGTAGCTTAGACATTATAAACAAAAATGTTTACTAAGTGTCCGGATACGATGTATACATACCAATTTTCTTGGAGGTCACATTTCATGTCGTCTAATCATCAAAGCATTTTCAGCCTACGTTATTCTATCCATAGGTTTGTCAGGCTGGCGGAATGTCACTCCAATCCGGATTAATTGTAGCAATGGGTTTCCAGCTCTTGTTGATTGTAATGAGTTTATTTTCGAGCACTCGGATCTCACCAGTAGCTGAACAGATAAGAACGGATATCCAATCTTTAAGTTTTTTGAAAATTAAATAAACGAAGGAGGAGTTCACAATGTTCAGCACTTTAAAAGCCACGATTAACGGAAATCTCATTTTACCAGAAGAGGAAGCGTACCACGAAAGACGGAAGGTGTGGAATATGGCCATTGATAAACATCCGGCAGCCATCCTGGTTTGCAAGACCTCATCCGATGTTGTCGCAGCCGTCAGATTTGCCAAAGAGAGAAACATCCCGGTTTCAATCCGAGGTGGTGGTCATCATGTCGCAGGAACAGCGGTTTGCGATAAAGGACTCATGATTGATTTATCCGATATGCGTCAGGTTACCGTCGACACGGTAAGACGTGTAGCTGTTGTAGAACCAGGCGCAACTTTGGGGGATGTTGATGCGGAGACGCAAAGATACGGTCTAGTAACTCCAACAGGAACGGTTTCGGAAACGGGCGTTGCGGGACTCGCTTTGTGCGGTGGGCTCGGTTACCTAAAAGGTATGTACGGCGTAACAAGCGACAATATTATTTCAGCACGCATGGTTACTGCTAACGGGGAGGAAATTCAGGTAAGCGAAAAAGATAATCCTGATTTGTATTGGGCTATTCGTGGTGGGGGAGGTAACTTCGGAGTCGTCACTTCCTTCGAATTTCAACTTTACCCTCTAGGACCTGAAGTTTTGGCCGTCGACGTGATGTATGATTATGCGGATGCGAAACAGATTCTGCAAAATGCGCAGGCTTTCCTGCGACAGGCACCAGACGAAGTATCTTTTAATATGATGGCCTTCCAGCTGCCTTCTGTTCCCATTGTGCCTGAAGCGTTGCATAACAAACGAGTTATTGTGATTGCCGGATTATATGCAGGTGATAAGGCAGATGGAGAAAAAGTCATTCAACCGCTACGTGAATTAGCTACCCCGATTAGCGATCAAACGGGTGTTGTCCTTTATACAGCGTTACAAAGTAGGTTCGACTTGGCAGCACCAAAAAATGTCCCTGTTTATGGAACGTCACTTTTTGTTAAAGAATTGAATGATGAAATCATAGAAACCTTACTAAACAAACTGGAGACCCCTCCAAGACCGTCTTTATTAGTACAATTCTGGGCATGTCACGGCCGGATGAATCGCATACCTTCTGATGCCACCGCATTTGCTGTTCGGGATGCATCGTTCCTTCTCTGTTTCGATATCGATTTCCCCATGGAGGAAGCAGATATATATAGCCAATGGATAGAATCCGTTTATCAAGCATTATTGCCCTATTCGCTTCATAAGTCATCTTATCTGAATACCGTTCGGGCCGATGTGAAAATAACGAAAGATACTTATGCGGATAATTATGACAGACTGCTCGCCATAAAGAAGCAATACGATCCAACAAACTTTTTCCGGCAAAACCATAATATTGATCCAAGCTTATAAACATTTATTTAAATAACCCTTCTAGAATGATAATAAACCGTTCCACGTCCTTAAAGACGTGGAACGGTTTAAAACACATTTTAAAGAATGCTGATCATAAGAAGGATGGTGTACTGATCATTGTTGACTAAAGATACGGATAAACTTTTTACAGCTTATCGCATCATCGGGACGAAATGGATTATCCATATATTATTTACTCTTTCTCAAGGTCCAAAGAAATTCAGCAAAATTTCTGAAAGTATTCCTTCCATTTCGGAAATGATGCTCTGCAAGCGGTTGAAGGATCTTCAAAATGATAATTTGGTTAAAAGAACAAGTCTGACACCCCATACACAAAACATCTATGAACTCACACCAAAAGGAGCTGCTCTTGCTACATTCATACCCTTTTTAATGGACTGGGTTACCCAAAACATAAATTAAAGGTATAGCGTCACCTTGTACTTTAAATCGTTTATTAGCAAACCCAAAATATGTTTCAAGGAGGAATGACGATGATCATCGAGGTCAGTGATAAGGCATCAGAAAAAATCGTCGAAATCTTTTTAAGTGCGAATATCCAAAATCCTTACCTTAGAGTGGGTGTTGATGAAGGGGGATGCAGTGGTTTATCCTATACCCTAGTCGTGGATGAGCAGCAGGCAGAAGAGGATATTGTATTAAATAAAAAGGATTTTAGTATATTGGTTCACACGAATAGTATTCCATATATAGACGGTCTTGAAATTGACTATGAAGAAAGTGGAATGGTAGGCGGATTCACCATGAATAACCCTAATGCAAAAGCTTCATGTGGATGTGGAGCCAGTTTCAGAATGGCCAATTATCGTGGCGAAGTAAAAAAATGTGATTAAACAGCAGGAAGGAGAGAAGAGGAATGATATCATTTGCAGTATCCGAAAAAGCATTGGATTCATTTAAAAATGAATGGGATTTGGAAGAGGGCCAATATGTAAGGATTTATGCAAAATATGCCGGTGGAGGCTCAGATGCTTTCACTGTTGGAATAAATGCAAGTGCTACACCGATCGATCCAGCATTGGTTCAATCCATTGGCGGATTTCATTTCTTTGTTGAAAAAACTGATGTTTGGATTTTACAGGATGAACTTCTTCAAATTGATTGTAATGAAAACGGCATATTTTCAAAGTAACGATTTCTAGAAAACATGGTTATTGATCAACCCACAAATGGGTTGATTTTTTTATGTCCAAATGGGAGGGAAACGGTATTGAAACTCGCGCCTTGCGCGGGTTTTGTATTTTAAGGGTTCATATTCAGATTAGTCCCAAACATGTATTTCTGATTTGATATCATTTTGACTTAAAAATTTCATTAAATCATTACTCAGCTGCACAATCTCATTGTTAGCATTATTCGCATAATCCGGCAACATCATATCCCTAACCATTTTAGTTCGTAGCCATATCATAAAGAAAAGATCCAAAAATAAGTTTGGAAATTTAAGCACCATTTTAAGCATTGGTGGATCAATTGAAACGCCAGCTTTTTGTATTGCCCTTAGATACGCTTTTAAAGTGACTGTTATTTTGCGTGCCGTCTTTCTGGTTCTGGCTGTTTTTTTGTCAATGATCTTATTATCAGAATGCAAAAAACTCAACATGGCAATGTCTGATACGGAATGTGTGATTAGATACGCTTGCATATCCTTTTTAATAACGTAGGGAAGCTTTGCCGTTTTAAATAATTTCGCGAGGTTTTCTATGCGTTCTGTCACTACACCATTAATTTCTCCAAATGCAGTTGCCACTAGAATCTTTGGTAGAAATCGAGCATGCAGTACTCCATCTTTAATCTGTCCGCCGAAGCCGGGAAAAGCTGGTAAAAGTCTATCCCCTACGATATCCAGCCACGAAGAAAATCCAATCGAATTACTAATCATCGTAACTATACTTTTGCTTTGATTATCTTTTAGCGCTAACAACGCTGATTCGGACCGATCATAACGAACGGTAACGAAAATAAAATCGTATACATCGTCATTTTCGAGCGTATCAATGACATTCACTTGTATCGATCTAACTGTACCTTTTTCGATATATTGCAGGCCATTTTCTCTTAATGATTTAAATCTATTAGAATGTGCAAACAGGCTAACGTCAAACCCTGCTTCAATAAGCTTAATTGCGTACATGCTCCCGATGACACCTGCACCAAAAATTAAAATTCTATCTTGTTTTGCTGACATTAAAACCACCCCTACTTATTAACATTTCCTTTTGATTATCAGACAACATGTTGTATGATGTGATTATAAATCTTCATTATTCCTTGATCAACCATCAGTTTTTTATGATTTGTCGGATGATATTCTTATTCGCTTGTAGGAGGAAACATGAAAAAGCAACCCCAAATAACGGAGAAAACAAGACAAAAGTTTGTAGAAGTTTTTTGTGAGTTATATAGCCAAAAGCCGATTGAGAAAATTTCGGTTCAGGAAATTGCGAATAAGTCAGGATATAACCGCAGCACCTTTTATCAATACTTTACTGACATTTACGAATTGTTAGACTCAGTTGAAAATGACTTATTGAATGACATAAAAAAAGAATTGGCGAATAAAGAGCTATCGATGCATACGGTTCAAGATACGCTCTATTGTCTGGACAAAAAAGAACATCTCCTGGTTCTTAATGCCCTTTTGGGTGATTATGGAAGTGCTCGTTTTTTAAAACGCTTAAAAAAAGAAATCACTTTGGATCAATTAGAATTAAACGTTCCGCAAAACCATTCCTTAACGCCGTACTTCATTGAGTTTTACCTGACAACTTCCCTTTCTTTATTTCGTCTTTGGCTCCAGCGTCAAAAGGATTTATCTTCAGAAGATTTTTTAAAGTTAGTGGAGAACCTATATTCAAGAGGGATTACGCCCTATTTTAAAGAATGAGTCTGTCATTCAAACCAAATCCATATGTTGTATAACAATAAAAAAGCGCGCATAAGCTTGTTTACACAATATACTCCATAAAGACTGACCTAACCTACTCTTAAGGGTCCGCATTCTGTAAATACAGACTTCTGCAAGTTTTTCTTCAGAGAAATTGCCTCTATTTGTGATACAGTTCACCGAGATTGATCTTAAACCATTTTCTCCTGATGTTATAGACCACGAGATGGGGCATTATTGCTTATATATGATTTGTAATAAGACATCCCAGCTTCTTTTCCGTATTGAGACATACTCAGTTTTTGTATATTGCTGTTCCCGAAAACCGCTATTCAAGGCATTGCGTAGCTGAACTACGAAATATCGACATTCTTTAGAGTAAGCTAAAGGATTCAGGATGAAATATCGGATTCTCTCTCTAGCATCGGAATGGTCATATAAAAGATATAATTGCTCGAAAATATCTATACATGAGTGCCGAAGGCGATTATCTGGGGGGCAGCCTTCTTTTAAGTGTCCCTGACAAGGAGGCCAGATTATTTAGTTGTGGCAGCGGCTGTTCTTCCAAACATACCGATCATATGAGTGACTTTTTTAAGATTTGATGTCCATTCCAAAAATTGTAGATAAGAAGTTGGAATATTTGAGGGCGATTTTAGCTTTTGACGATTTATCAAGGTTCCATCTTTTTATATAAAGGAGGGAGAGTGCCGCTCGACAAATGGGAGAACACTTAAATTCGAAATGTTGGAGTGTTTGCTGCTGTCTTCGGGAGACAGCATTCCGCATTTGCCGGGGGTGAACCGATTGAACATGGAATTAAAAAACGAAGAGAACAGCCTGATACGCAATGTCTACAGCCTGAATATTGTCCGTAGGCTACCGATTGAAGGGAATGGTCAAATAGGGTTACACGCAGGTTCTGTTACGGCCATTTCGTCGCAACCAGCCACCAATTGGGCGGATGTGGTGACGGTACTGCTGAGAATGTTGAATCTTAGGGAGTTGAATCGATTATGAAAGCATTAATTATTTCGGATATTCACAGCAACGTCAAAACACTGGAATCGATCCACAAGGCAGAATCCGACTGTGACGTGATTTATTGCGCGGGAGATCTTGTAGACTACGGGCCTTTCCCGCGGGAAGTTATCGAATGGGTGCATAAGAACGATGCGAATTGTGTTCGCGGCAACCATGACGACATTATTATCGACCTGTACCGAAACGGCAATAGCGGTCACGATGTGGCGGAGGATGAGATCAAGTGGGCGCATTACAATGCAAGACTGCTCGGCGAAGCGGAAATTTCCTTCCTCGAAAGCATACCGGTCTACCGCACATTCGAGATGGACGGCTATAGCTATACAATGCAGCATCTGTACGAAAACTATTTGACGATTGATAGCTTGCCCAAGTACGATGCTTTCTGGGCGGAACGCAACGTCAGGACAATTGAGGCCAAAGAATATCGCCGCATTATTTTCGGACATACGCATCGCAGATGCATTCATTATTTGAGTGACGACAGTTTGTGGCTGAATCCGGGAAGCGTGTCCTACCGCCGTCGCGACGATCCGTCGAAAGAAGCGCACTATTTCACGATTACCGATGGCAAAATAGCGATGAAAAGTCTTGTCTATGACCGCACGCCTTTGCTCGAAGCGGCACAAAAGTTGCTGTTGAAAGAAGAAGAGATGAAGGTTGCGTACTTCTTTTTCGGGTAAGCAGCGGGAGAGCAGGCAACAACAATGGGGACGTATCCACGATTTGATGTCGGGATACGTCCTTTCTCATTTATTGTACACCGGCAGGTTGCGATTTACAGCTTGCAAGGCGATAATTCCTGCTCATTTTGCGCCTCAGTTTACATTTTTATGATTGCTTCATTTTTTTACACTATGGCATGGGAAACGTATCTTTCATAATAGAGGTTGTGAAGTTGCGGATATGATCCTGCAGAGGCTGCGGATCATATCCGCCTATTCTATAGGAAGTAGGTGGGAAAATGACTACTATTTATTGGGTATCGAGTAGCGACGAGTTGGCGGCAGCCATTGGCCGGGCAGAACCTGGTTCTTCGATCTTGTTGGCAGATGGCGTTTACGAACGGAATGAAGACTATATTATCGAAGGCAAAGTAGGATCGGACACCGCAATATTAAGCATTCGCGCTGTAAATAAAGGAAAAGCGACGATCGCTGGAGAATCAAGTATACGCATCTTGAACTCTGCTTATGTAGAGGTATGGGGACTGCATTTCCAGGTCGAGCAGCGCGAGTCTATCATTCTGGACGGTTCGCGGCATGTGAGGATTGCGCGGAATAGATTTGAGCCGCGACAGGTTGGGGCGGAGTATAGCCTGCTGTCAGTGCTGGGAAGCGGCAGCGGCTGGAACCGGATCGAACGCAACGAGTTCGGGCCAAAGGCCGACCTCGGACCGCTCGTTATTTTTGATGGCGACGGTGATCAAATCTCACAGCATGATGTCATTGAATATAATTATTTTCATCATATAGGCCCGCGTGTCGTCAATGGGCTTGAAGCGATCCGGCTCGGCCTGTCCGGCATCTCTCTCTCGAACGGCTATATTACCATTCAACACAACCTGTTTGAAAATTGCGACGGAGAGCCCGAGATTATTTCGGTAAAAAGCTGCTATAATACTGTTCGGTACAACACGTTCCTTAACTCCGCCGGCCAAGTGACAGCACGTCACGGACATGGAAATCGCTTTCATAATAATGTATTTATCGGCGATGGTGTGAAGGAAGAAATGGGCGGATTTCGCATTTACGGCAACGACCATCACATTTTTGATAACTATATGGAAAACTTGACGTTGGATGCGTTGCTCATTGACGGCGGCAACTACGATGGCGGACCGGACGGCTATCCCGAGGCGCCGACGCAGGAGGAACTGAGGAAACATTGGCGCGTCTATCGCGCCAGTGTAGTGAATAATACGATTGTCAATTGTCGTCACGGCATTACGCTCGGCAAGCGGATTCCTTATGCGCCGGAGCAATGTGTAATCGCTTACAGTCGAATATGCGGCAAGGAGCAGCCGGCCATCTATGAATACCGGCCGTCTCCGGCGGTTTGTATTAACAATCATAAAGCGGATGTCGCGGATATTCGTTGTCCGGCTATTCTGACAAGAATTGACGTCGGTCCCGACTCCGACTAAAACTAACATGGAGGAGAACCTATGGCCCAAACTCGAAACCGGTGGACAATCTATCTGAAGCAGCTCCGGCATAAAAATCGCAGCGTATACATGACCTGGATGCTTTCCTATGTCTCGGTGCTGCTCGTGCCCATTCTGATCAGCGGCGTTATATACGGCGCGACGCTGAACGTTGTAAAGGCTGAAATTAACCGTGCCAACCAATCTATTCTTCTTCAGATGGAGCAAGCCATAGATAGCCAGTTCAAAGGAATCGAGAATCTAAGCCTCGAGGTGAGCCTCAACAGGCGAATCGCAGCATTTATTTCGGCCGATACCAATCTGTCTGATTCAGACCACTACGATATATACCAAATCGCTAATGATTTGCGCGTATACGAAATCGCTAACGATTTTCTTGAAGGCATTTATATTTACTACAAAAATAGCGATACGGTCATCGCCCGCAACAACCGTATGAACATCGAAGCGTTATACGACCATATTCGCCTTGAAGAGCATATGCCGTTCCAGTCGTTACGAGAATATTTTGACCAAGGGTACATTAAAGGCTATCACTCCGTTGTTGTGTCTGAAGAGAATGAGTGGCGGCCTACGGTCATGTATGCCCAAAATGTGAACTCAACAATCATGAATCAACCTGGAGCTGTCTTGCTGTTCATGATTGACCGCAGCAAGCTGCTAGAGCAAGCTTCGGCGCCTGAGAAAGGTACGATCTTTATTCTGGATGAAGACAACCGGTTCATTGCGTCTACGGGCGAGTCGCTGTCGGAACCAGCTCTATTATACGGCGATATGTCGGAAGAATCGGGACAACTTGAGATCGAGACTGCCGGTCGCCGGCTTGTTGCATCCTACACAACCTCATCCATTACGGGATGGAAATATGTGATGACGCTGCCGGCGAACGTATATCACCAGAAGATGAACGTGGTAGAGCAATTGACGATCGCCAGCATCTTGCTTTGCCTTATTGTTGGCGGTGGCGTGACGTATTGGCTCCTCAAACGGAACTACCTGCCGATCCATGCGCTGATCCAGAGCTTGTCGTTCAAGGCGGGTTTTACCTTTGATCGCGGCTCTAATGAATACTCCTTTCTGGAGCAGGCGCTGAGCAGCACCTTCCATGAGAAGGAGGAGCTTCATTACAAGCTGAATCAGCATAACAATACACTCAGATCGCACTTTTTGCAGCGGCTGCTGAAGGGGCAACTCGACAGCCATATCCCGTTGCACGAATCGTTCTCAGCCTATGATCTGCGTTTCCCGCTGGGCGGATTTTCTGTTATTTTGCTGCGCATCGAGCACTTCGGCAAGTTCCATCGGAAGGATGAGGATCAGGTCCATAATAAGCGGTTGCTGCACTTCCTGATCGCCAACGTGGTCGAGGAGGTCGCGCGAAAGTCAGTAAACGCCTATGCGGTAGAGCTGGACCAGGAGTTGCTCGCCTGCATCGTCAACCATCAGCTTGCATCGCCGACGGAGCAGCGGGGGGAGCTGGGGCACATCGCGGAAGAAACGATGTCGTTCATCTCCAATCATGCCCATGTCCAGTTGACCGCTGCCATCAGCGCGCAACAGGAGGGCGAATATGGCATCTTCCAGGCGTTCCAGGAAGCGATCGAGGCGATGGAATACCGTATCATTGCAGGTAGCGGGGGCATTATTCATTATGGGGATCTGAGCGGCAACGACAACCTAGGGGCTGCTCCAGGTGGTTATTTTTATCCGCTCAAGGCCGAGCAGCAATTGATCGTTATGGTTCGCGAAGGGCAGCTCGATAAGGCGAAAGCGTTCGTCGGGGAGATCATTCAGAAAAATGTGACGACGGAGCCGTTTCCTTTTCATACTGCCAAATGTCTCATTTTCGATCTAATGGCTACGCTGCAAAAAGTAATCGGCGAAATCCGCATCGCGGGCAAGCCGGATATGCCTGACGGAGTGCGCGCCATCGAACGCCTGATGCAATGCCAGACGGTAGGGGAGATGCGCAGCCAGCTTTACGATATGCTAGAGCTTCTGTGCGGCTACGTTAATAATAACCGCGAATACTGCAGCAATCCGCTAATCGATAAGGTCATGAAATATGTCAACGAGTATTACCAGGACGAGAACCTGAACATTTCGATGATCGGGGAAGCCTTCTCCATGACGCCGTCGTATGTTTCCAAACTGTTCAAGGAACTTGCCGGCGAATCTCTGCTCGATTATATTAACAAGACGCGGCTGGTGCAGGCCAAATTGCTGCTTATCGGCGGGAAATATACGGTCAGCGAAATATCGCTGAAGGTTGGTTACAACGATGTGAATACCTTCCACCGCATATTCAAAAAATTTGAAGGGATAACGCCCGGGCGCTACAGGGAAGTCAAGTAGCTCTAGGGCTTTTCTTTTCAAGAAAAAGTGGCAAACATGCGGTTTTGTTACCCTCATTTTTGAGAAATTGCAGTATATTTTAGGTTTTAACGATGGCTTGCGGCACCAGATTAACGTATGTTGAAAGCGTATTCAAACCAACTTATTCGAGACGAAAAGAACGGAGGGCACAATGGCCAAAAATCGCAACGGCAAGACTCATAAAAGGCTGCAGCTCACACTGGGGATCGCAATGGTACTTTCATTGTTGTTAACCGCATGCTCCAGTAATGGGGGCTCCGGAAACAAGGATAAGACAGAGCCGACTCAAAGCGCCGTCAGCAATAAGGGCGGCGATGGCGTAAGCAAAGGCAACGAGGGATCGGATATGCCGGTGTATCCGCTGGATACGAAAGATACTTTCTCATACTGGGCTCCAATCAACGGAAACCTGATTACATTTACAACGAATCTGGCGGAAGCGCCGATCGGGAAGGCGATTGCAGAAGCTACCGGCGTGAAAGTGAACTACATCCACCCGACCGAAGGTCAAGCTGAAGAGCAGTTTAATTTGTTGCTGGCTTCCAGCAAGCTGCCGGATGTGCTGGAGTACGACTGGAGTATTTATCCGGGTGGACCGGAAAAGGCGATTTCAGACGGGGTTATCGTACCGCTAAACGATTTGATCGACCAATATGCGCCTAACCTGAAGAAGATGTTGGAAGCTAATCCAGAGCTGGATAAAATGGTGAAAACCGACAGTGGCCAATATTACGTCTTCCCGATGGTGCGAAACGAGGAAGGATTAGTCTTCCGCGGACCCATGCTGCGCAAAGATTGGTTGGATGAGCTAGGGCTGCAATTGCCTGTAACGATAGACGATTGGCATAAGGTTCTGACGGCGTTCAAAGAGAAAAAAGGCGCCGTAGCACCGCTGACGGCGCTATACGCTAACAAAATGAATTTGCAGGACGCGTTCTTCGACGCATACAAAACGTCGCACGGCTTCTATATTGACGACCAAGGCAAAGTGAAATACGGCCCGTTAGATCCACAATACAAGGATGTTATGACGCTGTTCCGCCAGTGGTATTCCGAAGGGCTGATTGATAAAGACTTCCCGATCGTCGAGCGCGACACGCTGGATAAGCGGCTTCTGAACGGCGAGTCCGGCGCGACTGTTTTCCTGCTGGGCGGCGGCATGGGCAAATGGCTGGAAACCGGTAAAGCTCAAAATCCGGCTTTTGATCTTGTAGCGGCTCCTTATCCGGTATTGAAAGCAGGCGAAAAACCGTTCACCGGACAGCGCGATTTCAAATATAACCCGAAAGCAAGCGCGGCCGTGACGACATCGGCGAAAGACCTGGAAACGATCGTAAAATGGCTGGACTTCGCATTTAGCGAGCAAGGAACCATGATGTACAACTTCGGCGTTGAAGGCGAAAGCTACACGATGGATAACGGCGTTCCGAAATTTACCGATATGATCGTAAAAAACGATAAGTACACTTCACAGCAGATGTTGGCGCAGTACACGGTTCCGAACGGTCCATTTCCGATGCATGAGCAAAAAACGACCAACACGTTCCCACAACAGGACGAGGCGGTCCAGATTTGGTCGGAGACCGATGCGGCGAAACATATTTTGCCCGCGTTCATTACGCCTACTGTAGATGAGAGCAAGAAGGTAGCGCAGACGATGACGGCAATCAACACGTATCTGGAAGAAATGTTCATCAAATTTGTAATGGGCAACGAGCCGCTCGACAAGTTCGACAGCTTTGTGAAGCAGCTGGAAGATATGGGGATTCGCGATGTAATCGACATCTATCAAGGCGCCTTGGATCGCTACAACAACAGATAACTCCATGTATCGTCCCACGGCAGGCTGCAGCCTGCCGTGGGGGCAAGGGAATGGTGCAGCCATCTCCTGCCGATAAAGCTGGATGTGGATAGGAGGAGTAGGAGATGGCTCAATTGAAGCTGGGACGCAGCAAAGTCACGCATGCCGGTCGTCTGCCGCTTAATATTGCGAAAGACATGGTTAAGAACAAGTATTTGTACATGATGCTTACTCCTGTTTTGTTATATTTCATTATTTTTCATTATTTCCCGATGTACGGTTCGATTATTGCGTTCAAGGATTTTAACCCCCGACTTGGAATTGGGGGCAGCGCGTGGGTAGGATTTGAGCATTTCAAAGACTTTTTTGGCGGGATGTATTTTTGGCGGGTGTTTAAAAACACTCTGATGATTAGCTTGTACGATCTCATTTTCGGTTTTCCCGCTCCGCTTATTCTCGCCTTGTTGCTTAATGAGGTGAAAAATGCACTGTTCAAGCGTTCAGTTCAGACGATTACTTATTTGCCGCATTTTATTTCGCTTGTCATTATTTGCGGCATGATCAAGGATTTTACGAGCAGTGACGGCGTCATCAACGATATTATCGCATTTTTCGGCGGTGAGCGGGTTACGATGCTGCTGGAGCCGTCTTTTTTCCGGACAATCTTCGTTTCGTCGAATATATGGCAGCATATAGGCTGGGGTACAATTATTTATTTGGCCGCGCTGTCTGCGATCGATCTCGAGCAATATGAAGCTTGCAAGATCGACGGGGGTGGACGCTGGAAGCAGATGCTTCATATTACTCTACCCGGTCTGCTTCCCGTTTTCGTTATATTACTCATCCTGAACATTGGCCGAATTATGAGCGTTGGCTTCGAGAAAGTTATTCTGTTGTACAACCCGACCACTTATGTGACAGCGGATGTCATTTCCTCGTATGTGTACCGGATCGGGCTTCAAGATTTTCAATTCAGTTTCAGCTCCGCTGTCGGATTGTTCAACTCCGTGATTAACTTCGCGCTTGTTATCGGCTCCAACTGGATAAGCCGGAAGTTGAACAATACGGGTTTGTGGTAGAGGAGGGTTCGCATGCGAGTAAGCTTAGGTGAACATATATTCCGGGTTTGCAATACGCTGTTTTTGTCCGCGCTCATGATTGTAACAATGTACCCAATTCTATACGTGGCATTTGCTTCATTCAGCGAACCAGCGCTGATGATGGCGCATAAGGGCATTCTTTGGAAGCCGCTGGGCTTCTCGCTTGAAACATATGGGGCGGTATTCAGCAACCCGATGATCCTGCTCGGCTACCGCAACACATTATTTATTGTCATTGTAGGCGTGGCTCTCAATTTGCTGCTTACTTCTTTTGCCGCATACGCCTTGTCCAGAAAAACGTTGCAATATCGCAAGCAGCTTACGTTGTTTATCGTATTTACCATGTTTTTCAGCGGTGGATTAATTCCGTTCTACTTGCTGGTCAGAGGGTTGGGCATTACGGACACACTGTGGGCGCTGATCCTGCCTACCGCAATAAGCGCATTTAACCTCATTATCATGCGAACGTCGTTCGAGGCAGTGCCGGATGCGCTGGAAGAGTCGGCCAAGATCGACGGCGCCAATGACTTTGGCATTCTGTTCCGCATCTTCCTGCCGCTATGCAAGCCCGTGCTTGCAGTGGTAGGCCTGTATTACGGAGTAAGCCACTGGAACTCCTGGTTTAACGCCATGATCTTCCTTCAGGATCGGTCGCTGTATCCGTTGCAGTTGATCCTGCGAGAAATTTTGATTATTGGCGAAGCAAACTCCATGGCGGAAGGAGCCTCCCAGGATGAGATCATCATATTGGGCGAGACATTGAAATACGCGACGATTATGGTAGCGACCCTTCCGATTTTTCTGGTCTATCCGCTATTACAAAAATATTTCGTGAAAGGCGCCTTGATCGGTGCCATTAAAGGTTAGGAGAAGGGGTGGAATTCAGAGATGAGCAATGAAAATGTGAAACTGAAACCATCCGAGCTGACGGCTTGGTGGGATAAAGTGAAGATTAAAGTTGATCATATGATCGAAGCAGGCTGGACAGAAGCGCCGCATGTTTCGGCGGCGGGAAAATATGACCAGATCAAAGTGGATCAGTGGATTTCAGGCTTCTGGCCGGGCATTCTGTGGATTCTGTACGATATGACCGGCGAGCAACGTTATCGGGAGGAGGCGGAGCCTTGGGACGAACGCATGGAGCAATGTTACTTGCGGGACAACCATTTCCACCACGATGTTGGCTTTCAGTTCCTGCCGACATCGGTTATCCGCTACAAGCTGACCGGCGACCAGGACGCTCGGCGGCGCGGGCTGTTCGCCGCCAACTATCTGGCGGGCAGGTACAACCCGGCAGGACAGTTCATTCGAGCCTGGCCCCGCAACCAGACGGGTTGGTCGATCATCGATTCGATGATGAATTTGCCGCTTCTGTTCTGGGCGAGTGAAGAAAGCGATGATCCGCGCTTCAAGCATATTGCGGTCGCCCATGCAGATATGGTGCTTCGCTCATTCATCCGAGGCGACGGCTCGGTGCATCATATCGTTATCTTCGATCCGGAGACGGGCGAAGTGGAGCGTTATGACGGCGGACAGGGCTTCGCACCGCAATCGTCCTGGTCGCGGGGCCAAGCTTGGGCACTCTACGGGATGAGCTGCGCATACCGCTTTACGGGAGAAGCGCGTTACTTGAATGCGGCGAAGGGGGTAGCGCATTATTTCATCAGCGCGTTGGCGGAAGACGATGTGCCGCATTGGGATTTCCGTGCGGCGATCGACTTGACGGGCGAGCCGCGCGACACCTCAGCGGCGAGCTGCGCAGCATCTGGCTTGATCGATATCGCGTCGCAGGTGGCTCCTGAGGAAGCCGCTTTATATCAGCGCGCGGCCACGCGCATTCTTCGCTCGCTGTCGAACAACTACAGTGCGCTCGACAAGCCGGAGTATGAAGGCATCCTGCTCGGCGCAACCGGTCATAAGCCAGTCAATACCAACATCAACGTATCGCTGATTTACGGCGATTACTATTATATTGAAGCTTTGGCGAAGAGCAAAGGCTGGAGCCAGCATGTTTTTTAAGCGAGATCAAAGGCCGTAATCACGAAGCCGGGAGGACAGGAAGCTCCTCCCGGCTTCCGTATTCTTGAGAGGAGGTGCCAGACGGAACGAAGGGAATAATTCAATAACCATCATTTCATAATGGAAAGGATGAAAATGAATTATGGGAACCAAAAGTATGATGTGCATTATTTTGTTCTGTATGCTGGTTGCGTTAATGCCAGGAACGGCGAGGGCGGCTGATACGAAGTTCACAATTGGCAGCTCCGACGTGACGGCGAGCGGAGATGACGGCAACGTTCCAGCTAACACGGTGGACGGCGATTTCTTAACACGGTGGTCGGCGAATGGCGACGTGCAATGGATCCAGTACGATTTGGGCGTAAATCGCAAATTGTCTTTCATCAAAATTGCATTTCTGAATGGGTCAAGCCGCACTTCTACTTTTGATATTTTGACGTCTACGGACGGTTCCACCTTTACGACCGTCAGCAGCGGAGTTGTGAGCAGCCTTGTGGAAGGTCTGCAAACGTTCGATTTTCCGGATGTCGATTCTACCCGCTATGTGAGGATCGTTGGGCACGGCAATTCTTCCAACCTGTGGAACAGCTATTCTGAAGTTGAACTCTACGGCACCGCGAGCGGATCTCCGCCAGGCGCAAGCAAGTTGGCGATTACCGTGCCACAACTTATGGCCAGCGGAGATGACGGCAATATCGTCGCGTATACAATCGACGGCGATCTTAACACGCGCTGGTCAGCGAGTGGCGAAGGGGAGTGGGTCCAATACGACCTTGGATCGAGCAAGCGGGTGGAATACGTGAAGATCGCCTTCACCAACGGGGTGGAGCGAACTTTCGCTTTTGATATCCAGACTTCATATGATGGCTACAACTTCAGTACAGTGCTTTCGGGAGCGGTCAGCAGTCTGAGCAACAGCTTGCAGACGTTTGATTTTGCCGATGTTGCCCCCGTCCGCTACGTTCGTATTGTTGGCCACGGCAACTCGGTGAACGCCTGGAACAGCTTTGCCGAGGTCGAAATTTATGGTAGCGATTCAAGTGGCAGCGGTAGCGAAGGGACGGTCGTCGAAGTTAGCACTTCCACGCAGTTGGCTGCCGAGCTTGCAACCGCTACGGCAGGTAAAACGATTGTGTTGGCAAACGGCACGTATTCGCGTACAAGCCCGTTTGCTGTTCAGAACAAAAACGGCACTGCCAACGCGCCAATCGTCATTAAAGCGAAAAACCGCGGTCAGGCTATCATCTCGGGAGCGTCAGGCTTCCGCGTCGAGAGCTCCTCGCATGTGGTGCTGGACGGATTAAAGTTTACGAACACAAGCAATGGCGCAGTGGTGTTGGAAGGCTCGCACCATGCGCGACTGACCCGTAATACGTTTGCGCTTCCAAGCTCGGGGAGCGGCCTGATGTGGCTGCAAGTACGGGGCATGAACAGCCATCATAACCGCATCGACCGGAACGACTTCGGACTGAAGAGCGACACCGAACCGCTGATCGCTTACGAAGGACAGGACGGCTCAGGGCAAATTTCGCAATACGATATTATCGAATACAACTATTTCCATGATGTAGGCCCATGGGTAGCTAACGGCAAAGAGACCATTCGTCTCGGCTTGTCGGGTCTTACGCTCTCCCACGGCTATAATACGATACAATACAATGTATTTCAGAATTGCGATGGAGAGCCGGAAATCGTATCGGTCAAGAGCAGCAGCAATTCGGTGCGCTTCAATACATTCCGCACGTCCAAGGGCAGCCTGACGCTGCGGCATGGACATAACAACAGCGTATATGGTAACTTCTTCCTCGGGGACGGCGTGGAGTCGGATCAGGAAGGCATCCGGATGTTCGGCAATGACCATAAGATTTATAACAACTACTTTGAGAATTTGACTGGCGAAGCAATCTACTTGCCTAACGGCGACTTCGACGGCGGTACTGGAGGCTCCCCTCCAAGTCCGACGGTCGAAGAATTGCGCAAACAATGGAAAGTTTACCGGGCGCTTATCGTCAACAATACGATTGTAAACAGCAAAACCGGTATCGTCATCGGCTCGGGCAAAGCGTATGCTCCGCAGGATTCCGTCGTGGCGAACAATATCGTATACAACAGCACCGGTACGCTTTATTACGAGGCGGCGACAACGAATACGCTTTTCCAAGGTAACATCGGGTTTGGCAGCACTATTAGCAACATATCGCGCAGCTCGGAACAGATCCGAAATATCAATCCGCTGCTGACTGCGGTGAACGGCATTCAGAAACTGTCCGCGAGCAGCCCGGCAATTGATGCAGCTGTGGGGACATACACGTTCGTACTGGCGGATATGGACGGTCAAATGCGGGCGACAGCAGATGTGGGGGCGGACGAATATTCCGGCGCGCCTCTACTGAATCGCCCGCTAGCGGCAGACGATGTGGGGCTGAATACGCCTTAGGTTCGATATATGTGCAAGCATGCCGGCGGTTGGTTCGCCGGCATGACTATGTCGATCCATTGATGTATGGAGCAGTCCTGTTATTCACTTCATTTGGAAGGATGGGAGACCATGTTTCACAGCAATTATGGAGCAGCGGGAAAAAACGAGGTGACTGTACATGCATACTAGCACAATGTTGCCGGCTCCGCGTGGCGGCGGCTTCCGTATGGAAGGTTATTGGGTATGGTGCGGTTCCGTCGTGCAGGGCGAGGACGGCAAATTCCATATGTTTGCCTCGCGCTGGCCGAAGACACTGCCGATGCATCCCGGCTGGATGACGGCTTCAGAGATTGTCAGGGCAGACTCGGATACCCCCGAGGGACCGTACCGATTCTGCGAGGTGGCGCTTCCGGCGAGGGGAGCGGAATATTGGGACGGACGCTGCACGCACAACCCCCATATCGTCAAGCACAACAACAAATATTTGCTTTATTATACGGGTTCGACCCATCCGCTAAGCGATCCAGAGCCGCCCGGGAATTTCGGGTTAACCGATCCTCAATGCATCGTGGCGCGGGCGAACAAACGGGTAGGTCTGGCTATAGCGGACAGCGTTTTCGGCCCGTGGCGCAGAGCGGACGAACCGATATTGCCAACACGTCCCGGCCGATTCGATAGCTTTCTGACCTCCAATCCGGCTCCGTGTGTCCGGGAGGACGGTTCCGTGCTGCTGATCTACAAGGCACGTCACTACGAAGGAAACCTTCATGGCGGCATGACGATTGGCGTTGCGTATGCGGATCACTACGAGGGGCTGTACCGGGTGCTGAGTGACGAGCCGGTGTTTCCTCCAGAGTCGTTCCATATCGAAGACCCTTTCATCTGGCAAACAAACGAAGGATTCAATTTGATCGCCAAAGATATGGAAGGGCATCTATGCGGAGAAAAATACGGCGGCATCTACGCCAAGTCGCCGGACGGGCTGAAATGGAGCTTGCATGGGCAGCCGCAAGGCTATTCCCGGACGGTGCGTTGGGATGACGGCACGGTGCAGACGCTGGGCAATCTGGAGCGGCCGTTCCTGTTGTTCCAGAACGGCAAGCCGACTCATTTGTTCGCGGCCGTCTCGGACGGCAGTGATGGTTTTAAGGACGCTTCCGATACGTGGAACATGGTTATACCTTTGAAGCAATGATTCACCGGAGCTGTGGCAAATTATGAACCGGCTCGTGGACAAGGGCAATACAGTCATCGTTATCGAGCATAACCTTGACGTCATCAGTCAGGCGGATTGGATTATCGACATGGGACTAATGGCGGCAGCAGGGGTGGCCAAATTATATTTGAGGCGAAACCTATACAATTTATTTAAGCGAAACATACTTTCACAGGAAAATATTTAAAATAATCATGGCTTTTCTGATTGAATCAGAATGTTCAAGCACTAAATACTAGATATGATAGTCCGACTTACGTAAGAATATCAAATAAAAATAAAAATTGTTTAAACC
>RCUU01000483.1_pt1 | contig 21999 bp, 20 predicted proteins | sample 2166211 | NCBI WGS metagenome assembly RCUU01 (sample SAMN09932620, study PRJNA488358) | compost metagenome | feature: garden; material: soil; isolation source: compost soil in phenylacetic acid-enriched culture | place: Germany: Experimental Botanical Garden Goettingen | collected 2016-01-27
GGCACGTCGCTGTAGGTTACCTTTGTGGCGGTGATCTCTTCGCCTTCGCTGTTAATCTTGTGTCCGGTCAGCGCGTTGATGGGCTGGGTAGCGTCTGAGGCCGGCCCCCAAGCCAACACCCAATCCGAGATGACGCCGTTCTTGTACACCGGGACATAGCCCAGCTCAACCTGGAACTCCTCTCGGAATTTCTTCTCCGCATCGGCTTTCGAAACCGTCGGGACGGAGGACGGATAATCCAACTTCTCTCCTGGCCGGCTGAATTGCGTCACTTCTCCATCGCCGGTAATCGTGATATAGATCGATTCAAAACCGGAGGGCAGACCGTTCTTCAGAACACTGAAATTAAAGCTATAATTCACGGGACCCAATAAAGTCGGCGCATCCGAGAAATACATCGAATTGCTTTCCTTCACCTCGTCCACAGATAACGATGGAACGGCTTTGGCGAGAAAATCCTTCGCCTTCTCCAAGGCCTGCTCTCTCGTAATTTTCGGAGGATAATACGACTTGTTGCCTTCCCGCGGAAAACTGATGTATGTATGAATCAAGTCCCCCGTGATCGCGTCGACTTGGCTGCTAAAGCCATAACTTCCATTCTCTACTTCTACTTGCCATTGAATGGTCCATACATTTTGATTGCTCGGAGCCGGATACACATTGTTCACGCCATAATCCACCTGCGATACTGTGGCGGCTTCCAAAGCCGGAAACCACTCCCGAACCTTGGCAATGGCCTGTTCTTTGGTGATTTTCGCATTGGACGGATCTGCAGCCCTGTTCCCCGATTTGGACGAGCCGGTACCAGCATTTCCCGAATCTACGACGACCGTAGTTGTTGATGTTGAGGATGCCGCTGCATCCTCCGCGAACGCCGCACCTTGCGGCAAAGCTACCGAAAGCGCAACCAATCCAATGAATGCTAGTTTGGCCGACGACTTCCTGCCAGCTGCCTTGCCGACTTTATTAACCTGTTGCTTCAACCGTTTCACCTTCCCACTTTTCCCAATATTTTCTTCTTCTCTATTGTAAAGCCGATTGTCTGTATTTTCCATCCCCAAAATGATGCCGCCAAAAAAACAGCCCGCAGAACCACCTGCGAGCTGTTTAGAAACTTACAAGATTAAACCGACTGAGGCAATAACCGTTCCGCCTCCGTGACCGCCTCATCGACCGAGCCCGCACGAATCACTGTAAAATCAGCGTCTTCGTATTGATTCTCCGTGTGAGCGTATCTTGGATCATAATAGTAAATCAGCAGCAGTTCAACCGCCCGGTCGTAACGGCTTGAGAGCAAGCTTTGTTCGATTTCCGCAGCAATTGGCGTGTGAATCTTCGATTTGATCTTGCGGAACGCTTGCAGGCAGGCCTCTGGATTGTTCCAGGGCTCGTAATCCTCCAAAATGATCTGTACGCGGACGTCCGTCGGCAGATCGATACGAATGTGACGGCCCCGTTCTTTCTTCGCCATGAGAAAATCGGGTACGACCACCTTACCGATCCGTTTGCTTTCTGCTTCCATTAGCACATAAGGAGCTTCGCGGTAACGCAGCAGGTCCTCCAGCAGCAAGGAGTCGAACATCTTCTGGTTACGGGCTTGCAGCCCGATTTGGCCAAATACCGATCCCCGATGCCCGGCCATCCCTTCCAGATCCATAACAGGATACCCTTGTTCCTGAAGTTTTCGCAGCAGCAGCGTCTTACCGCTTCCTGTATTCCCGTGGATCACCGTCAAATCGGGAGCAAATTCCATTCCCTCCAGCGTGCTGACGACCCACTGGCGATAAGCCCGATACCCGCCCGCCAGTCGGTACGTGTGAATGTCCATGAGGCTGAGCAGCGTAGCCGTCGTCCGGCTACGCATACCTCCGCGCCAGCAAAACACCGCTTTTCGCCCGGAAATTTCCGCAAACTTCCGAACAAAGTCCGGTAGCTTGGCCGAAACGACTTCAAGCCCGCGTTGTTTGGCGGCATCCACGCTCACTTGTTTATATAAAGTTCCGATTTCCGCCCGTTCCTGATCGTCAAAGAGCGGAATATTCAAGCTGCCCGGAATCGTTGATTCAGCAAATTCGGAAGGAGATCTCACGTCGATCATCGTGATGGCTTTGCTCTCCCGTTGTTCCGCCCATTCCTCCAGGCCTAGATCCTGAAACATATCCAATGCTGCAAACCCCTTCCTACGCTTCCACCACGATACGACCCGGGTGTTCTTCGGTGACCTTACCGATCAAGCTTGCCTCGACGCCGGCTTTCCGCAGTTCAGCCAACAGTTGTTCGCTTTGGTCCGGGTTCGCCGAGATCAGCAATCCACCGGACGTAACCGCATCGCACAAAATATAGCGGTCGGTCTGGTCCAACGAATCCGGGAACGTGATGTCCGCCTCCACGTGGGCATAATTGTTTTTGGTCCCCCCAGGGACAAACCCTTGCTCCGCCAATTCGCGCACGCGCGGAAGCACGGGTACGCTTCCTTGCGAGATGGTGATCCCCGTGCCGCTGCCCTTCGCCATTTCCAGGGCATGGCCCATTAAGCCAAAACCGGTCACATCCGTACAAGCATGCACGTCATACGGCTCCATCACTTCAGCAGCCGTCTTGTTCAGCGTAGCCATGACCGTGGTGACCCGCTGCGTCTCTTCTGCCGTCAACTGATCCTTCTTGATCGAGGTGGTCATAATGCCGACGCCGATCGGTTTCGTCAGGATCAGCTTGTCCCCCGGCTTGGCGCCGGCATTCGTTCTAACCTTATCCGGGTGCACAAGCCCCGTAACGGCTAAGCCGAATTTCGGCTCCTTATCGTCGATGGAATGGCCGCCTACCAGCGTTGCCCCAGCTTCCTGAACCTTGTCCCCCGCGCCGCGCAGGATGTCAGCCAGGATGCTTTTATCCAATGTAGAAATAGGAAATGCCACGATGTTCAGCACCGTGAGCGGCTTACCGCCCATGGCGTAAATATCGCTGAGCGCATTGGCTGCGGCGATTTGCCCGAACGAATACGGATCGTCAACGATCGGCGTAAAGAAATCGACGGTCTGCACTAGCGCCAGTTCATCGTTTAACCGGTAAACCCCGGCATCATCGCTTGTATCGAGGCCCACCAACAAATCGGGATTCGGCACCGTAGGCGGGAGGCTCCGAATGACCTGCATCAGGTCAGCCGGGCCGATTTTGCAGCCGCAGCCTCCTTTGCTGGATAAAGACGTTAATTTTATCGGTTCAGCTGTAGACATGCTTGATCACAATCCTTCCCTATATCTTTAATAGGATCCCCTAGTTCATGCTATATTTAAGCGTACTCCAGTTGCGGTACAAAAGGCAACCTGTTCGGTCGTAGCAACGGCACGTATACCGAATATAGTCCGCTTGCCATCGTGTGGTATACTATATTTCGTGCTCTAGCTCAAATCTAAACGTTCGTGGAGGGAAACAAAACATATGGTTTCGTCATCAAGTGGCAACTACCCGCAGCAACAGCCGCATGGATTTCATAAAGGCAGAACTGCGTTATTCATCATTCTGTTCCTCATCATAGCCATCGCTGGCTTAAGTTATGTCAAGTGGTGGCCTTACTACGGAAAAGCGTTCAAGGCCGTCACCGAGCATACGATTGGCTCTTCCATTCTCGGAGCGGACGCTTCCGGCCCGATTTCGTGGAGTGGAGCGCTCGATTACGCGGCAGCCTACTTCAAGTCGGTATGGAAGGCAGCGGTACTGGGCATTTTGCTCGGCTCGCTCGTTCAAGTTCTGCTGCCGGCTCAGTGGCTTTATAAAGTACTCGGCAGTAGCCGGTTTAAGAGTACCTTCCTCGGCGGCCTCGTCTCCTTGCCGGGGATGATGTGCACCTGCTGCGCGGCGCCGATTGCTGCCGGCCTGCGCAAACGCAACGTGTCCGTAGGTGCGAGTCTGGCCTTCTGGATCGGCAATCCGGTGCTCAACCCGGCCACGCTGATCTTCATGACCTTCGTGTTGTCCTGGAAGTTCACCTTGCTTCGTCTCGTCTTCGGTATCGTGCTCACGTTTGGTGTCAGTTATTTCGCCAACCGGCTAGCTAAAGGCCAGCAAGTCCCCGCTCCGGCGGAAATGGAGCAAGCGGAGGCCGCAGCCGAGCTGAAGGAAGAGGGACCGTTTGCCTTGCGTTGGCTGAAAAGCCTTGGGATGATGATCCTGAATGTCGTTCCGGCGTATCTATTGTCCGTCTTGTTGCTTGGCGCTTTCCAAGGCGTCCTGTTCCCGGTGGAACTCGGAGGCAGCATTCTGGCCATCCTGTTGTTCGCCCTCGTTGGCACGTTGTTCGTCATCCCGACAGCGGCGGAAATTCCGATCATTCAATCGTTCACCGCGCTTGGACTCGGTGCAGGCCCGGCGGCAGCCCTGCTGCTTACGCTGCCAGCCATTAGCCTGCCGTCCTTGCTGATGGTCTCGCGCTCGTTCCCGCGTAAGGTGCTGGGCTTCGTGTTCGCCTCGGTGGTCATCCTTGGTATTGTTGCTGGAGTCGTAGGCGCCTGGGTGTTGTAAAAAGATAAAGGGAGCCGTGAATGAATCACGGCTCCCTTTTTTTATTGATCTTTCCCGCCCCCCGCAACGGGAACGAGCTTATACAGTTTGGACTCGGCCCCTTGCAGCCGGGCATGCAGCTCGGTCTTCGCCCGCGTCTCCTCGCCGGTCCACAGATCCGTCACGCGGAAGCCGGAGCGGCCTTTGTTGTCCATCGCAGCCCGTTCGAAGTTAATCGTGCGCTCCGCTGGCTCGTTCGTGAAGTTAAACAACGCGAGGTAGTACACGCCACCATCCTTCAGGATATAGGCGTCAGCCGCTGCGGTTCCGGTATTGCCTTCGATCGGACGGAACGCTTGCCCCATCTTGGCTACCGCGTTAACGGCCGGATTGACCAGCAGCTTCTCCATGTAATCACGAGCAAGCGGATCAGCAACATCATCCGAGTTCAGGAACACAGTACCGGAAATCGCCGCCGCGTTCACGCGGGTTTGCGCACCGAGCAGTGAGCCGCCTTTCACCAGCGTCATGTAGTCCGGATCCGTGTAGGGGTAGATCGTGCCGTTCTGCCACCAGCCATAGGTCAAGTTATTCAACTGGTATTCGGTGCTGCCCAGCGAACCATCTACGTCGCAGGAGATCCGCCGGCTATGCGCGTATTGACTCGGGAAGAGTGGAGCGATCGAAGCGCTGATAAACATCGAACCGTCCAAGGCATTCACGATATAGGCCATGCCTTCATGGTAAGCCTGGATGCCTGTAGACGCCTGGGAGTTGTAGTGCTGGCCTTCCAATGAGCCGTGGCTCAGGAAATCCAGCTTAATATACTCGAACCCATGCTCCTTAAAGCGATTCACGTAATAGTCGATCCGTTGCTTCGTGCCCGGATGGGTCGGATCGACGGCGTAGGCGCCGTCCAGCTTCGGCAGCGGATTCCCTTGCGCATCGCGCAGCACGATGTCGCCATAGGTGTACTTTCCGTCCGTCCCCTCCACCGGTTGGTTCAAATTATCGCCCCAGTAGACGAAGGGGCCATAATAGATGCCGGCTTTTTGACCGTTAGCCTGAATATGTTTGACCAGTTGGCCTAGCTGCTCCTCGTTCATGTTGTCCCAATAAGAATCGAGATTGATATAAAGCTGGCCGTCGTTATTATACGACTTCCCTTGTAAATTCTCCTTAAAGTAATCAGAGGTCTCGATGGCCTTGTCGTAGGTTAAGTTGCTGCCGACGGCTCCCCAACTGTTCCAGCCGACTGGAACCCCTTGCGGAACCTCCGGACCGAAAGCGAGCGGCGGCGTTTCCGCAGCATTTGCCTTCCCGTACGTCTCCATCCCGTCCCGATAGTCGGCAAAGTAACCGACAAACACCTTCGGCGAGGCGACCGTCGTCCCGCTGACCTTGGCATGAGGCAACGAATCATGCGTGGAGGCCAGGGAAGAGAACCCGCCGTAAACGTTCAGCTTATTCAGCCGATCGTTCGAGCCGCTCCAATAAATGCCCGTTTTCCACGTATCGTGGCTGACCGAACCCACCACAAAACCGCGGCGGCTGTCATTATCGAAGATCGCCGTCAGTTCCGAGCTTTCGTAATTTTGGTTGTTCAAATCCGTATTGATCGTCTTGGACAGATACCGCGACCACGCATCGTTATCGAATGGGGTCACCAGCACCCGGTTATCGCCGTACTGGCCGATATCGACCCCGCCGCGTCGATCCACGATGAGCGGTGCGATATAGTTCGTCTCCATCGGTGTGGACTGCTCTGCAATGACTTGAGTGAGCAGGTAATCTTTTTGTTCATAAATATAATAGATTTGCTTAAGTAGCGGCAGGCCGTCTTGCTTATTGCTCACCGTCACTTTGACTCCTTTGCCGCCCCGATCCTGGAACCGTTCTACCTCTTCCATCTTAAACTCGTGTTTAGCATAATCTTTACTGGTTAAATAACGATCCAACTGCAAGGAGCTATACGCCCCCTGGATCTTCGCTTCTTCTCCCCGTGCTTTCCAGCTATACGCCGACAGGCCGGTTTCCGTATTGTATAGCAGCTTTAGACTGCCGCTCGAAACGCTCATCCCTTTGGTGTGCCGAGTGACCGAGATCGAGCCATATTTCTCCGTTTTCACCGGAGCGCCAAGATTCAGGTCTTCGTTATCCCCCGGGCCCGTTCCCGGATCTGAAGGCGATACGAAGGCCAAGTCGATCTTGTCCAAATCCGGAGCATACCCTCCATCATCGTCAAAAGATAACGTATTGGCGCCCGCCTGCAAACGAACTTCGAAATCGAAAACGCCAACCGTATTCCAATCCTTCGTCGCCGGCGGCGTGAATCGCTCCCGTTCTCCGCCATTAACGCTGATCATAAACGAGCGGGTGTCCCCGGAAATATAGGACAAGCTTAGTTTGTAAACGCCAGCTTCCGCTACGCGGACGTCATTAAACTGCATCGCCGAGCCCTGGTAGAGATTGCCTACCTTAACTCCGCCGGAGCAGGGGGCGCACGAGACCGGCCCGGCTTTGCCGGAATAGGAATTTGCCGGCGCCTCCGCCTCAAACGAATAAACCGCCCCAGCTTCTTGTGGGCTCGCCGCCTCGGCGGCAGCCCGCATTGGGGCGTCCGCACCTCCGGTCATCGAACATGCCAGTATCGCGATCAGCAGGTATCGCAACACCGTCTGCAACTTCCACTTCTTCGCTGTCTCAGCCTTCACGAATCATCCATCCTTTCGTCGGGTAAGTTCGATTACGAACCTCATGTTAGAATAGACAGCGCTTTCTATCTATACCTCAAAATGCCGATTTATAGCTGAAAGTAAAGTTCTTTTCCAATTGAAGGTCTACAGACGTAACAAAAAAACAGCCCGACGTCCCACTCGGGACTTTCGGGCTGTTATTACAGAAATACGCTTGGAACTAAAGGTCCAGCTTCGTTCTTAAGGCGGTAATATGCGCGAGATGATGATTTCCGTGCCAGGCGTAATTGCCGAGGGTATAGGCCAAGCGGGTCGTCTCGCCCGATTCGGGGTGATGGAACTTGCGCTCATAATCGGCGTCGCCCAGCGATTTCAACAGGTTAGTCCAGCGGCGGTGCAGCGCTTCGAGCAGAAGCAGCGAAACCTCAATTTCTCCCTCGTAGTCTGCCAGCGTCGCCCAGCGGTCTTCGAAGTAAGGCCGGATCGTCGGCGTCTCTTCGGTTAAGGCCAGTTTAAAACGGGTATAGGCATTGATGTGGCTGTCGGCCAGATGATGCACGACCTGGCGCAAGGTCCAGCCTCCCTCGCGGTAGGGCAGGTTCAGTTGATCTTCGCTCAAACCCGCTACGGCTTGCCTTAATCGCGCCGGCAGCGACTCGATTTCGCGAATCCACTGCTCCCGCTGCGCTGCGGTAATCTCGCCTTCGAATGCAAATTTGCCTATAGGGTATCTAGGGTCCATCTCTAGGTTCGCCTCCTGTTCAGGAATAAACTGCCACTTTCTTGTTGATTCATTTATACCTGATCAAGATCGCCTTGTCGATATCCTATTCAGCCAAAAAGAAAGTACTCCCTCTTTTCATTTGGAAGGTTCGCGTCGTGACTTGCCACCTGCCTCTTTCTCGGCTACGATTTTGCGCAGATAAACTAAGCTTGAACAACGAGGAGGAGATTACATGAAACAAACGAACGCACCCGGACTGATGCCGCTGCCGCTAAGCCTGAACTTGCCGAATGGGAACTAGATGCCGGTCCATGCGGCGCTGTTATGGGGTACCGATCATCTCGTCCTCGTTGACACCGGGGTTCCCGGACAATTGGACGTGATCCGCGAAGGGTTGCTACCATGGCGGCGTATGTACCGGGGCGATCAAGGAACGGCTGAAGGAAATCGCTGCGGGGAAATAAGCATAGCAGTCCCGGCCAGCCGGTTAAATATCGCCTACCGGCGTAAATCCACCCAGCCAATTTAATTCGCTGTCTTCCATGAATCGCGAGGGCCAGCTTCGTCCATCCTCACCCCAATCGGCGAACGTGCGGACCGACTGGTAAAACGCTTCGATATGCTCGGCCGTTGGTTCCTGCAGCATCCGTTCGATTAGCGGCAGGAAGCCTTCGGGCCGATCCGGAGCTTGTTCCAGAACATGAAGAAACCACTTATGGTACGGATACAGCATTTCATTATGCGCTAAGATCAGTCTTCCGCCGAACAAAACCAAGTTATTAACTGCATGTCGCAATAGATAGAGGTTGTCATGCTTGAAGGCTTCGGCGGAATACCATTTCCACGCTTCGAACTGGGCCAAGAAACGGGAGATATTCTCCTGCTTACGTTCTGCCGGATAGCGAACGATATCTGCCAGCAGTTCCTCCACTCCCGCGATGTTTGAAAAAGCGAGGATCGCCCCTTCAAATGCAAAACGGGCCGGCTCGCTCCCTTTCTCGGCCACCTGCTTCATGAATCCGCAAGAGATATATTTTCCGTCCACGTAACCGGACTCATAGTCCGTCGATTCATTTTCCCAATACGTCGTCTCTCCGGTGCTTACCCGCCGGGCATAATCCTCCTCGGATACCACGATCATCACGTCTACATCCGAGGACGGTTTCGCGAATCCGTGGGCAATCGAACCGGAAACCAGTAAGGCCAGAATATCCTCCCGGGTGGCGAGCTTGGCCTTTAGTTTCTCGATCGACTTGGCATGATGTGCGTACATTCCTTATTCCCTTCCTTCTCTTGAAACCGACTTATTGCCGGTCCCTTTCATTTAAGCTAATACTCGGTCGCCCCGCGTATTTGGGCGTGAAATAACGAGAAATTCCACCGCTTCGTCCGATCGGTTCATGGCCTGATGCGGGGTGTTCGGCGGAATTTCGATTCCCTCATGGGAATGAAGCTCATGCTCGGTCCCGGCAATTTCAATATGCAGGCAGCCGGACAAGACAAAGAAAAATTGCTCCGCCGTTTGATGGAAATGCCGGACTTCCTGGCTATCCGGGGGCATTTTCTCATGAATAATGCTGCAGTCCTCCCGATCCACCAGCCGCCAGCCATCGCAATTCCCACCCCAAATATAGTGTTCCGCATTCTCTTTGCTGATCATTTCGTTCCGTTCCTTTCTTCCATAAAATGATGTAGTCTCGCGTCCTCCCAATCATACATAGCCAGCAGCGCTTCATATGGGTCACCCTCCAGCCGAAAAAACCTGCCGAAGGCCGGCTCCGTCTTTAGCCCCGCTGCCTTTAGCTTACGGATGGCATCCCATGCCTCCGGCCCTCCCATCTCTAGCAATCGGTGTTCAACAATCATATGTTGATATGCGTTTTGCTCGGTTACCGGCTTCGGCTGACCAAACACCTCAAACGCGAAACCGCGATGCGTAAAGTTCGCAACCGTTCGCAGGAGGCCGCCGACGGTTTTGCTGGAGCAGGCGTATTTCGGGCATGCCCCAAAATGAAGCTCCAGTTCCTGCTCAAACCGCTTGGCGTCGTAAACCTCACAGATGATGTCCAAGTCGCTTTCGGGCAAATCGATATCCAGCGGAATGGTTCCGGCCAAGACGGGATGATAGCAAGCCAGCTTGCCCACGATCTGAAGTTCTTCCATCGCCTCGTAAGCCTGTCGCTGACGCTCATTTCCCTGACTCAAATAGGTAAGGTCGAAGAAATCGAGGATCATGTCTAGCCTCCAATCTAGGCAGTTCCGGGCTTCGCCCGAATCAATTGGACCATATCCATCCAGTAGCTCTCCGCCGCGATGACGTTTAGCCCGGCCTGTTCGGCCAATTGCCGGATATCCCGCGTATGATGACAGCCATAAGCCCGGTATAACAGAGGATCCAGCGACTTCTGCAGCGCGGCGACCAGCAGACGGGAACTGATGCCATGCTCCAACAGCAAAATTTCACCTTCCGGCTTGCACCAACGACGAAGCTTCCCCATCAGCTCCAGCGGCCGTTCATAGCTGCAGAACGAAAGCGTGGAAACCACCGTATCAAACGAATGATCGGCAAAGTCCGCATTTTCCATATCCGTACACACGAATTCTGCGTTCACATGCAAATGCTTGGCCCTGCGCTGGGCTCTCTCCAGCATGGCCGGGCTGAAATCGACAGCCGTGACCTGCACGCCTAACGGATAGTAGGGGAAGTTCGCTCCTGCCCCAACCGCCAGCTCCAGAACATGCCCCCGAGCATGGCTTAGTAGCTGCTGACGCCAGCGGCTTTGGGCCGGATTTTCCGTACGGCGATCGTATTGATTGGCCTGCTTATCAAAAATACGAACCAACTTCTGCTTGTCCACCCAATCCCCCCCTTAACCTTGCTTTTGGAGCCGTTGCTTGATGCGAATCGCCTTGTTCAAATGCAGAAAGTTATGCCGCGTTGCGGGCATCAGAATTAATCCGGCCAACGTTTTCTTGCTCCAATACTCTAATAGCCATTCGGCTTCCGGCTTCACCGCGCTTTGGGCACGGAGCTTTTCGATGCCCGCCGTTGGCACCTTGCGCTTCATCTCCGCGGGCTCCATCCTGCGGACGATCTCCCGGGTGCGCCTGCCTACCTCGATCCGATAGTCCAGCAAGGCATCCATGTCGATCCCGGCACTCAGCTCAGCCGCTTCCTCCTCTGTCATGCCGTTCCCCGTATGGGTGCAAGAAATTCTCAGCTTGGGAAGCCAATCTCCCTCCTCAAAAATCTGCTCACGCCCTCCAATCAACACGTTCATCGTCATGTCCTCAATACGGGCGATATGCCACAAATGCCAAAGAATCGAGTTTTTCGTGTCAGGTGCCTTAACGGGGTACTGGCGAAGGGTCTCCTCCCTTATCCCATCCAACAATTCGTCCTCCAGCGTGTTCATCGTGCCCATCAGACCCGCGTCCGCCATCTTCGAGACATACAACCAGGCATGCTGGTTAAGAAACAATGCCACCGCTTGCTCGTGCCCCTTCGGATTTTGCAAAAGTGTGGTTAACCGCTGATGATTGGCATTCCACTGCTTTCTTTCAGCCAACAACATCCTTATTCTCCTTTCAAATAAGCGTCTTGCGTCCCTCTAGCTGTCGCTGCCCGCCTCAAGGAAAGACAGAATCTATCCTATCTCGGCAGCGGTCTGGGCGAAACTCCTTCATGGGTCATTTGTACCGGCTGGATTCGTCCGTCCTCTTCAAATAACATCCGGTCCATGCAAACCACGCGATGATTCGCATCCGTTTCGCTTAGCGGACGGCGATGATAAACGATGTACCACTCGTCGCTGCCCGGAATTTGCAGGAATCCATGGTGACCGGCACCGGTGGCGATATCCGGGTCCTGCTGCAGAATCTTCCCGACCCTCTGGAACGGTCCAACCGGCGAATCCGACATGGCATAGGCCACGGAATAGTCCGGCCCGGTCCATCCTCCCTCGGACCACATGAAATAGTAGATATCGCGGCGCTTGAACATGCACGGTCCTTCAATATAATGCTCCGGGGTGATCTCCTTAAAGGTGGCTCCATCTGCAAAAGTGTCCAGATGAACCATGTCCTCGGACAATTTCACCACATTGCAATGTCCCCAACCCCCGTAGTAGAGATAGGCACACCCGTCATCATCGAGAAACACATGGGGATCGATAGGCTGTGCGCCAAAATGAAACCGATCGATCAACGGCTTGCCAAGGGCGTCTCGAAACGGCCCTTCCGGCCGGTCGGCAACGGCCACGCCGATCCCACCAAGCTCATCGTCGTTCTGGATATCGTTCGCGGCAAAGTAATAATAGAATCTCCCATTTCGCTCCACCGGCGACGGAGCCCATAACGCTAACCTCGCCCAAGGGATGTCTTCCATTCTCAGGATGCGCTCCGCCTTCGTCCACTCCGTCAAATCCGTAGAATAGAACGCATCAAAAAACGTTTGCTTCTCGTACGGTGCCGAATACGTCGGGTAAATCCAATACCGATCCTGAAAAATCCTCGCTTCCGGGTCCGCATACCAGCCCGAAAATAAGGGATTACCGGATCTGTTGTTCCGCTCTTCGCTCATGGGGTGCCTCCTTCTTCTCATTGCATCAACGTATATGAACGCTTTATTCTCCGCCGCTGGCATCCATACCTGCATGAGCCTTGTTTTTTTGGCTTAACAAAAACCGCCCTGCAATTGGATTTGCAGAGCGGTTCTGTGGAAATTAAACCGTTTATTTCACACTCATGTAGCGGTCGTAAGCATCGGTGCGGATTTTCATCAGCTTCTCCAGCCCCATGTCGTTCAGCTTCTTCACGTAAGCGTCCCAGCCTTCATCGATGCCGCCTTTGGTTACCCACTGAGCACGCATCGTCGCCACGTAGGTGTCGATGTCCGTTGTCAGAGTCGGGAGTTCTTGGAACTCCTCGGCGGTGTACATGACATTCGGGAACGGCGTCGTCACGTATTCGCTGCCCATTTTGTCGATTTCCAGCTTCAGGCCGTCGCCGGCTTTCGGGTTAAGCACGATGTTCTTCTCAAAAGCAGGGCTAACGTATTTGGGTCCGAAATCCCGCAGCGACTGCTCCCAGTACCACGCGTCCGCGCTGGTGCCAGCCGGCGGATCCATCAGGGTATACGTGCCATCATCGTTCTTCTGGATAACCGTGCCGATCGCGCCCCAGAAGTTCTGGATGCTCGCTTCATTGGTATAGAACTGGTCAGCCCAGCGGGCGGCCACTTCCGGATACTTACAGGACGTCGTAATCAGCATCTCATTGCGGTTAAAGCTCATCCCGTTGGGATTCCCCGGATTGTAGCGATTGCCGTCCGGTCCTGCGATCGGCGGGATGGCGGCATACTGGTCGCTCCATTTGCCGAATACCGCATCCGGCGTCCATTGGTTCGTAAACCCGACGATCGGAGCGTCCGCATTTTGCTGTTTCGCCGACGTCATCGTTCCGTCCTGGGTGAACAGCTCTTTGTCGATTAGACCTTCGGCATACAGCTTGTTCGCAAATTTCAAGCCTTCCTTATATTCCTCGCTGGTCGGATAGTAGATGGGCTTCCCGTCTTTCACCAGCATGTTATTGGCATTGATGTCGGTAATGCCAAACGGATTCAGGAAATCCGGCGCCAGTCCGGTTTCGGTATATGGAATTTCATCCGCTTTCCCGTTGCCGTTTGGATCCTGCTCCTTAAACGCTTTCAACACATTGTGTAAATCGTCGATCGTGTCCGGGACCTGAAGCCCCAATTGATCCAGCCAGGTCTTGTTGATGACCGGCTGATTTTTCGTCTTTGGACGCGACGGCAGCCTTGTCGGTAAGGAATAGATTTTGCCGTCCGGGAACGTGCTGATCTTCTTCAGCTCCGGCGTCTCGGCCATGGCAGCTTTGAGGTTCGGCATGTATTGATCGATATAATCGTCCAGCGGACGGAAGTAACTCAAGTTATTCACGATATCGGAATCGGAAAAGGTCTGGTCGCCCAGGATGATATCGGGCAGCGTGCCGCTGGCCAGCATGATCGATTTCTGCTCGCCCCAGTCGTTGGACGATACGACCTGCCATTCGATTTTGACATTGGTGTTCTTCTCCAGATCCTTCAACCATTGATTTTGCGTAAACGTATCGCCCATGTTCCCCCAGCGCATCGTCAGGACCTTCAACGTCACCGGTTCGTTAACGATCGGCAATCCTTCCTTGTTGAAGCTGCTTGTATCGCTTGGCGCCGGGTTGCCGGAGCCCTCGGAGGCTTTCCCGCCGCCGCAGCCTGCCAATCCAAAGACGAGCGCTCCCGCAAGAATCAGCGCCGTCCATTTCTTCATTGCGAACTTACCTGCCTGTTTGTTCATAGACAAGATCCCCCATTCCATGATTTTACCATGATTTTACCATGCTTTTTCAGATGGAATTAACTTTTGACCGCGCCGATCATCACCCCCTGATTGAAGTATTTTTGCAGGAAGGGATACACACACATGATCGGTACGGTTGCGACGATAATGACGGAATACCGCATCAGATTCGCAAGCCGAAGGGCGATTTGCGCCGCTTCACCGGTGCCCATGCCGGACTGCATCTGGTTTGTGATCAGGATGTTACGCAGGACGAGCTGAAGGGGATGCAGATCCGGATTTTTTAAATAAATCAAGGCATTGAAGTAAGAGTTCCAGTAACCGACAGCGATCCATAACCCCAACACCGCGATGATCGCCTTGGACAGCGGCAGCACGACTTGAGCGAAATAACGAAGGTTGCCGCAGCCGTCAATTTGCGCCGCCTCCCACAGATCCTCGGGAATGCTCGATTGGAAGAACGTCCTTGCAACGATGATGTCGTATACGATCACGGAGAAGGGCAAGACCATAACCAGGAACGTATCGTACAGATGGAAATCCCGGATCGTTAAGAAGGTCGGGATGAGTCCGCCGCTGAAGAACATCGTAAAGATAAAGAACAAAGAAAGGAATTTTCGTCCGACGAGATCCTTCCGTGACAGGGCATACGCCGCCGACACGTTAACGATCAGGCCGATGGCCGTACCTACTACCGTATACAATATCGTGTTTCGGTAACCGATCCAAATATTTTCGTGCTTTAACAGCTCCTTATAGCCTTCCAAAGTAAATCCCTTAGGAACGAACCACACCTGCCCGTTCGTCACGGCCGACGGGTCGCTAAAGGAAGCGATGACGATAAAATACAGCGGATACATCAACACGATCAAAAACAAGACGGCGAAGACATAAAGCAACACTTCCATCACTTTATCGGACGATCGGTTGTTGATCGGCTGCGCGGCTGTACTTGCTGTCGGGCGGATTGCTTCTGCTTCCATCTCTTTCTCCCCCTTTCCCCTACCACAGGCTGTTCTCGCTGTATTTCTTCGAAATCTGGTTGACGAGAATCAGCAACAGGAAGTTAATGACGGTGTTAAACAAGTTGACGGCCGAGGAGAAGCTGTATTGGCTGCTCAGTAAGCCGATTTTGTAGATGTAGGTGGACAAGATTTCGCTGGCGGGAATGTTCAGGTCGTTTTGCATCAGATACACCTTCTCGAATCCAACTCCCAGCAGGCCGCCGACTCGCAAAATGAGCAGCGTGATCGCCGTTGGCATCAACATCGGAATATCAATGTAGCGGATTTTGTGCCAGCGGCTGGCCCCATCGACCGTAGCCGCCTCATACAAGCTTGGATCGACCGTAGATAATGCGGCGATGTAAATGATGCTGTCCCAGCCGACATGCTGCCACACATCCGACCAGACGTAAATGCTGCTGAACCATCCCGCCGAGCCGATCAAGTCAGGCGCATCTCCGCCGAACAGTTTGTACAGATTGCCGACCAGGCCGGTGCTTGGGGAGAGCAAGATCAGCATCAACCCGACCATGACGACGGTAGAGATAAAATGCGGCATATACGAGACGGTTTGGAAGAAGCGGCGGAACCGGTTCGCCCGCATCTGATTGACCATTAATGCCAGCACGATCGGAATCGGGAACGTGGCGATGCTATATAAGCTGATAATAATGGTGTTCTTGATCGTCGTCGAAAATTGATATGAGTGAAAAAATTTCTCGAAATGCTTCAACCCCACCCATGGGCTGCCGTCAATGCCCAGCGCCGGGCTGTAATCCTTGAAGGCGATTAACACGCCATACATCGGTTTGTAGGCGAACAACAGCGACAGTATCACCGCAGGCACAAGCAGCAAATACAGCCCCCGGTTTCGATGGATTTGTCCGAGTGTTCGCCTGAAGCCGGCCACATCGGATTTCATGACATCCCCTCCTTCTTGTTCGTGTAGCGTCCGAGGCTCGCCTTCCGCATGTCCGGCGGCTTCCATGTCTTCAGTATAGAGCCCGCCCTGGTGCGTTTATCGGACCTCCTGCTGGCGGAAACCGGACTTTTGCCGCGGGTTCCTTTGGGGATCGTGGCTTGGAACTTCATCCGGAGGGAGAGGGGAATAACGGAATCCGGACCCGATTTGGCACTATCCGGACTTTCCGGTGGTGCTGGCTGGATAACGTATTCTTTTTCTAATGGAAGGATTTATAATAGGGGTAAACCGTATTGACAGCGCATTCATGAACGTTCAATTCGAACCAGTTTAGGCAGGAAGAGGCGTGAGGGACTATGGCCAACGACGCAGCAAAAAACAAACAATATCCGATCCGGCATTACGTGAACTTCATGTTCCTGATCTCCTTTATCGTCTTGATCCTGGATTTCGCCATCAGCCTAGCCGCGATTTCCATCGTGAAGCAGCAATCCACGCGTTATCTGCAGGATACCGCGGACTTATACATCAACCGAATCAACCACGATTTCGCTTATATCAACCACTATACGGGTTGGACGCTGGCGAACGACGAGAACCTGAAGGCGATGAACGAGAACCCGATGAACAGTGCGGAGTTTTTTGAGGGGAATGAGAATCTGCATAAACGCTTTAATGAGTTGCAAAAAAACTACGGGCAGGAATACAATTTCTTCGTGTATTTGAAGAAACAGGACTTCTTCCTCAACTGCGCGCCGATCAGCATTCCGTATTCGGATTACCTGGAATTGAAGGAGCAGGTCATCGCCAACGTGGAGGCGGGCCGGGACGTGTACGAGAAAATTTACTCCAAGTGGATGCCGGTGGAGATCGGCGGCAGGTATTACATCACGAACATCGTTCCCTATCATGATAGTTACATGATTAGCCTGGTGTCCGCGGATCATTTGATCCGTCCATTACGGGAGCTGAACCTTGGCGAGAACGGGTTCGTCTCGCTGGTTGATGACCGCGGCCAGGTCGTGACCAGCCCGATTTCCAACAACGGCGAACAGCTGGGCGAGAATCCGCAGCCGTCTTCCTTCCTGAAGTTGTTTAAGGGCGGAACTACGGTAAACGGGGAGTTCACGAACGCCTCTTTTTACGTCAAGCTGGTGATTCAGTTCGGGACATTTGAGAAAATCATGATTGCTCAGTTGCTGATTCTCCTGCTCGCCGTCATCATTACCTGCAGCCTCGGATTCATTCTGCTCTATTTCCGGAATAAGGTCCTTCGTCCGATCAAGAGCTTCTCCTACAACCTGGCTTTTTGGACGGAGGAAGGCGAATTGCTGGAATTCGAAAGCAGTAAAATCATCGAACTGGAGAGAGCCAATAAGCAATTCATGAACCTGGTCGACCAGATCAAGAGATTCAAAATCGACCTGTACGAACGGGAGTTGGAGAAGCAGCGCATCCAGTTGGATTATATGAAGCTGCAGATCAACCCGCATTTTTTCCTCAATTGCCTGACGAACATTTACAGCATGGCACAAATGCAGCTGTATCGGGAAATCGAACAGATGGCCTTGTCCACCTCGCGTTATTTCCGCTACATCTTCCAGAACGACGGCGATTTCGTAAAGTTAAGCGATGAAATTGAACATGTGCGGATCTATCTCGACATCCAGAAGCACCGCTATCCCAATGCTCTAGCCTATCGCATCGACGAGGGGGAGAATCTAGCAGCGGAGTTCAGGATCCCGCCGCTCGTCCTGCAGACCTTTGTGGAAAACGCGGTCAAATACGCGGTGTCCCGCGTTTCGCAGGTGAACATTGAGCTGACGCTGCAGTTGCAGCAAGAAGATGGCGAGGGGCGCCTGACGATCCGGATCGCCGATACCGGACCCGGGTTCCCGCCGGAGATCCTGGAGGATTTGCGGAACGGGAGACCCTTGGATCAATCTGCGGGGAACCATATTGGAATTATGAACACGTTGCAGCGTTTGGCCTCCCTCTATAGCGGTCAAGCGGCCGTGTCGTTCTCCAACCGGGAGGATGGCGGGGCGTGCGTGATGATATCCCTCCCGGCTGTTGCCGGGGCGAACAGGAGCGTGGCGGTATGAATGCATTGGTTGTGGATGACGATGTTTACGTCGTCGCGGCTTTGGAGAAGAAAATCGAATGGACGTCGCTAGGGATCGAGAAGGTGTATACGGCCAACAACGTCGCCCAGGCTCGTGATATCCTGCAGCAGAACCCGGTGCAAATCCTGATATCGGACATTGAAATGCCTCAGGGAAGCGGACTCGATCTGCTGGCCTGGATCCGGGAAGAGAACTACCCCGTTCAAGCCATCTTCCTGACCAATTACGCCGACTTCAACTATGCGCAGAAAGCGATCGAGCTGCAGAGCTTCGAATATTTCCTTAAGCCCATCGAGTTCGATAAACTGATGCTGATCCTCCGTAAGGCGATCGCCCGGGCCCAGGAACAGCAGTATCGGGAGAAGGCGATTCAGGAAGGGGTGCTATGGCAGAAGAACCAGGCGAATCTCGTGGAGTATTTCTGGCGCAAACTCGTGAGTGCGAGCGCAACCGCGCCCGTTAAGCCGGCGGCGGTGGCTCAGGCTGTGGAAGATCAGCAGCTCGCCTACCTTTCGACCGACCTTATCCAACCGGTACTGATTCATATGTTCCCCTATAATGGCAGCCTAGGCCGGGAGGAGAAGGGGTTGTTCGATTTTGCCTTGGGTAATGTGTTGGGGGAACTGCTGCAACATCCGTGGTTTGCCGTCGAGACGCTCCTGGAGGTGAAGGAGTATCATTGGATCGCTATCCTCAAGTGGAACGCCCCGCCGGAGCCCGAAGTGCTCGCAGAGTTATGCTCCGAAGGGATTCGCAGAGCGAACGGGTATTTGAATTGTGATGCCTGTTGCTGCGTGGGCCTCTCCGGCCGCTTGGAGGACATCGGCCAAGTGATGCACCAGCTGCTGGCGATGAATGACAATTTAACCAAAACCCGCAACCGAACTTACTGGGCGGAGAGCGATTACCCGCAAAAGCAACCGGTATACCTCCCTCCGGACTTGAATCGCTTGGAAGAGCTGCTTCATCAGAATGATCCGGCTTCATTTCTAGCCGAGACGTCCCGGTACCTTCGCAGCCTCTTGGACCGCAATACACTGGACTCCTCTTGCCTCGCCTTGTTTCGGCTCGATATCGTACAGCTCGTATACGCCTTCCTGAAGGTCAAAGGTATCGAAGCGCACAAATTGTATGCCGCGCGGGCCAACGAGGAGCTATCAGCCGGATCCCTTCATTCGATCGAGGACATGCAGGAGTACGTGACCTATCTGGTCAACACCGCCGTGGCCTATCGAGACTTCGCGGCAGAACCGAAATCGGTTGCCGAGGAGATCAAGCAGTACATCCACGCTCATTACGGGGATGATCTGACCCGGAACGGCCTAGCGGAGGTCGTCTATCTTAACCCGGATTATCTGGCTCGCTTGTTCAAGAAAGAGACGGGGATCTCGCTTGGCAGTTACGTCATCCAGGTCCGCATCTCCGTAGCCAAGCAATTGCTTGAGACGTCCAAACTTTCCGTTTACGCCGTGGCGAACCAAGTCGGCTACGCCAACTACTCCTACTTCTCCAAGCTGTTCAAGCAAGAAGTTGGGGTGACGCCCAACGAGTACAAGAAGAACCCGCGGAGTTCGGCGCTCCGGTTGGCGGAGCGGGCTTGAGGAGAGCATGAATAAAGGTCCTTTCCGATTTTATAATGGCGGATAGGACCTTTCTGCTTATGCTTTTCTTTTTCTATTTTTGCACCTTAAACGTAAATTTCCACTCCGCAGTATTCCCGGAATACCTGCCTCGATTTTCTGTAACATCTACCTTTAATGATTTATCGGTAGCCTTTGTCACGGAAGAAACCTTAATGGAAGCGTTTGATGAACCGCTATCAGGGACTTTATCCTGCTCCTCGGCGTACGCTTTAAGCTTTATGCTCTCCGATGATTTTAAGCTCAGACTGACGGTCGATCCTTCCTCAATTTCTTCGCCATTCACATATGCAGCGGTATACCACTCGTTGCCGACATGGTCGTTCTCCACCAATTCAATATTAACGAGGGTCACCTTGAGCTTTATCGCTTTAGTCGCTGCCGATACGGGCTGAACCAAGCAAACAAATATGATTGACAGCATCAGTGTAAACTTAAGTGCTTTTTTCATTGAGAGTGCCTCCCTCAAATCATGATCATGCGTTGCTTCCGCATCGTTTGGTATCGCCTCCATTTTACTCCTGAAATCCTACAAACAGCAAGAAGACCACCGTTACGCGGTGATCTTCTTGTTTAAGAACTTATTTTCCAACCAACTGCAAGAACTTCTCCAAAGCCCCCGTATCCGTAATGCTGTGGTTGCAGCTCTGGTTCTCTAGACAGACATAATGTCCGTACATGGAGAAGTTATCTGGTGAAGCATTGGCGGATTTGGTTTTCACCGAGAAAAAAGCAAGCTCCTGATGTCGATTGCAGAACAGGCAATACCCTTTCTTGTTTGTCGGGGTAATTCGGCCTTCGATACCGAGGAACCGGCCTTCGTGCGGATAGACAAGGAATAGCTTGTTCGTCGCGATATCCACCCAACTCAAGTACGTCACGTAACGAAAGTCGATGGAGGCGAGATCCGGTACTTTCAACTTTTTATTTTTAGGGAATAGCTTCTCAATCTGCTTCACCGTAATCGGCGGAAAAGGCTCCATATAGGCCTCGAACGCACCAAGATACCTTTGGAAATCTTGATCCGTCTCGAGGGATGCCAGTTGCCCAAGCATCTGCTTCTGATCCTCCGTCAGGATGGGAAAAGCCTCCGCGATTTTCGTAGCGGTACTAAATCTGACGGTCTCCAGAACGCTCCGATCCGAGACGGTACGCAGAGTTTTCTGAAGAAATTCCGCTTGTTTCTTGATCACGTTATACTGGTGGTTTCTAATAAATGGTGTACTCATCGCTTTCAGCCCCTTATTTGTGATGAACTAGACAAATTCAATAAGGTGCAAAGCCTGTTATTAGAAACGATAAAGTTAAGTTTGGGCGATCGAATTCATCCTCTCGCACCCCACGCAAAGTATCGCCCTAGATCAGGCTTTGCATGAGGAATTCCTAGCAAATGAGCAATTGCGAATTGCCATCTGTATAACCCCCAATCCATTTCATAGCCAAAAGTATAACAGCAAGCTCGGGAGGGTGCAATTCCATACGAGGAATCCTGCTAAATCCCTGCCGTGTTCTGCAAGACGATCCTCCAGCCATCCGGGTCGCATAGGGTTACACCCTGATACTTCCAATAGGGATTTTCGGGTTCGACTTCGGGGTAACCCATGGAGCTTAATCGCGCGACGATTTCATCTCTGGCGGTTCCATCCGGGATGTAGAAAACCAACAAGTTGTCTCTGGAAGGGGGCAACACGGGCAGGGCATCGACATGCTGCGTAAACTCCAAGTGATAGTCGACACCCGGTAGTCCAAACATCACCCCATCATAGCCCTCATGCTTTGCAAATGAACCTACGATTTCTAGGCCAAGCCCATTCGTGTAGAACTCGATGATCTTATCCAGTTGGTGCGTCGGCCGAGCCACGCGAAATTGAACCGCCGGCATTTGCTCTGACCACGGTTGGTTCATAGGAATCCTCCTCTACCATTTTTGAACATAACCCGCTTGCTTTAAAAGCATATAACTGCGGCATTCAATGCTCATTTATTGTCTTTCTCATTGCCATGTTTAAAGTTCCCCGTAATTTTGGCCAT
>RCUU01000484.1_pt1 | contig 21953 bp, 22 predicted proteins | sample 2166211 | NCBI WGS metagenome assembly RCUU01 (sample SAMN09932620, study PRJNA488358) | compost metagenome | feature: garden; material: soil; isolation source: compost soil in phenylacetic acid-enriched culture | place: Germany: Experimental Botanical Garden Goettingen | collected 2016-01-27
GATGAGCAATGTGAAGACGGGCATGTTCGTGCCGACCCTCACGCCTTGAAGCCTTGTTGCGATTGCGATCCCTGTGGGAGCGGCCTTGTGTCGCGAAAGGGCCGCAAAGCGGCCCCGGCGATTTTGGCATCAGGGCAACAATAGCTGGGGCTGCTTCGCAGCCCTTTCGCGACACAAGGCCGCTCCCACAAGGGCCGCGCACTCTTCAAGGCTTACTATTAATTGTCATATTTGTAATATCACAGCAATCGGCAACTGTGCATCATGAAACAAGTTTCCAAGGTGCGTGCCAGTGCATTTATCAAAATAACAATTACCAGGCGGGTCGACTTGTTCTTCCTGCCCCACAACCGTGTCTGGAATAAAATGACAATTCAAACAGGCGCCTTCCAACAAAAAGGTTATCGAAGAATCATTCCGTCGATGACCGCCTTGCTGCAATTCGAAGCCGTGGCCCGGCTCAACAGTTTTACCCAGGCAGCCATTGAACTGGGCGTGACCCAGGCGGCGGTCAGCAAACAGATCAAGGCCCTAGAGGAAAACCTCGGGGCGCTGCTGTTCCATCGCTCGCACCGCAGCATTCACCTGACCGAAGGCGGCGAGATCCTCTTTGCCAGCATCTCCGAATCACTGCAGCGGGTGGCCAGCGCGTTCGACCAGATCACCCACATCAGCCACCACCAGGAGATCGTGCTGGGCTCCACTGCCCCCTTTTCGCAACTGCGCATCATGCCCCGCCTGAATGCCCTGGCCGACGCCCTGCCTCAGGTGCAGCTGCGCCTGGCCACGCAGATGTTCACCGGCGATCTGCGCAAGCGCGACTATGACCTGGACGTACGCTACGGCAACGGCCAGTGGGACGACGGCGAAGCCATCCTGTTGTTCGAGGAAGAAATTTTCCCGGTCTGCGCCCCCGCCTGGCTGGCCCGCAACAACCTGCCCGTCACACTGGAGGAACTGGCCGGGGCCGGGCTGCTGGATGCCGACTCCACCTCCGAGGGCTGGGTCGACTGGCCTGGCTGGTTCCGCGAACTGGGCCTGGCCCCGGCAACGCCCCGCTACAACCTGCGCTGCAGCCTGTACACCGATGCCATCAACGCGGCATTGGCCGGCTACGGCATTGCCCTGGGCTGGGGGCGGCTGGTGGAGCACCTGGTGAGTACCGGCGCGCTGGTGCGGCTGGAGCCTTTCACCGTACGCACCCGCGAATCCTATTACATCGTCGTGCCGCACGGTCGGCCGGCATCGGTGTACACCCGTGCAATCGCCCATTGGCTGCAAAGCCCGGCGCCTGCGCACGACAACCCGTTCCTGCATAACCTCAGGTAATGGGAAATGGAAAATTAAGCGCATTGACGCTATTCGAGGGCACTTCAATAATTCGCCGCACATGGCTTTATCAATTAAAAATAAAAGTGCCTGAGGACAACAATGAGCAGCCCAATCAATAAAACCCATCGCGAACTTGTCGATGCGCGGCAACCGGGCTTCGGCATGCCTGGCGAGTTATACAGCCGCCAGGATATCTTCGACACCGATATGGATATCTTCTTCCACAAACACTGGATACAAGTAGCCGTTACTGCCGATGTCGACGAGCCCGGCGATGTGTTTACCGTGGATATCGGCAAGGCTTCGGTGCTGATCCTGCGCGACGATGACGAACAGATCCGCGCCTACCGCAATGTCTGTCGCCACCGTGGCGCACGCCTGAAAGAGCCTGGCAAGTCCACCGTCGGCATGCTGGTGTGCCCCTACCACCAGTGGACCTACGACCTCGATGGCAGCCTCAGGCACGCCAGCCACATGGGCAAGGCATTCGACCCCAAGTGCCGCAGCCTGATCCCGGTGCACTGCAAGGTCATCGGCACCCATGTGCTGGTGTGCCTGAGCGACACCCCACCGGACGACATCCGCGACCTTGAAGAAGTCATGGGGCCACGCTTCGCCCCCTTCGACCTGACAAACACCCGCATCGCCTACGAACTCGACTACATCGAGAACGGCAACTGGAAGCTGGTGATGGAAAACAACCGCGAGTGCTACCACTGCGCTGGCACCCACCCGGAACTGATCGTCTCGTACCAGTCCGAGGACCTCGGCGTCAGCCTGGAGGAGATGAGCGACGAAGCGCGTGCCTCCTATGATGCCTACCAGGTGCGCAAGGCCGGCATCGAAGCCGACTGGGCCAGCGCCGGCCTGCTGTACGAGACCGTCGAACACCTGCAGGACAGTTCGCCCACCCAGTTCCGCACCCAGCGCATGATCATCGCCGGCAGCGGCGAGTCGCAAACCCTCGACACCAAGGTGGCCTGCAGCAAGCTGCTGGGCAACCTCACCCGCCGCGACCTCGGCGACACCCACCTGTGGGGCAACAACGCCTGGGCTCACGTGATGAGTGACCACGCCATGATCAGCTGGATCATCCCGCTGTCGCCGGAGCGCACCCTGGTGCGCACCAAATGGCTGGTGCACCGCGACGCCGTCGAAGGTGTCGACTACGACCTGCAACGCCTGACCGAAGTGTGGGTGGCCACCACCCAGCAGGATGCCGCGCTGGTCGCCATCACCCACAGCGGTACCCAGGACCCCGCCTTCGAGCCGGGCCCCTACTCCACCTTCACCGAGCCGTACGTCGACCAGTTCGCCCGCTGGTACGCCTCGCGTCTCGCCGCACACGGGGTTTGAAGGCCATGACCGCACTGCACAGCATCGCCGGCCTGCGCGCCGACCAGCGTTTTACCGACAGCGACCACTGGGCCGCCCACGGGGCGCAATGGGCCAGTGGCGAAAGCCGGCGCATCGAATGCCTCAGCGTGGTGGACGAAACCCACGACGTGAAGACCTTCACCTTCCACAGCCCGGACTACCATGCCCTGGCATACGAACCCGGGCAGTTCCTGACCGTGTCGCCGGTGATCGGCGGGGCCAGCGTGTCGCGCTGCTACACCCTGTCTTCCACGCCAACCCGGCCGTTCACCTTTGCCATCACGGTCAAGCGGGTGCCGGGCGGTACGGTGTCCAACTGGCTGCACGATAACCTGCGCCCAGGCCAGGCCCTGGCTGCCTCGGGCCCGGCCGGGGTGTTCACCCCGGTGGCCGGCCCGGCGCGCAAGTTGCTGTACCTGTCGGCCGGCTCCGGGGTCACCCCGCTGATGGCCATGACCCGCGCCGCCGCCGACCTGCACGCAGAGCTGGACATCGTCTTCGTGCACAGCGCCCGCACGCCGAAGGACATCATCTTCCGTGAGGAACTGGCGCAACTGGAGCGCCGCATGCCGCAGCTGCGCACCTTGTTCTTCTGCGAAAACCAGGGTGACGAGGCCGACTGGAACGGCCCGCTCGGGCGCCTGTCGCTGGAAGCGCTGCAACGCGAAATCCCTGATTTCAAGGACCGCGCCGTGTTCACCTGCGGGCCCAAGGGCTACATGGACGCCACCAAGGCGTTGCTGGCCGGTGCCGGTTTCGACCTGGCCCGCTACCACCAGGAAAGCTTCGACATCAACGCCGAGGCCGAACCTGAACCCGCTCCGGTTGCCCCGGACCAGGCCCTGGATACCTTCACGGTGCACCTGGCCCGCTCGGGCAAGACCTTCACCATGCGCGCCGACCAGACCGTGCTGGCGGCTGCCAAGCTGGCAGGCGCCGTGGTGCCTTCGTCCTGCAGCCAAGGGGTTTGTGGTACCTGCAAGACGGCGCTGCTGGAAGGCAGCGTCGACATGAAGCACAACGGCGGCATCCGCCAGCGCGAAATCGACAAGGGCCTGCGGCTGCTGTGCTGCAGCCGCCCCACCTCGGACCTGGTGGTCGACCTTTGACCGACACCAAGGGCGCTTGAGCTTCAGGCGCCCTTTTTTCATCTGCAGTCCCTTCAACCCGCAACGCCGCCAGGCGGGTGCGTTCGCACCTGCCTGCCAGAATAAAAAGGATATAGCCGATGCGTGCAAAAGAAGGCCTGTTCAAGGGCCTGAATCCTGTTGTGACCGTTGGGTCGCTTTCCATTGTCGTGGCCTTCGTGGTGCTCTGCGCCTCCTATGGCGACCAGGCCGCCGGGGTATTCAAGGCCGCCTCCGACGCCATCCTCGACCACCTGAAATGGTTCTACCTGGCGCTGGTCAGCGGCATCCTCGGGGTGCTGGTGTTCATCGCCTTCAGCCGCTTCGGCACCTTGAAGCTCGGGCGTGCCGACGAAAAACCGGAATTCAGTTTCGCCGCCTGGATCGCCATGCTGTTCAGCGCCGGCATGGGCGTGGGGCTGATCTTCTGGTCGGTGGCCGAGCCGGTGCTGCACTATGCCAGCAACCCGTTCACCCCGGGGCTCACCGACCAGGCCGCATCCATGGCCATGCGCATCACCCTGCTGCACTGGGGCCTGCACCCGTGGGCAATCTTCACCGTGATCGGCCTGGGCCTGGCCTACTTCGCCTACCGTGAAGGGCTGCCGCTGGCGTTGCGCTCGATCCTCTACCCGCTGATCGGCAACCGCATCTACGGGCCGATCGGGCATGCCGTGGACATCATCGGCGGCGCGGTCACCGCCTTTGGCGTCTCGCAGTCGCTGGGGCTGGGCGTGGAGCAGATCAACATGGGCATGCACCAGGTGTTCGGCACCCCGGTCACCCTGTCGTTCAAGCTGAGCATCATCGCCATCGTCACCGTGATTGCCTCGATCTCGCTGGTGGCCGGCGTGTCGCGCGGCATGAAGCGCCTTTCGACGCTGAACATGTGGATTTCCCTGGGGCTGATGCTGGTGGTGCTGGCACTGGGCCCGACCAACTACCTGATGAACCTGCTGTTCGAATCGGCCGGTGACTACGCGCAGAACATCATCGGCATGAGCTTCTGGACCGACGCCCAGGCCGACAGCGCCTGGCAGAAGAGCTGGACTGCCTTCTACTGGCCGTGGTGGATGACCTGGGGCCCGTTCGTGGGGCTGTTCATTGCACGCATCTCCCGTGGCCGCACCATCCGCGAACTGGTGTTTGGCGCCCTGCTGGTCCCGACGCTGGTGACGATCCTGTGGATGGCGGTGTTTGGCGGTACTGCACTGAAGGATGAGCAGCAGGCGCGCCAGGCCTACCAGCAGTTGCCGGTCGCCGAGCAGGCAGCCGCCGGCCCGTTCCAGGGTGGCCCGATACTGGAGGCCACGCGCAAGGAGACCACCACCGCGATGTTCACCCTGCTCGACCGCCTCGACGGGCCGACCTTGGGTGCGGTGCTGAGCGTGATCATCTGCCTGTTGCTAGCCGTGCATTTTGTTACGGCCGCCGATGCGGGAACGCAGGTGCTGTGCATGCTCAACTCGCTGGGCAGCATCAACCCGCCGCACTGGATCCGGGTGCTGTGGTGCGTGCTGGAGGGGGCGATCGCCGCCAGCCTGGTGATTGCCGGCGGGTTGCTGGCGATCCAGATGGCCAGCATCGTGGTCGGGTTGCCGATTGCGTTCTACATGTTGCTGACCGGGTATAGCCTGATGCGCAGCCTGTTTGCCAGTGAGCAGGTCATTGCCCGGGAAGTGCCGGCGAATCTGGCGGTGGAGCCAGCCCGCGCGACCGGTGAAGTGGCGTAGATAGCCGGGGCCGCCTTGCGGCCCTTTCGCGACACAAGGCCGCTCCCACAGGCCATGTACAATCCCGAGCCTGCGCTGTACCTGTGGGAGCGGCCTTGCGTCGCGATGGGCTGCAACGCAGCCCCAGGGGCTCAAGTGTGGATCAGCACGCTGGCCAGCCCCAAGGAAATGATTACAATGCGCGCCCCAACCTGAAATATGTTTTTCCCATGAAATCACTGCTTTACGCCGTATCCTTACTGTTTTCCTTCACCCTCCCTGCCCTGGCCAGCCCGCCGGCGACCTTCACCGAGGCCAAGGTGGTGGCCAAGCAGAAGGTGTACATGGACCAGGCCAGCAGTGCCATGGGCGACCTGTACTGCGGTTGCAAATGGGCCTGGGTGGGCAAGTCTGGCGGGCGTGTCGATGCCGCCTCGTGCGGCTACCAGACCCGCAAGCAGCAGAACCGCGCCGAACGCACCGAATGGGAGCACATCGTGCCGGCCTACACCTTCGGCAACCAGCGCCAGTGCTGGAAGAACGGTGGCCGCGAGCATTGCGTGGATGACGACCCGGTGTTCCGCGCCATGGAGGCCGACCTGTTCAACCTGTACCCGGCAGTGGGAGAGGTCAACGGCGACCGCAGCAATTTCAACTACGGCATGGTTGCTGGCAATGCAGGGCAATACGGGCAGTGCTCCACCAAGGTCGACTTCGTGCAGCGTGCTGCCGAACCACGTGACGAAGTGAAAGGCCTGGTCGCCCGCACCACCTTCTACATGTACGACCGTTACAAGCTGAGCATGTCGCGCCAACAGCAGCAGTTGCTGATGGCCTGGGACAAACAGCACCCGGTGTCGGCCTGGGAGAAAGAGCGTGACCGGCGCATTGCCGCGATCATGGGCCATGCCAACCCCTTCGTGACCGGGGAACGCAAATGGACCGCCAACTACAAGCCGGTCGGCGGTGGCGTGGTGCAAGCGGTGCCGGCGAAGGCCGCCAAGCCAGAGGCCAAGCCGAGCCTGGCCAGTGCCGGGTCGGTGGGGGCGGTGCTTGGCAACCGCAACAGCCACGTCTATCACCTTTCCGTCGGCTGCCCGGGCTATACCCAGGTTACCGCGAAGAACCAGGTCACCTTCGCCACAGAGGGTGAGGCGCAGGCAGCGGGTTATCGCAAGGCGGGCAACTGCCGCTGATCGCCTTCTTCGGGGGCCAGCGTGGCCCCTGTTCGCGCCGGGCACACCGGTGGCACCGCCGCGGACCAGGACAGCCATTGAGGCCGGCCTGGGCTACACTGCGCCGGAACGCCCTGCCAAGGACCCGCCATGAACCTCAAACCCTGGCTGCTCGCCGCCCTGCTGCCGTGCAGCGCCCTGGCCGTCGCTGGCGGCCAGGGCGCACTGTCGATCAGCTCATCGTCGTTCACCGATGGCGGCGTGATCGCCTTGCAACAGGTTGGCCCGGACCCGGCCTGCGGTGCTGGCGAAGAGCGCACCCCGCAACTGAGCTGGGACAACCTCCCCGCAGGCACCCAGTCGCTGGCCCTGATCATGTTCGACCCGGACGGCGGCAAGGGCATTGGCGTGGTCCACTGGATCGCCTACAACATCGACCCGGCCCAGGATGGGCTGAAGGAAGGCGTCGCCGGGCTGACCGGGCAAGGCGTGACCGTGGGGCGCAACTCGCGGGGCACGCTCAGCTACCGCGGCCCCTGCCCACCCGCCGGCGACAACCCGCACCACTACGCACTGACGCTGATCGCCACCGACCTGCCATTGGGCACCCTGCCCGAAGGCCTGGACCGCAGCGGCCTGCTGCAACTGCTGCAAGGTCACGCGCTAGGGGCGCAGAGCCTGGTCGGGCGCTATGGCCATTGAACCGTGCGGTACAAAAACAATTGATCACCCCCATAGCATTTATCCATTGAAGCAGCGTGACACACTGCTGTAGCGATTCGGTCTCCGGGGCCCTATATTCAGGGCCTTACAGCGTGTTCCCTTGTGACACACGCGCCCCTGCTCATGCACGTTTCTTTGCCCTGTGCAGCGTACTCGTGCCTGTGCCACGTGCCCCGGAGCCACCAGCATGTCCTACCTATCCCGCCGCGACGGCAGGTACAGCTACCGCAGAAGATTTCCCAGCGACGTAGCTAGCCTGATTGGTCGATCTGAGTACAGAAAGGCCCTAGGCACTGCCGACCGCACCGAGGCCTTGAAGCTGTCACGGGTTCTGTCTGTCGAATTCGACCGAATTTGCGAGGAGGCCCTTGCGTCGAGCGAACCCCGTAAAGCTGAGGGCACCACCAGCCCAGCGCCGGGGCAGCAGACTGCCGCTGATGTACTAGCCAGCCTGGATTCTGTGGTGCGCACCGTTACGCTAGACCTCGTAGAAAGGATGCAGAGGCCGGGGTGGCAAGCTGAGGCTGAGACCCAGCAGATAGCTCTACGGGCGCACGTACAAGGCAAAATGCCTCCTGGCGTGCAGATGCACCCATTGGTGGCGAAAGCTGCTTTGAATGCAGTGGAGCGTGTGCTAGCGGGTGATCCGATGCCGGTTCAAACCGACCGCCTTCCTGCCCCGCCTCCAAAGACGAGTCGGCCACTAGAAGACGGCAGTCATACCGCTGGAGAGTTTGAGGAAGTACTGGCTGAGTACTGCACCGGAGTGAGCCCTGGTCGCGCCAGCAAAGTGCGAGGACTCGCCTCACGTGTCCTCACGTGGCCCAGCACCGCCGATGCCCAGCTAGAGCGGATTATGCAGCACTGCGCGGAGAAGCTGGCCGCAGGTGGCCGCGCATCGTCGGTGCATGTCGATGCCGCAGCGTTGGTGACAGTCCTGAAACGCCTGCCCGGTTGGGGCGGACTGGCCCTGCCCAAGACCGGCTCAGTGGCCAAAGCAGTACGGGCAGGCGCTGGAATGAGCAAAGACCAGCGCGACCCGATTCCACTTGAGCAGATGCTTGAAATCCACAAGGCCATCAAAGAGCAAGTGCCAGCGCACTACCCTGCTGCAATTCTCCTTGCCCGGTATGGGCTGCGCCCTGGAGAACTGCTACAGGAAGGCCCCACCGCGCTGTGCGAGCGCGTCGATATCCTGGGCAAGCGGGAACTTGTGTTCAGAGCTGCGCTGAGCGGCGGAAAGAACGCTGCATCACGGCGTGATCTGCCTGTGCACCCTGACGATAAGCCGTTGTTCAAGGCAGTGCTGGCCGGACTCGACCTTGCACCGGACTGCTCTCGCGCTGCCCGGAATAAGCGTGTGCGACTTCGGGTTCACCAGCTCTCTCGCGTGTTCCGGCGCTTCCTGGGCGACACCCCTACTCTCACCTTGTACAGCCAGCGGCATTCGTGCGCGGATTTGCTTCGAGCGGTTGGCGCCACCACAGAGGAAGTGGGCGGCATCCTTGGGCATGCCCCTGCCGGGTCGAAGGCCACGAGCATCTACGGCGGCAGCCAACCCCTGGACCGTCCCCGCGAATTGCTGGCGAAGGTTCGGAAGTTCCTGCCGGGGTAATCCTGCGCGGAACTGCACCTCTGAAATCCTTGAGATAGAGCCTCTGAATAGAATGACACTCTCTAGAGGAAGTAAGGCGCGGCGGGTTGGTGAAGAAATTGGATTCGCCCCAGCAGGCGGGGAAAGCCCGGCACCAGTGGGTTGCGGCTCGAAGCCGTCTACCAAGGGGATTCCAGCCTGTGAAGCAATAGAACTGCACTCTGTGCGTAGAGGGAGGATGACGGCACAGGATGCTGACCTGCCCCACGAATGGCCTGATGGAGGGCTGACGAACAAGGAGACGACCAAATGACCGAACTTGAACAGACCCTGGATGCCCTGGGGCCGATGTTTGAAGATGACCCGATGTTTGAGAAACCCACTGACGGGCTGAACAAAGTACAACGCCTCTGGTGTGCTGGATGGGATGCCGGTGTTGAGATTGATTCGACCGCGTACCAGCAAGTCCCAGCCTACCGCGTAGCCGCCGACGTCTGGCGGGCTGTTAACGGCAAAGCGGTGAGCAAGTCCCGCGAGAAGTTCCTGGCGTTGAAGCGGGCTGAGCAGGATTTCTACCGTGCGTGCGCTGCTGAGCACACTGGCCGATACCGCGCCAGTCAATCCACCGTTGATGCTGCTGTGCTGCTGGTGATTGACGCGGAAGGCGGAGTGCTGCCCCGTGCTGCGCTGCTCGATGCTGGCGTACCCGCCGACGAGGTAAGCCGTATCAGTGGCAAGCCCGGCTCTCGTCGCAAAGTTAAGAATGCCTTGAAGAAGCACCAGAACCACCAGAACGCACAACGGATGATCCAGAACGAAGGCAAGCGCGAGTACCTGCGCATGGCGGCTGACACCTTGTCTGGAAGCCTAGAGGGGATTGCGAGCAACATGAAAACTCAAGCGAGACTTGCTGCCCTGGAGGCCGCGCAAGCGCAGATGGCTGCGGAATTAGCAGAACTGCGTGCGTTCCGTATCGCCACTGAGCAACGCCTGGAAGTCGTAGAGGCTGGCCTCGACCCAAGAACTGAAGCAGCACGACTTCGTGCCGAGGGTAAGACCATGGGCGAAATTGCCGAGGAGCTAGGCCAGAATCGAAACACGGTCAAAAGTTGGCTCCGCCGTACTCGCTAAGCGCCTGGGTGCACAAGTGGGTGCAGTGCACCCACCAAAACCGACCAAAACTCTAAAGATACGTAGTATCTATTTACAGCCTGCCTGGAACCACCATGGCCACGATCACCCTACCAGACGGTTCAATCATCATCGACGACTCAGAGCTTTACCCGGACTTTCAAGCCCGGCGCATGGCTCATGAGGGTAGCACCCCAGCCGAGATAGCAAACGCGCTGGAGGTGCCGCTGGAGGACATACAGCGGTGGCTCGTTGAAGCTCCTTACGAAACACCTGATGCGTACTGGCTGCGCCGATACCGCGAAGGCACAGTGCACGACGAAGACGATTAACGCCGGTCCACTCTGCTGATTTCCCCGCCATAGGCTGGTTGGTCCCTGCCTGTGGCCGCTGGCGACGGTGCCTCTCCTTCGCTGGGCGCCAGCACCTATTCCCGACAGCCTTCCGGCTGACCGTACAAATCTGAACCCAGCCCAGCGACAGCCCACCACCCGGTGCCCGGCTGCGCTCGCCTGTGCCTGCGGTTCAACCTCAAAGGAGACCGCATGAACTACTTCACAATCCACAGAGCATCGAACCTTGTGCATTCCGTGGTTGCATCCAGCAGCACGCCCAGCGACACCGTCAAGGTTCGATTCATCCCAGCGGGCGCCAAGGCGCTGGGCGCGTACTACAAATGGCTCATGAAGAACCCCGGCCTGTTTCCTGACCTGGGCGAAATCGCTGCCCGAAGCGCGGCGGTCCTCGACTTCATCACTGGCTCCCACAAGGGCCTAGCAAAGCCGCGCACCGATAACCTGAACCATCGGTATCGAGAGCCAGCCTCGGCTGAGCCCGTTGACCGCGCTGCGGTAATCGCAGCCTTCATCACCGAGAACCCCGGCGCGGATGCTCACGACCTGCACGAGCAATTCCAATGCGGCACTGCCGTCGCCAGGGCGTACCTCGACCGGCACGCACAGCGCCTGTAAGGCCCTTCCCAGCGCCCGAAATTGGTGATTGAGGCAAGGGTGCCAGTCACCAATTTCGCACCTCCACAGCCCGCGTATTCCGTGGGCCGATACCGCGTTTTCGGCCTAGTCCGAGACCTTTCTTAATCAACCATAGGAGCCTCAATCATGGCTAAAAAAACCAGCCTGAATTACCAAGACCGTGAGCGCCTTGCGTTCCTGACCTCACACCTGCGCAGCGGTGCACGCCCATCCATCAAGGCTCGGTATGAGCAGGAGATTGAGCAGTTGCTGGAAGGCAAAGAACTGACCCGTAGCGACATTGCCCTGGCCGCTTACTACTTTAAAAACTCCGCCGTTGATGCCGAGTCGCAGGCGGCTGGTCAAGAGTACGCCGACCTGTACCGCGCAATGCCGAACGAGTAACCCGAGCCAATTAAGGAGATGACCAATGACTGATTTCGCTGCCCCATCCGCCGCACACCTCGCTGTGCTTGCTGGCCTGTCCGACTCTGACCTGCTGGCCCCCCTGGCCCCCGATGAGCCGAGCCTGGGTGAAATCCTGGCGCTGCCCACCGTCGCCCCCGTGGCGCTAGCCGTCACCCTGCCCGACCTGGATTCGCTGCTGGCGCAGGCCGATAGCATCGCCGGTATTCACAGCACTACAGCCCTGCCCGCTCGCCAGTACCACGTAACCGGCGTGCCTGCCACTGAGCAGGTATCCGGTCTGCTGCGCGGCAACGGCAGTCGATTGAGCCGGGCCTTGCACGATGCCGTGGGCGAGCACATTAAGACCGCCGATGATCTGCGGTACGCCTTGCGGGTGTTCGCTGCCCATGCCGTTGACAGCCTGATTGGCAACCGATTCCGCGACCTGCTTGCACGCGAGAGCCTTGCAGCTCAGGACGCTCACGCCGAATGGCAAGGCCAAGTTCTGACCGCCGTACAGGGTGAGGTGGCAGCTATCCAGGCTGCCGGACACCTGACCGAGGATGAATTCAAGTTCCTGCTGGAGCTGGTGGACTCCAACCGCTGCGGGATGGCGCAGAACCTTGCCGGAGATAAGGTTGATGTGTCGGCCCTTGCCAAGGGGCGTGGCACCGATTGGCGCGCCCTAGCCGAAGCCTGGGCCAGTGCCTGCCACACCCGTGGCGCTGTGACATTCGAGGCCGGGAAGAACGCAGCGGGCTGGTGCAGCTACAGCTTGGACGTGCAGCCTGATGAAGGCTGGGTGCTGAGCGTGTACGTCGATCAGCAGTGGCTGCCCATCCAGGCATCATCGAAGGGCAAAGCCCGCGCAGCCGCTGCCCGTGCCCACGTAATGCTCACTCGGTCGGAAGCCGCTAAGCCAGCTCCCTATACCGGCGTGGTGTTCGCTGATGAGTTGCGGGGTGCAGTGTGACCGCTGAGAGGCCCGCGCTCCGGCGTGGGCAGCACCCAACCCAAGCCGACCTTGATCGCATGCGTCTGGGCTATCCCGGTTATCAGGGGCGACTCGACAGTATGCGCCGCCTAAAGCCTGCCCGGTACGAAGCTGTTATGTCGGGCGCCAGGACCTTCACAGATGCCGATTGGCGGTGCTCGGAATGCGGCGGGAACGATAGGTACACCCGGAATCTTGCGTGTCGTGGCTGCGCTGTCCAGCGCCCTGAGCGGGTGTTCAAGCCTGTACCCGGCGTAGGCACCGTTTACATCCCAACCGATGAAGCGGCCTCGGAGAACTGGCAGCAGCGGCACCTCCGTGCCCAGCGCCTGCAAGACCAAGCGCACACCCTGTCCCGCCTGGGAAGCATCGCCGTGGGGCCGTACACCCTGGACGGCGGTCGGGTGCTTCGAGCAGGCACTACTGTACTCGACACCGAGCCGCTGATGTTGGCGGTTGATGCGCTGCTGTCCGGCGATCCTGCGCAAGCCCGCGAGGTTATGGCCCCACTGATTCAGCAAGACCGAGAGCTGGCCGTGTGCGTTCGCGCAGTGGCCCAAGCCGTATCGAATCTGAAACCGAACAAACATTGACGCCTGCCCTCTGGGCGGGCCTGGAGGAACCATGAAAGCGAAGATTACTAAACCCGTCCTGGCAGCAATGCAGGAGGCGTTCTACCTCGACCTGGACTCACCCTCTGGGCTGCGCTGGAAGCGGTGGAACGGAAACTACGGCACCCGCAAGCGTGAGGCGGGTGATGTTGCTGGCGGCGCCACCAATACCGGCACTTACCTTGTGACCCTGGACAGTGCGAAATACCTTGCGGCGGATGTTCTTGTGGCTCTCCACCGCGCAGCACACCGGGAGGCTCGGGTATGAGCCGTGGGCGCGGCGCAGCCGCTGCTGTGGACCGGTACGCGAAGCCAGCAATTAAGCCTTGGCATGAGGAATACACCCTCAGCGACACATCACCGAGCGGGTTACGGCACTTGGTGAACGGCGCACCGAGCGTGGTGGCTGGCACCCCGAACGAGCCTACTTGGCCTTACGATAAAAGCATGGCCCATCATTGTATCTGGCCTAGGAATTACAGCGTGTACGTCCAGGTCGATTGGGAGGGCGAAGACATTGGTGGCGGCATGAAGTGGGACATGGTGATGCAGTACGCCAGCGCCTGGACCGTGCGCGAGATCCTGCTGGAGCACGCCGAGGAAGTGCGGCTGATCGCAGCGCTGGAGCGGCACCTGGGGATTCACCCTGAATCGGAAGTGGCCTAGCGGCTGCTTCCCTTTCGGCGGAACAGGTCGCGGCCTGTGCCGTGTACCGCCTGCACTGGCAACCTAAAAATATTGTGCTCAGGCGAGGCGGTACCTCTGACTGTCAAACCGCGCATGCCCCCGTGCCCCTGCGCGCGCTGGCGCGTGTGCTGGTGCGCCCGGTAGTTTATGCGTGCCAGCTCATAACTGGTGCGAGGATGGGCGCTGAGTGTAGCTACTCGACTGCGCCGCGCTGAGTGCGTAGCGATACGGGTATACCTCAGAAGCTACCATCTGTCGGATCAATACACCTGTAGCGATTTGGCGTATTGACTACTTCAATCGATACGGCAACAATCGCTACACCCTAACCGACACAGGTGCACCGCCATGATGATTCGCGCTTACCTTCGAGCCTCGACCGCTGAGCAGGACGCCAGCCGCGCACGGGATCAGCTCAGGGGCTTCGTCCAGGAACACGGCCAGCGTGTAGCAAGCTGGTACACCGAAAATGAATCCGGGGCGACGCTCGCACGCCCTGAGCTGTTTCGCCTGCTGTCGGACTGCGAGCCCGGCGACGTATTACTGGTGGAGCAGGTGGACCGCCTCGCACGCCTGAATGAGGCCGACTGGTCGAAACTACGCGCTGAGCTTCACTCGAAAGGCGTGTTGGTAGTGGCCTTGGACCTGCCCACCTCGCATCAAGCTATGCAGCCCGCTCGCAAAGGAGACGACTTCACAGGACGTATGCTCGCCGCGATCAATACCATGCTGCTGGATATGCTCGCAGCCGTAGCACGTAAGGATTATGAGGACCGACGCCGCCGCCAAGCCCAGGGTATTGAGAAGGCAAAGGCTGAGGGCGCGTACAAGGGCCGGGCCGTGGATACCGACCTGCATGACCGTATCCGTGAGCTGCTGGCAGACGGCAAGAGTGTGCGCAAGATCGCTGATCTGATCGGATGCAGCACCAGCACCGTGCAGCGGGTGAAGCGTGAACTCTCTGACCAGGGCGCTTAATGGGATGCGAGCTGCTCAGCGCACGCCCCGCCCGACACCCGCACCACTGTGCACCGGGCGAGGCAATGCGCGCGCGCCAGCGCAGAGCGAACACCATTGGGATTGTTGGGGACTGAGCAGTCCCCTGTGCACCGGGGCTGAGCAATACGACTGGGTGGACTGGAGGCGTTCTGGATGTACCACACGTCGGATGCGCACGGTGTGGGCAAAAGCCTCATATACGGCTGAAACCCTTGATTTACGGGGCTTCCAGCACGTATGAGACAAAAGATTCAATTCATCCATTGAATGGCCCGGCCGAACTGAAGTAAGCTCGGGCTCATTCACTGGAGAGCAACATGCCGAAACACACCCGCAACCACGCCAACCACACCGGTCGCAGCCTGCGCCCTGTGCTGGCCGTTGCCGGCTGCGTGGCACCTGCCAGCTATTACTTTGGGTATTGGTTTAGCCACTAGGCGCCGATACCCACACGGCGCCCACCTTCGAGGGGCCGCCGAACATGAGAATACTCAAACCCCCGGTCGGCTCCCCGACCGGGGGTTTTGCTTTTCAGGCCTTTGAACAACACCGATTCACATTGAGGACAGATTCATGAACTACGCCACTTATTACTACGCAAACACCTATGCCTGGCGATTTAGCCAATCCCGTTCGGGCCAGCCTGCCGCCTCCGATCGGTCCTCTACAGGTGGCAATGCAGCAGCCAATACGAATTCAACGATCTGTCGAACACCTCGATAGGGCCGACCACGCGGGCCAGAACCCGCCGTCCGCCCAGGGAAAAAACGCCATGCAAGCTTCCAGCCTCGCCCTGACCCAGCCGCAAGCGGCCAACACCACCGTCAGCCAGCGCCTGCCCAGCCCGCACCTGCTCAAGCAGCAAATGCCGCTGTCCAGCGAACTTACCCAGCAAGTCCATGCCCACCGCCAGGCCATCCGCGACATCCTCGAAGGCCGCGACCAGCGCCTGCTGGTGATCGTTGGCCCGTGCTCGATCCACGACCCGCGCTCGGCCCTGGAATACGCCGACCGCCTGGCCGCCCTCAGCCGCGAAGTCGACGACAAGCTGCTGCTGGTGATGCGCGCCTACGTCGAAAAACCCCGCACCACGGTCGGCTGGAAAGGCCTGGCCTACGACCCGCACCTCGATGGCAGCGACGACATGCACGCCGGCATCGCCCTGTCCCGCGGGCTGATGCTGAACATGATCGAACGCGGCCTGCCGGTTGCCACCGAACTGCTGCAGCCAATGGCCGCCGGCTACTTCGATGACCTTCTGGCCTGGGCCGCGATTGGCGCGCGCACCACCGAGTCGCAGATCCACCGCGAAATGGTCAGTGGCCTGGAGCTGCCGGTCGGCTTCAAGAACGGCACCGACGGCGGCATCGCCATCGCCAGCGACGCCATGCGCAGCGCCGCCCACCCGCACCGCCACTTCGGCATGGATGCGCAGGGCTACCCGGCCATCATCGAGACCTTGGGCAACCCGGACACCCACCTGGTGCTGCGCGGCGGCCACAAGGGCCCGAACTTTGACGCCAACAGCATCGCCATGGCCCGCCAGGCGCTGGCCAAGGCCGGGCTGCAGGCGCGGATCATGGTCGATTGCAGCCATGCCAACAGCGGCAAGGACCCGGCGCGTCAGCCGGCGGTTTTCAACGATGTGCTGGAGCAGCGCCTGGCCGGCGACCGCTCGATCGTCGGCGTGATGATCGAAGGGCACCTGTTCGACGGCTGCCAGGCGCTGGGCAAGGGCGCGCTGAAATACGGCGTGTCGATCACCGACGGTTGCCTGGGCTGGGCCTCGACCGAAACCCTGTTGCGCGAGGCGGCACAAAAACTCTAGGTAGCGGGACGCAAGCCTGGCGAGACATACCCCGGACAAGTGCGCTAGGCTTGCCTTTTTTACCCCAAGGAGCAGTACCCATGGCCCGTGCAACCGCCCGCCACATCCTGGTCAGCAGCGAAGACAAGTGCAACGAACTGAAAGCCCAGATCGAAGCAGGCGCCGACTTCGCTGAAATCGCCAAAGCCAACTCCACCTGCCCGTCCAGCCGCCAGGGCGGTGACCTGGGCTCGTTCGGCCCGGGCCAGATGGTCAAGGAATTCGACACCGTGGTGTTCAGCGCCCCGGTCAACACCGTGCAAGGCCCGGTGAAGACCCAGTTCGGCTACCACCTGCTGGAAGTGACCAGCCGCCAGGACTAAGTCCTCGCAGCCGATGAAATCCCCTGTGGGAGCGGGTTTACCCGCGAATGCGCCTGATCAGGCAACGGCGTTGCATGGACGGACGCATTCGCGGGTAAACCCGCTCCCACAGGTCTTGTGTTGGCTGTTTTTGCTTTGCATTGGCTTCAACGCCCACGCCGGCTCCACCCACGCCCTCACCGTCTACGGCGAAGCCCCCCGCTACAACGCCGGCTTCCAGCATTTCGACTACGTCAACCCCGACGCCCGCAAAGGCGGCATCCTGCGCCGCTCGGCCATCGAGATTGGCCAGTTCGACCATATCCTGCCGTACATCGACAAAGGCATCGGTGTCAGCGAGGTCGATGGCCTGCTGTACGCGCCACTGGCCGTGCGCTCGTTCGATGAACCCTACACCGTCTACGGCCTGATCGCCCGGCGCATGGAGCGCGGCCCGGAGGATGCCTGGCTGCGGTTCGAGATCGACCCGCGGGCCACCTTCGCCGATGGCAAGCCGGTGCGCGCCGAGGACGTACGCTTTACCTTCGAGCTGCTGATGAGCAAGGGCAGCCTCAAGTACCGCACCCAGTTCGCCGATGTTGCCGCCGTCATCGTGGAAAGCCCGCACAGCGTGCGCTTCGACTTCAAGCCCGACCACGGCCGCACCCTGCCGCTGGACCTCGCCAGCCTGCCGGTACTGCCCGAGCACGACTGGCAGCAGCGCGATTTCGCCAACGGCGCCGGCTTCGACAAGCCGGTCGGCAGCGGGCCGTACCGTATCGGGCGCATCGACAATGGCCGCAGCATCACCTTCGAGCGCGACGCCAACTGGTGGGCGCGCGATCTGCCGGTCAGCCGTGGCCGCTACAATTTCGACAAGCTGCGCATCGAGTACTTCGGTGATACCGAAGTGGCGCGGCAGGTGCTCAAAGGCGGCGGCTACGACTACAACCGCGAATTCTCCGCCACCGCCTACACGCTGGGCTACAACGGTGCGCAACTGGACGACGGCCGCCTGCAGCGCGCCCACCTGGGCCCGGCCAAACCGCAGGTGGCCCAGGGCTTCGTGTTCAACCTCGACCGGCCGCAGTTCAAGGACCGTCGCGTGCGCCAGGCGCTGGGCATGCTGTGGGACTACGAGTGGAGCAACCGGCAGATGATGCGCAACATGTACATCCGCCAGCAGAGCGTGTTCTCCAATACCCCACTGGCTGCCCGCCAACTGCCGGATGCCGGCGAGTTGAAACTGCTCGAACCGTTGCGCGGCAAGGTGCCGGACGAAGTCTTCAGCACCGTGTTCACCGCCCCGGTCACCGATGGCTCGGGGATCATCCGCAAGCAGCAGCTGCAGGCACTGGCGCTGCTCGAACAAGCCGGCTGGCGCCCCGAAGGCGACCGCCTGGTGAACAGCCAGGGCACGCCGCTGGCGTTCACCTTCCTCAACGGCCAGGCAGGCATGGAGCGCCTGCTGCTGCCGTGGAAGCGCAACCTGGCACAGATTGGCGTGACCCTGGACATCCGCAACGTCGATTCGGCCCAGTACGTCAACCGCCTGATGGCGCGTGACTACGACATGATCGTCACCGGCTACCCGGTCACCCTGTCGCCCGGCGCCGAGCTGTACAACTATTTTGGCTCGGCAGCGGCCCACGACCCTGGGTCGAACAACCTGATGGTGCTGCAGGACCCTGCCGTGGACCGCCTGATCGACGGCCTGGTGCGCGCCGACACCCAGGCCGACATGCTGCACCACGCCCATGCCCTGGACCGGGTGCTGCAATGGAACTACTACTGGATCCCCAACTACTACCCACCGGGCAGCTCCACTGCCTGGTGGAACCGCTTCGGCCTGCCCAAGGTCCAGGCTGCCTATGACGAAGGCCTGGACACCTGGTGGGAAGTGAGCCCCACCGCGCTGACCAACGCGCAAATGGCCGAACGCCGGAAATCCTCGCCATGACCACCTACATCCTGCGCCGCCTGTTGCTGATCATCCCGACCCTGCTGGCGATCCTGCTGGTCAACTTTGCCATTGTCCAGGCCGCGCCGGGTGGCCCGGTGGAGCAGGCGGTGGCACGCCTGCAGGGCATCGGCGGCGGCGCCCCCGGTGCCCGGGCCGAGGTGGTGCACGGCGAGTCACGGGCTACCCGTGGCCTGGACCCGAAACTGATCGAGGAGATCAAGCGCCAGTACGGCTTCGACAAGTCCGCCCCCGAGCGCCTGTGGTTGATGCTGGGCCAGTACGCCCGGCTGGACTTCGGCAACAGCTTCTTCCGCGGCGCCAAGGTCACCGACCTGATCCTCGACAAGTTGCCGGTCACCCTGTCGCTGGGCTTCTGGGCCACGCTGATCACCTACCTGGTGTCGATCCCGCTGGGCATCCGCAAGGCGGTGCGCCACGGCAGCCGCTTCGATGCCTGGAGCAGTGCACTGATCGTGGTCGGCTATGCCCTGCCCTCGTTCCTGTTCGCCCTGTTACTGATCGTGCTGTTCGCCGGCGGCACCTCGCTCAGCTGGTTCCCGGTGCGCGGCCTGGTCTCGGACAACTTCGACGAACTCAGCCTGCTGGGCAAGGTCGCCGACTACTTCTGGCACCTGGTGCTGCCGGTCGGCGCCCTGGTGATCGGCGGCTTCGCCACCCTGACGCTGCTGACCAGAAACGCCTTCCTCGACGAGATTTCCCGGCAATACGTGGTTACCGCCCGCGCCAAGGGCCTGAGCGAGCGCCGGGTGCTGTATGGCCACGTGCTGCGCAATGCCATGCTGCTGGTGGTGGCCGGGTTGCCGCAGGCGTTGATCACGGTGTTCTTCGCCGGCTCGTTGCTGATCGAGGTGATCTTCTCGCTCGATGGCCTGGGCCGCATGAGCTATGAGGCCGCCGTGTCGCGGGATTACCCGGTGGTGTTCGGCACGCTGTTCATCTTCACCCTGGCGGGCCTGCTGATCCGCCTGATCGGTGACCTGTCGTACACCCTGCTCGACCCGCGTATCGACTTCGACACGAGGGCGCGCTGATGCTTTCACCGATCTCGCGTCGTCGCCTGCAACGCTTTCGCCGCAACCGCCTCGGCTGGGTTTCGCTGTGGCTGTTCGCCGCCCTTCTGCTGCTGAGCCTGTGTGCCGAGCTGGTGGCCAACGACAAACCGCTGCTGCTGGGCTACAAGGGCGACCTGTACGTGCCGGCGCTCAAGCGCTACACCGAGCAGCAGTTCGGCGGCCAGCTGCCGTTCCAGCCAGACTACCGCAGCGCCTATGTACGCCAGCTGATCGAGCAGCAAGGTGGCTGGATGCTGTTCGCCCCCATCCCGTTCAGCGCCGATACCCCCAACTACGACCTGCAGGTGCCCACCCCCAGCCCGCCGAGCGCGAGCAACTGGCTGGGTACCGACGACCAGGGCCGCGACGTGCTGGCCCGGGTGCTGTATGGCACCCGGGTATCCTTGCTGTTCGCCTTCGCCCTGACCGTGGTCAGCGTGCTGATCGGGGTGGTGGCCGGTGCCCTGCAAGGCTATCACGGCGGCTGGGTCGATCTGGTCGGCCAGCGCCTGCTGGAAGTGTGGTCGGGGTTGCCGGTGCTGTACCTGCTGATCATCCTCAGCGGCTTCGTCGAGCCGGACTTCTGGTGGCTGCTGGGGATCATGGCGCTGTTCTCCTGGCTGACTCTGGTCGATGTGGTGCGCGCCGAGTTCCTGCGCGGTCGCAACCTGGAGTACGTGAAGGCCGCAAGGGCGCTGGGGTTGCCAGACAGCCAGGTGATGCTGCGGCACATCCTGCCCAATGCCATGAACGCAACGCTGACCTATGTGCCGTTCATGCTGACCGGGGCGATCACCACCCTGACTGCACTGGATTTTCTCGGTTTCGGCATGCCGGCCGGGAGTGCTTCGCTGGGTGAGCTGGTGACCCAGGGCAAACAGCACCTGGAGGCGCCATGGCTGGGCTTTACCGCGTTCTTTGCGCTGGCGGTGATCCTGTCGCTGCTGGTGTTTATCGGGGATGCCTTGCGCGAGGCGTTCGACCCCAGGGGATAGGTTTTCAGGTCTGGCCTCTTCGCGAGTAAACCCGCTCCCACAGGGTCACCACAAACCTTGAGGACTGTGGGGTACCTGTGGGAGCGGGTTTACCCGCGAAGAGGCCGGCCCTGCTTTTACAGATTTCAGGATTTCTACCCATGCACGACAGCGACAGCCTCAAGGACTACCCCCAGGTACGGCAACTGGCGATCCGCTCGCTGTTCGAGATCATCGAACAGTCCAGCGAAGGCACGGTGATCGTCGACCGCCAGGCGCGCATCGTCTGGATGAACGAGCGCTACGCCCGGCGCTTTGGCCTGGCCGACGCCGCCAGCGCCATCGGCCAGCCATGCGAGGCGGTGATCCCGGGCAGCCTGATGCGCGAGGTAGTGAGCAATGGCCGGCCAATCCTGCTGGACATGCTCGACACCCCGAACGAGCCGCTGGTGGTAATGCGCCTGCCCATCCACGACGACCAGGGCGCGCTGATCGGCGCCATCGGCTTCGCCCTGTTCGATGAGTTGCGCAGCCTGTCGCCGCTGCTCAAACGCTACTCCAGCATGCAGCAGGAGCTGGCCTCGACCCGCTCGCAATTGCGCGCCCGCCAGGCCAAGTACAGCTTCGCCCAGTTCGTCGGCAGCAGCGCCGCCAGCCTGGAGGCCAAGCGCCGCGCCCGGCGTGGCGCAAGCAGTGATTCGCCGGTGTTGCTGCTGGGCGAAACCGGCACCGGCAAGGAACTGCTGGCCCATGCCATCCATGCGGCGTCGGCGCGGGCGCACAAGGCGTTTGTCAGCATCAACAGTGCGGCGATCCCCGAGACGCTGCTGGAAGCCGAATTCTTCGGCACCGCCCCCGGCGCCTTTACCGGCGCCGATCGCAAGGGCCGCAGCGGCAAGCTGCAACTGGCCGAAGGCGGCACGCTGTTCCTCG
>RCUU01000485.1_pt1 | contig 21914 bp, 21 predicted proteins | sample 2166211 | NCBI WGS metagenome assembly RCUU01 (sample SAMN09932620, study PRJNA488358) | compost metagenome | feature: garden; material: soil; isolation source: compost soil in phenylacetic acid-enriched culture | place: Germany: Experimental Botanical Garden Goettingen | collected 2016-01-27
GGCCCAACGTCTATCATTACCCGAATTATGTATTACTCTAACGTAAATATGGAAATCAAGTCAGCTATTCGCCTGCTCGCGCCCCTTTCTGCGCAACAAAAAAAGACCTTGGGATTATCCCAAGGTCTGTGCTAGCGTTGTCTCAATTGCTAACCATCTACCATATATGTAGGTCGGCTGCGCCGGATGATTATAATTTGATGACGTTAGCTGCTTGTGGTCCGCGTGCACCTTCAACGATGTCGAACTCTACGGATTGGCCTTCATCCAATGTTTTGAAACCATCAGTTTGAATCGCGGAGAAGTGTACGAATACGTCTCCACCGTCGGCAGTTTCGATGAAACCATAACCTTTTTCTGCGTTAAACCATTTAACTTTACCTTCCATTGACTAAACATTCCCTTCGTCATCAGATGAACGTGAGTCTTGCTCACAAATCGACTATACCACCGCAGCTTCTCCATTGTCAATTGGAAAAGAAAATGTTTACTTTCAATAAATTACCACCAAAATATTAACTTATTTTTTTCAACATTATTCTACAAGAGACCTTATCAAAAGACCGTGTGGGATGTCGTTTAAGAGTGTTTAACCAGAAGGATTGTTTATGAAACATAAAAATATTAATCGGTATAATTTCAGTCAAATAATTTCAATCTTTCAATAGAAGGGGCGTAATCAAAGCCTTTTGCATATAAATATTGCTGCTTTGCTTTAACTGTATCACCAATCACCTCATAATACACGCCCAGATTATGATGCGCAGCAAAACTACCGGTTCCTATAACGCTGCCCTCTTGTCCCGTCTCACCTATCTCCAGTGCCCTTAAGTAGAATCGTTCAATATAAGGAACTAGATCACTATATTGATCAGGATCACTCAAAATGAGCTCAAGAAGAAAAAGAGCTGAGACAAAATAAAAATCAGCAGACTCACTGAGAAAATCCTGCTCTGCTTCAACAATGGGCAGTCCCTCATTTAAATGCCCAGAAGCGATAATCGAATACAAGAAATTAACAATAAGGCTGGGAGCATATCCCTCTCTGTGAGTAATCTTACTGTAGGCCTCTTTCAAAAAGGTAAAGTTCAGTTCGTGTTCTTCCAAACCACGGTACTCTTTCGCAATTTGATAATAGTAGTAAGGATCATTGGGATGATCCTCTATTTCTTTTAAGAGTATGGGGATATTTCTGTCTGTTTTCTTCTGCTCAAAGTAACCATCATGCTGAATCTCTACATCCACTCTCACTCTGGGCAGGTCAGACACTATCTGTTCATGAATTCTCCCGGAATATCGGCAACTGGATGGGAAAAGACGTGAGATGTAGCTTTGCTCAAAGCTCACTCCATCTTTCGACATAAATCTATCTATTCTTTTTATTTGGCCTATGACTGGGGAGCGGGATATGAATTTATGGATGGCATCAGTACAGTCGCCTGTAATATATTCGTCAGCATCCATCACCAGACTCCATCTACATGTCGCCTGTTCTAAAGCATAATTACGGGCAGCTGAGAAGTCGTTATTCCACTCATAATCATATATCTTGGCATGATAGTCAGAAGCTATTTGTTTGGTATTGTCTGTAGATCCCGTATCTACAATAATAATTTCGTCCACAAGAGTAAAGACGCTGTCCAGACAGCGTCTTAAGGTTTGTTCTTCGTTTTTTACGATCATCACTAGAGAAATATTCATTAATCCTCCTCAAGAGATATTATTAAGTTACGAATAGGTACTACAGGTTCACTTGCTGAATTTCTGCTATACAACTAATGATTCAAATGATTTATTCTTTTTGAAACAAACATTCTTTGATAGAGGCAAAAACTTTTTCACCTGACGTTCCGTCGGTATTTGCATATACATTAGCCGCAATATTAATACGATTCTTAGCCAAAGGATCATACCCGGTAGGAAATTTTTTTACCAGTTCATACCACGGTTCGGATCGATCGAAAGCATAATAGAAAACATCAGGAGGAAGGAGTGAGCCTTTTGGCTCCTTCTCATCCCAAAACAACACTTTTTTCCCTGTTAGTAAGTATGAGCGAAGCAATGAGCCATCAGAAGATATCAATACGTCGGCTACCTTTAGAGCAGGTATATAATCTTCAGTTTCATCCAGAATAACCCCGCTGTAGAGTTTATCTTTTCCCTTTATATATTTTTCAGTTAAATTCACATAATAATCCAAAAGATAGGGGGCATATTTCATTATAGAAATTTTTGTGAGTGGATGTGGACGCCAAATAACAACACTTTGATCGTCAATCTTAGGAATACTTAAAAAGTCTACCAATCTTTCCAACGCCTCAAAAGGTATACCTGCGAAAAACATACAACCAGTATTGATTAGGTATACTGTTTTGCCTTCTACCCTTTCGGCCCACCCATTAGGCAATGGAATGTCCTTCCCCATAGCATTAACTATAGCATCCAACTTTGGTGAACCAAGAACAAGGAGCTTCTCAGATGGAATTCCATCATGAATAGCCGCCTTTTTTAGATAGTCCCCAACCAATACAATCTTGTCTACATTTTCCACCGTCGGAATGTCATAAGCCAAGCTATGCGTATCTGCTTTTGGTGCAACAAATGACGAAATATGATAAGGAACAAAAACAAGCATCTCTGTATAATTCCTTAGATTCGAAGTGAAGAACTGCTCATGCACACGTGTAAGAGTATTATACTCATCATAAATATTGTGTAAAAATACGATATCCGGTTGTTCTTCTTCCAAAATATAGTCATTGTAATGTGTTATTGGGATATCTGTAGGAAAGAGTTCACCTTCATAAGTAGGTATAGCCTCGTCTTTTGACAACTTATAATATGGAATAGGAACAACATGAGCCACACAATCCTCATCTTTTGCAGCGGTTTTATAAATAGTCTCCAAACTATCCCACATAGAAGCTTTATAGGGGAAAAACACAACATTCAGCTTGACTTGAATTTCTTCTTCAAAAGATATTTTAAGAGCCGATAGCTGTTTGTCTATGGGGATGACTGAGCTTTTTTCTATATATGCTGAACCTTTAAGAGCTGTAAAAGAGGAATGAATACTCTGAAGCAGATCTATAGTTTTTTTAGGAGTAGGATTCTCTTGAGATACTTGAAATAAAATAGCTTCTGTTGCTGCCAAACAATCAGAGACTGCATTTGAAGGATTACTTAATTTGGCCAATAGCTCCTGCATCTGTGAAATGGTATCAATTAACTTTGAAATTCTTTTTTTTCTGTTCAAAAACAAAATGATCCCACCTTAAATGTTTTTTGCTATATAGCATATAAAACAGTTTCAATCGTATAGTTACTATAATGCCTAATGTAGAATTTGTAATCAGGAACTAAACTTTTTAAATACAGTGGAATTTCCAGAATATCCTCTGGTTTATGATATATACAGATTGCCAATCTTGGGCGATGTTTAACAATTGTATTCTGCGCCCCTTGCAAAGCTTCCATTTCAGCGCCTTCAATATCCATTTTTATAAATGAAGCCCTTTGACCATTTAAAACACTATCCAAACTAACCACATTAACATTACTGGTTCCATCCATTTCGATAGACGAACCACCACTTCCATCAGCATTAAAATGAAGAGTTGTGTTTTCACTCCATAAACCGGCATTAATCATCTCAACGTTTTTAACGCCTTTTTCAAGAATAACTTCTTTACATTTTTTGTAGTTTAATGGATCAGGTTCAAATGCATAAATTTTTTCATAGCTATTATTAGACCATTTTTTAAATACGAGCGAGTTGCCGAAATCAAAACATCCCGCATCTACAAAAACTTCATTGTCATTTGGTATTACAATAGACTCTTCAAAATATTGTTTGTCATTCAGAAAATGTGTTAATGAATAAGGATCACTATTAAAAAAGAGGATATGCTCCGAGTTGAATCCCGACACGATAAGTTCATTATAAATTTCATCCTTATACTGAACACTTGCAATAATAACTATATCATCTTTGTGATTATCTATGAGTTGCTCTGGTGATATGACAGGAAGACCGCAATATGTGGATTTCTGCTTTTCTGAATCTTTATCACAAAATCCATACCATTTAACTTCAAAAGACAATACATTGAGTAAGGATTTCCCCCATTCTCCTGCACCATATATTATAAGGTTTCGCTGCTCTGTGATATAATTCTGACATTTAATAAATAATTCTATATGCGGATGTGAAACCAGATTGGAAAATTCAGGAACTACTGAAACTAGTTCTTTAATGTATCTCCAATCCAATGTCAAATTAAATAACATACGCAGCGAGAAAAAATCCTTAGATTCCTTATCCACTAAGCTATCATAAACATTTTTGGAATGTGAAAAAAACTCATTTAATACTACTTCTTTATTCATCATCAAATCACTCCTTAGATAAATACGATTTCGCCTTATTTCATAGTTCTTTCTTCAACCATATACTCCCCCCGTAATAGGAAGATTTAACGGCCATTTCTCTGCAAAAACACTGAGATATTTTTGCTCCATCATATTTTGAAAAAATACAATAGAATAATCGGAGTTATTTGTAAAAATGCTCTCAAACAAATATTGTTCGTTCCATATCATACCATCCATAATCCACTGTTTGGGATACTCAAAGGGATAAAAAATATCATGGATATGAAAATATACTGCCTTCTTTAGATGAGGTGAAATTTCAAAAAACAAATAGTTTACATCTGAATCTATTTTAGACACATGAGTAGAGTCGATGAACAAAACATCTCCACTCTCAAGTTTTTCAAAATACTCAATAGGCACCTCCTGTAGCTTACTTTCTATAAGATTAATTTTATCCGTAACTTTTAATATTTTTGGGTTCGGTTCTATGAAATTCAATTCAATACTACTATTTAAATAAAATTCATTAGTATCAAGAGTGACAACAGAAGTAAACCCTGATCCTACTTCAATCATTTTATTTGGTTTTATTATACAAGCATACAATATAGCCCAATCGCATCTGCCTCGCTAAGACTGAGATACCTAATCTGTGTCTCAATAAAAAATCACCTTGATCTTCCAAACGTGGCCAGCTAGGAACCGAAGGATATAACTCAACCATTTTATTAAGAATTGATAATTGTTCATTCTCATTAAAATCAATGTTCAAAATTACCTTTGAAGAATTAAATATCTTTTCTGAATTCTTTTCAATTTCATCAAGAATGGGATATAAAGAATAACAGAATGTTTAACCCCCTTGTTTTTAGAATAGGGAATGTGCCAATTCTATAAAAATTTAGTTTACAATACATGGAGATCTCTCTGTGATTGTAAAACTAATTCAGTAAATTTACTTGGAGATACAAAACTGCAATGTTATCTTTATATTGATATAGCTCATTTAATGTTATACATTCAACACCATCAATTACTTTGTTCTCCTTTTTTGTATCATTATCACAAAAGAAACCGACATCAATTTTTGCACTGCCTAAAAAAATTATTTAACCACAATCCATTTATGTCAGCACCAAATATTACCGGAAATTCCGGTATTTTATTACCTGAAAATCGTCTGAGAGCCATTTCAAACTGCATCCGATTCTGATTAATTTAATCCTCCTAAATACTTTGCCTTGCTGAGCCTTGCCTCGTAGTATTTACAAAGGTCAAATATTGTCTGATTAAAAAATTCTATTAATGATTTGGCTTCTTCAGATGAGAAGTCCAAACCATTGGTAGAGGTAACCCACTTTACTGGTTGCACCCCAAAGAGTACCCCATCTATTTCCTGTTTAGTAACAACATAAGGAAAGTCTAGTGATCTTAATTGATCAACAATTTCATCGGGAGTTCTTGTAGCCACAATAACAAGTGTTCTCTCCTTATACTCTTCAAGTTCTTTAGGGGGAACGCAAGTTATATTGTCGAAGAGGTACCCCCATTTGTCTGGGTTATTATCAGAAAAACAGTCAATAGAAATTAACTTACTGCGAAGTTCTTGATATAATCTAATTCCATACTCTCCAGCACAAAAAATACAAATCCGGTCAGCATTACCTGAAATTTCCTGTATATAACTCTCTAATTTTACAATTTGTTCTGAAATATTCTCAGGAATATTCGCCTCTTGGAATTTTTGATTAGCATAAGAATAGGATTGATTCATATTTCCCCCTTTAAAAAAGCAACACATTCTATGATAAAAATTATACGGGCTCCCATACATTGAAGACATTTCTTCTTGAGTTAAATTATCGATAAAGTTGATGTGCAGGTTTTCTCTTTCGGGATTATGACTAATTATAGTATGGGTTCCTTGTTCGTTGTGTAATCTCGCTATAATTAATGGCTCTTTAATATAAATCGATCTTTGATTACGTAGAATCCGAAACCATAGATCATAATCTTGTGTACTGATTAAACTTTCATCAAACACTCCCACACGTTCGAAGTGACTTTTATGAATAAGCAAAGTACAACCGTGAACTAATCCTTGAAGAACAGAGAAGACCGAATTGGTTAATTGATCCATACTATAGGTGTTATTATGTGATACTGTCGTAACCAGTTGCGAATTTTGTTGAAGTAAATCATAATCACTTTGAACAACCCACTGCATATTACCAGATTCATATAGGGCCTGCATTTGTCTTTCAATTTTATTTGGATAATACATATCGTCATGAGAAAGCCAAGAGAAGTACGTTCCTTCCATCTTTTGAATAGCAAGATTCAGTGCCGTGGCCACACCACCGTTTTCTTTATTAAAATAACGAATTCTATCCTGATAAGATAATGCAATTTTTTCTGTAGCACCATCATCATTTGATCCATCATTCACTACAATTATTTCAATATTAGAATAGGTCTGTGCGATAGCGCTGTCTATGGCTTCCCTTAAATAGTTCTCACCATTGTATACAGGTATAATTATAGAAACCAAAGGTTCATTCATAAGGAAACCTCCATCAGCTATTGATACTTTTTCGATCTAAAATATCTCGATAAAGAGCGGTGTGACTTTTCAAATAATTCTCATACCTATAAAACCTACTAGCTAGTTCTTTTCCTTTTTCCCCACGCCATTTGCATTCAGCAGGGTTATTTAACAGACGACTCACTTCAATTTCCAAGTAGTCTGCATTTTTATAAGGCACAGCAATTCCACATTCCGGAGCAAATGTTATCTCTGCCAAGACTGTATTCTCAAAGACAATAATCGGGCAGCCTGAAGCCATTGCTTCGATAGCCATTAAACCAAAAGATTCTGCTAATGAAGGCATTAGAAAAACATCGGAAGCAGTATAAAAATCAACCAAGAGATCCTGATTATTTTGCCAACCCAACTCAACTATTTGGAATTTCCCTGTTATATCGCGCGGAAGAGTCTGAAGTCCAAGAGTCAGTAACGTAACAGGATAAGTAGTATCTAGTTTTTTTAACATTTCTATAATATAGGAAAGCCCTTTGATCTCATTTAATTCTGCCCGGAATGATATGACAAAGTTTCTCTCGGGGATATTCCAACGGCCTCTAGCCTTGCTCTTATCTGACTGCTGAAAGACATCCACGTTAATACCAAAAGGAATTTTGTGTATTCTATTCAAATGAGCTGTTAATGGGCTCTCCATTATACATTTTTCCATAAAATCGGAAGCTACTATAATATCGATATCTAAATTTTTGTAGGATTCCTTTTTAATCTTCCACATTTCCGAAGCCTTATCTACCTTCATAGGAAATGTGAAGTCATCAAGTTTTGGACAATTATGGCAACCAGTTCTCCACCCCGTACAATCGCAAGGATGAATACAGTGGCCAGTTATCACCCATGGATCATGAACAGTCCATACTGATGGTTTCTTGCTTGTAAGTTTAGGAAAATCGAGAATTGACAGGAAATTATTATGAATTAAATGGTAATGTACAATATCTGCTTTCTGGAAGACCGAATGTTCATATAATACTTTGCCGTAAGGATATATCAAACTATTAATACTTAACTGAGATTCAAGATTCTTCAATCGGCTTCTGACAAACAACTCATTTGTACTTAAGAGCGGAATTGTGGTCGAATTATCTCCTGCTTTTTCCAACACTATTTGATATGCTTCATGGCCCTGTTCATTAAGTGATAATTGTAAATCATGACCATTAAATCTTCGTCCCATCAAATCACAATTATTTACTTGAACAATATTCATCAAGTTCCTCCAACCAAAAAAATCATTAAATAAAATAGTGCAGGGATGCTACTTCCCCCAAACCTTCTTGTCAACAATTTTAGTATAACTCTGTATAATACGGACTACAGTTGAAGAAACATTGCTTTCTGAATAATCTGGAACGACCGAACCATAATCGCCTTCCGCAGCCATCCCTACAGCTATTTCTACAGATCGAAGCAACTGATCCTCTGTAATTCCTCCAATGACAAAACAGCCTTTATCCAAAGCTTCAGGACGTTCTGTTGAGGTTCTAATACTAACAGCCGGGAAACCGCAAATTGCACTTTCTTCGGGCAGAGTTCCACTGTCTGAAACCACACAAAGTGCATTTTGTTGAAGATAGCTGTAATCTGTAAATGAAAACGGCGAAAGCATCCGAACAAGTGGATGAAAAACAAATTCTCTTTCTTCAATTAGTCGGGCACTCCGCGGATGCATAGAATAAATCACATTTACTTGATACTTCTCTGCCAAGGCGTTTATAGCATTCATTAGACTGAAGAAATTCTCTTCAATATCAATATTTTCTTCCCTATGAGCAGAGAGCAGAATATAATTGCCCTTCTTAAGCAATAATTCATCTAATATCTTACTGCTTTCAATTTCTGTATTGTGTGCAGCAATCACTTCTGCCAGCGGTGATCCTGTGACATAAATATGTTCTTTGCGTACACCTTCTGCCAACAAGTAGCGACGGGCATGTTCCGTATAAGGAAGACTTATATCAGCAATGTGATCAACAATCCGTCGGTTTGTCTCCTCGGGCAGGTTCTCGTCAAAGCAGCGATTACCAGCTTCCATATGAAAAATAGGAATTTTGAGTCTCTTGGCAGAAATTGCCGATAGCGCAGAGTTGGTATCTCCCAGTATCAACAAGGCATCAGGTTTATGATCTCTCATCAGTTCATACGACTTGGAGATAATGCTCCCAATAGTTTGTCCTAAATGATCACCAACCACATTAAGGTAATAGTCAGGTCTACGAAGCTTCAAATCCTCATAGAATATTTCATTTAAGTGGTAATCATAATTTTGACCCGTATGCACAAATACATGATCAAAGTAATGATCTGCCTTTTTAATGATTTCAGATAACCTGATCATTTCTGGACGCGTTCCTACAATCGTCATTAACTTTAGCTTTTTCAATACATCACCCACTTAAAAATAATGTGGATAGAGCTCTTGGTGAGCATCAATCCACTCCTTCGTATCTCTAATCATTTGTTCGTATGAAGGGACTTTATAGTCAAAATCCTCTCTTGTATTAACTAAGGACTTATCCACATAAAGAGAATCATTTATAATCACTTCGACTAGCTCATTCTTTAAATATCGGTTAAAAAGGCATAATAGCTTATACTTGTTGATGGTCTCATTGTTTACAAGATGATATAAACCACTCAAGTCTTTCTTCAGAGCATATTCAATGGCTTGTGCTAGTGTAATTGTAGATACACCTGTCCATATCGCTGAAGTAAATCCTTGTACAGAACCTTTCTGCCCAAGAAACCAGTTCAATAATCCAGTGCCACTTTCTTTTATATCAGGTCCAATAATAGACGTTCTAATCGTAAGATTCCTGGAATCATCGATTTCGCCTAAGGACTTGGTTCTACCGTAAAATGAATCAGCATCCTTGAAGCTACTCTCGGTGTAACCTCCAGTCTTACCAGAGAATACACAATCTGTACTTAAATGGACAAGCTTTGTTTGCGTCCCTTGCAAGCAATCGGCTACAAAATGTGAAAGATAGCTATTCAGGAAAATACCATTCGATAGATGTTCATCAACCTCTTTATTTAATACTCCAATACAATTAATCACCGCATCGAATGAATCATTGGTAATTGCAGCTTTCAAGTCCTCCTTATTCAGAGCATCACCAATAAAAGTATCGCAATAATGAAGAGGGTTTCTTGCGAATCCTGTAACCCTATGACCTTTCTCTATGAGAAATATGGTGACCAAATGACCCGCCATTCCACCGGCACCGAGTACTAAAATCCTCATCTAATCAACTCACTTTGCACATATTCCAACTTCAGCAACGCTTCCTTCACCTGTGCTATGTTTAGTAACGCCGTATTGTTTGATGTAAACTCCTTGAGGACTGATCGGTCCGTTTTTCCCTCTTCAAAATACTGGGCATAGTTCAAATCACGATTGTCTGCAGGAACTCGGTAGTACTCTCCCAAATCCTTTGCGTGCATGCATTCTTCTTGCGTTAGTAAAGTTTCATAAGTCTTCTCTCCATGCCTAATACCGATATATTGAATTTCATTACTCTCGTTGAAGATTTCTTTTAACGCCTGTGCCAACACACCTATAGTGCAAGCAGGTGCTTTTTGCACCATAATATCTCCTGGTTGTGCATTTTGAAAAGCAAACAATACAAGTTGGACCGCTTCCTCAAGACTCATTATAAATCTGGTCATGTTAGGGTCTGTGACGGTAAGCGGTAATCCCTGTTTTATTTGTTCAATAAATAAAGGAATTACGGAGCCCCTGGATGCCATAACATTGCCGTATCTAGTACCACTAATCACCGTTCTATCAGTAGTCCTTGATTTAGCAACAAATACACGCTCCATCATAGCCTTACTGATTCCCATAGCATTGATCGGATAGGCTGCCTTGTCAGTGGAAAGACATACTACCTTCTTCACACCTTCCGCAATAGCAGCAGTCAGAACATTCTCTACACCCAATATATTAGTTTTAACGGCTTCCATCGGGAAAAATTCGCATGAAGGCACCTGTTTTAAGGCTGCGGCATTAAATACATAATCCACACCAAACATTGCGTTTTGAACACTATGCAAATCACGGACATCTCCAATGTAGAATTTGAGTTTATTACTTTTATAGAGCCGCCGCATATCATCCTGTTTTTTCTCATCTCTGGAAAAAATGCGAATTTCCTTGATATCTGTATTTAAAAAGCGCTCTAATACTGCGTTACCAAAAGAACCTGTTCCTCCAGTAATCAATAATGTCTTATCTTTGAACAAAATACCAACACTTCCTTTTGGTGGTTTTATGTGAACTATAATCTAAAGATCTTTCTCTGCACTTAGACAATCCAAGGATATATTTCCTCCTGCATATAATTTCTCTATTACTTTAATTTGGGTTCTTAAATCGTAACCAGCCTTTGAAATTGTATCGGAATTATTAGTACGTTTATAACCATTCGCAGCTTGCAACGTACATTGTACCCACTCAGAAATTGAATCCGAGACAAAATGTAGATTCGGAGTAACTTTAGCTTCTATAGGTACTTTTTTACTAGCAATGCACCTTAATCCAGCAGCTTGTGCTTCAATTAATACAATCCCTAACCCTTCAAAAAAAGATGGGAGTAAAAAAACATCCATTACTTGCATAAGCTGTGGCACATCCGAACGTTTTCCCAAGAACAAAACAACATCCTCTAAGCCATACTCTTTAACCTGCTGCCGAATATTGTTATCCAGTTCTCCAGTACCTACTAGAATCAGCCTTGCATGTGGGACTTTTTGATAAACCTCTCGAAATACTTCAATCAGCATTTTGTGGTTTTTTTGATATACAAATCTACCTATGTGCCCTAGAACAAAACAACCATTAAGCCCCAACTTCTCTCGGTAAGCTTCCCTTGTAGCAGCTGAGAAGCTGTACTTAGGCACGTCGATTGCATTATTCAGAATTTGAATACGTTCCTTTGGAATTTGTTCACCGAATAACCAATCTGCTGCAAGCCTAGAGCAAGCACAGAAATGTGTGGCATATTCAACCGGAAGTGTATTGCGGTAGAATTCATGTTTTTGAACGCTGTTAACTCGCTGTTGTTCGTCTAATATATCTACCATCGTGCTGTGGGAATGTATAATCACTATTGGACATTTTCTTTCTATGGCGAGCTTCTCCACCAAAAAACCTTTCCAGAATGAGGTGTGTAAATGGATTACATCATAACCCTCATCCAGAATTGCATGTATTTCTTTAATAAACTGGGTTTCGTTTTCTTCCGATGAACAGGATAAATAATGTATCTTACATCCTTGAGCGACTAACTCATCCGCAAAATCCAAGTTCTTACTTCTAGTAGCAAAATCAAATTGGAACCTGTTTTTATCAATGAATCTCCAGTTTTGCAATGCATATTGTGTGATACCTCCACGTGCATTGGCAACCGGAAATTGTAGTACCTTTATCTTCTTCATATATTCATACCTCGTATTAGTAATTCATAGTAAGTGTTTTTTCATTATTTAAAAACGTCTCAATAATCCCGGTAATAGCAATTGACTCTTTAGGAGTCAATTTAAACCCTTTCTTCTCATTGCCATAAATCATCGAGATAAAGTCACTTAACTCATAACGCAACCCATCTCCTGCAAACTTCGAGAAGAACTTTTCATTATGTTCAGGTTGTTCATGCCTCACTTCAAAATACTGTGTTTTCCACCAAGGTGCTTCCACGTATATATATCCTTGGGTCCCAGAAATCAGCAACTGCCCCTCTGATTTAACCCCTAACCCTATCTTGGCAGTAGAAACTGCATTCTCATAATTCAGATAAATCTTTGTGTATAAATCAACGTTGTTGCCATCAACAAAGGTTTCAAATCTTACATTTTTATAATCAGTGCCTAATAGCTTCACTATAGCCATGAGCGGATAGCTTGCAAGTTCAGTAACACTGCCACCATTTTCTTCTCTACTTAATTCCCGAAGATCTCCGGACACCAACTTGGTAAAGCTAGCCTCCACATCTCGGATTCGACCGATCCTGCCGCTCTTTGCGATAGCAAGAAGCTTCAGAAAGCCAGGAGCGTAGGCCGTCTTAATTGCTTCCAACAAGACAACTTCCTTATCTTTAGCCAGTTGGTAGAGTTCTTCAGCCTGGTCAGTCTGCAGAACCATGGGTTTCTCACATAAGACATGCTTGCCCTGTTCTAAGGCTTTTCGTATATACTCATAATGCGTGTTATGAGGGGAGGCAATATATACAGCATCAACCTTTTCAAAAAATGAATTTAGATCATCCGTATAAAATTTCAACTCGAACTGTTCTGCATACTTTCTAGCACTGTCTATACGGGGATTGTAAACCCCTTCAAGATTGGATCCACTTACATATTTAACTTCTGGTGCAAAACGCACTGCAATTCTTCCGCTCCCAATGACACCGAGCCTGATAATACTATAATTCTGCTGTCTGATCATTGTGCTGGAGATCCCTTTGGTTCGCTCTAAATAAACGACTTCACAATATTGCTGCAAGAAATCAAATTTGCCGTACCAATCGGAGCCGACAGTGAAAATATCCACTCCATATTTTTGAATATCCTCAACCTTTTGCCCTTCATGATCCTCTATTACAATCTCATCAGCAAAGCCTGTTTGTTTGATATTTTCAATTCTCTCCATAAGAGAATTTATAACATTCATCTTCCCCCGATATTCGTCATATTGCTGAGTTGTTACTCCAACAATAAGATAGTCCCCAAGCTCTTTGGCACGTTGCAATAATCTATAGTGACCCTCATGAAACAAATCAAAAGATCCATAGGTAATTACCTTCTTCATTCGTCACACTCCAATCTCTGAATTACACATCATCAGACTGCAGAAGCCGATAATGTGTAGAAGCATGTCCTTGACGCTGTTCCAATGGAGGAAATTCAAGATACTTTCCAAACTTAAAAGTCAGATAACCATCGTAATCCTTGGCAGCTGGAAAGTAATGACCTTCAAATTCTATATCCGCCAATTCTACGTACCATTTTCTGTAATAACCACAGTATCCATTATTCGGAGTTGGGAAAGTTAAGATTCGGACAAGTTGAGTAGGTTTCTTATTGCTCTGCCGCATTAATTTATCATACAGGGAAAATACAAAGTCTCTAGAAAAAAGTGAAAGACCTCGGTATATTCCACGCATCGTTGCTTTTGAATCGGATTTTGCTCCAACTTCGGACCACAGCATTTTGCGAATTACAGTACATGCAAGATTATGAATTCGACGAACAATAAGATTATCTGGCACATTATCTAATGGGAAAATATCAATAAAAACTCCCGTTCTATAAGGCATATGTTCCTGTCCTTTTCTTACAAATTCTGTTCCAACACGTCGAATCTTGCCGTAACCCCAGCGATACCCGGGTGTGTTGGCATGAGTTTGCAAGTAGAAGCGTGTCTGGTCCAATTCCTCTTCACAAGCCTTGCAAAACTTTTCATACTCGGGACGGAGCATAGCTACATCAGCATCATCATCCCAAGGAATATAGCCCTTATGACGCACTGCCCCTAGCGTGGTGCCCGCTATGATACAGTACTGTATATCACGCTTCTTACAAATACGATCGACTTCCAGAAGCATTTCAAGCTGTATCAGTTGCATCTGCCTTAGATCTTCAGGAGGCATTGCTCTATACTCCATCACCATAGTTATACCTCCACTTCTATTTAGACATCATATTATCATCCAGATCTTATTTTCGACGATCGTTTCATTATATAAATTCGACATAAAAATACAAAACCCTCATATTTATGATTAATCGCTACATTTTTTTTAATTTTCTTATCTATATTATCGGTCTTTTTGTGTTGAACATTAAGACCATGCATATTTAGTAATGTAGTAATAGCTTCCATTTACCCAAAAAACAAAATCACCCTAACGGGTAAGACTGCTCACTTGTAGTTGGCCTACCGCTTTTAGTTTCCAGCTCGGCTAGCGTAGGATAAGTCTGGTGTGGAAATTGTTTTCAATTAAGCTCCGGCACAGGAACCGCATCCTATGCAATTAATAAACATCCCAACAATAAAGGACCGTTCACAAGCCGAAAAGATTATTTAATATTCGATAAGTTCCTCTTCTTTGAAGTAAATGAGTACACACAGTAGAATAGAAAAAAATAACCCGCCAGGCATGTGACGGGTTATTTTATGTGCTCTAAAGTCAAATCTCTCCCGGATGAACTGTGCTCCTATCTTCGTCATACTGCCAATGCTCCGCTTGTAACAATAGCTAAGTTTATGCTTACCCCACCATTGCTGGTAGGGTACGGTGCTTCACGTTAGATTCTATTTAAGCTCGGCTGGAACAATGTCTAAATAATCTTACAGTGAATATTCATCCACGCTGAAGGTAAGTATCTTATCAAAAATCACGTAATCCTTCCTGCTGGTGAATGGGCCTATGTTATTGTCGTGCTTGTTTATTGCATATGAGGCTGTTCCTGTACCGCCCTGTTTGTTCTCATACCAAGTGATGAAGGCATTCACTTCATCCATGCTCAGATCAAACTCTTTTACAAGTCCGGTGTTCATCGTCACTACCAGGATTGCTCGGTCGCCTGTTGGCTGCTCTGGAGTTGGAGACGGGGTTGCTGTTGGTTCTGGTGTAGCAGTAGGCTCTGGTAGCGAAGGAGTTGGTTCTGGAGTTTATTCAGCTTGACTATACAAATTAAATTCAACTAAATTAAGAGTCGAAGATGGTCCTTTTTGCACAATCCATACCTGTTTAACATTATTAGCTATTTTGTGAAAGTTATAGATACCACCATCGCCAATAATTTCTTCATCGAGGATACTACCATCTATAGTATTCCCACTACCATCTAAAAGGAAAATGTAAATCTTTTCTTTGTTGTAATTATTTATTTGCATTTTATATGAATTTATACTGACAGGATTACTGAAAGTATAATACAAAGTATCGTTTTTACTACTGTCACTTCTCTCATAGATCCAAGGAAACGAAGTTTCATCATTATTATCAGTTACAGCGTTTGTAGTTCCTATTGGGTTAATAATACTCGAAGCAGTAGTAATTGTTTTGCCATCCAATAGACCTACAGGACTTTCAGCAGCCTTAGTTAAGTTAGGTGCAACGATCAGGATAAGTAAACATAGAACGATAAAACCAATTACTTTCTTTTTCAAAATATCCATCTCCTTTAATATGTATGCTTCAAGCCTACACTAAATATAGGCGAACAAACAGTCTGTTTTTAAACAGGAATTCACAATACACTTAAGGGTTATTGAGGGAATATGTGGATTGAAATCCAAGGGTTTTGAACTCCATATTACTAGCTAACAGCAGTCATTTGTCCGCTGGCTCTTCTTTTCTCACCACCGGGGTTTCTCCAGCCTTCAGTTTATACGAACACTCAGCACTATAAATTCAGGTACCGTGTCAACTTTCCACATTCTACACAGATATATTCAGTCCATACCTCTAGCTCTTCCTCCTTCCATAGCTCCATAGATCCCATTTATGTTTGTTATCCTGTCCGGACTTTTGACCTCGTTCTTTTCCTTCTGTTCTTATCCCCCATTTCTTTTGGTTTTCATATTCTCGCTGCTCATCGTAAAAAATAAATTCGTCCATATTCTGTTTGCCAAATCACAATAAGCAACATCCAGTGCTTGCAGCATGGACTCCTCAGCGGATCTCGATGTCTCTATCATCCGCTCATGAAAGAGGCCTTTGGTATTTGCGGTTCTTCACATTCATCCTCTCCTTCCTTTTTCTTCCTATACAATCAAAAAAGACGCATCCACTGGATACGTCTAAAGTAATATTATATTAAGCTTTTTTTGCATTATTTAAAAAGTTATGAACAAATGAAATACCACCATACTCGGGGAATTCCATGTTAAACTTGTCTATAAAGTATTGCCTTTGTTCCCTAGTTGCATGCTGTATTAATGAGTAATATAGATGTTTGGCTTTAGGCTGCTTATCTATCGATTCATTAAGGAATTCAACGGCATCAGAGTAGTAGCCTTGATTCGCATGATATAACCCAAGATTTACTAGACTATTAAAATCCAGCTCCTTCTGGGACAATAATATACTGTAGTAATTCATGGCCATGTCGGTTAGGTTTAGGGTGTAAAAATAATTTGCCAGTTGGTTAATTATACCGGGTGATTTGCAAAGCTGAATAAACTGATCAAATTTCTCAAACTCTTTTATTAGGAATAGCTGCTTGCTAACTAAAAACAATGAACTGGCATAATGTTTTAATAATCCGTCTTCCACAGATGAATTTTCAAAAAACAGCTTCTCCACAATTGAAGTCAACTGAGTGATATCATCATGATCCAAGATTCGCGTGATTTTATGAAGTCTTTGAAGGGAATTCCATTTAAGAGCACCCACAACCATCTGAACCCAAATCTGAAGTTTCCAATCCACATCATTATTGACTTCGGAAATCGAAAGTGAAATCCATTCGTCCTTCTTCTCTGTTAAAATTACGTAGCGCAACCGATCAAGATTATTTAGATTATCCAACATTGTCAGATGTTTCTCGTAATAATTAACTAGGTCGGCCTGTCCCAACACTAGCGATATTTTAAATAAAAGATTACATTCGGCTTCATTTTTCACATCATACATCTTATCTAGAAAACCTATTATTGCAGCAGGTTCTTCATTCTGGCATAGCCATTCCACCAGCTTTAATAACACTTTTGGATTTCTGTTGTTTTTATTCAAGAGCTTGGATAGCCAGTAAATTGCTTGCTGGTTATCATTTAAACGAAAATAAATATCCACAAGCTGCTGCACCGGTGTCTCGAAACTGTACATCGGATCAACAAGCCAAATCTCTTGATTTCTTTTTGCTCTTTGTTCTGCGATATTAATCGCCTCTAAGTAGGATGCTATTGCATCGTCAAAAAAGCCCAATGTCTCAAAATGAATTCCCTTAATGGTATGATATTCTGAAAAATCCTTATATTTATATAATTCTTTTTCAGTCCAGCGCCATGAGGAGTCCAGGCGACCATTCCTAAAGTACAAGCTTATAAGTCCCATCAAACAATGCGAGTACCATGCCTCTTTAGCCGTGGCCCCTTTTGCTGCGCGTTCATAACATTGAAGCGCCTCCTCATCTTCCTTTCCGAAGCGATATTGGTTACCAAGTGTAAACCAATCGTAGGCGCTCAGTTTGTTTGCCTTCTTCATTTCATTAAAGATCGACATGTTCCGCTCATGTTTGCTCTTTTCTGTTACGCGTTGAAGCTGATACCCTGTATGATAAATATGAAGAGAAATTCTTTTATGCAATAACTTCTCTTTGCCGCCCCTTGTTAATTGTTCATGAATAGGACGTTCAAAGTGTATTCCTTTAAAGTTTGGAAACAGACGTGTTACTGGAGCTGTTGTCATTTCTTCCTGATAATCTTTTTCCCCGGTAAAATTAATGACTGGAAGTGTGTAGGCAAGATGAGCCTGCGGCTTCTCTTTTTGCAAGAATTCGGTCCATTTTGAATGATCATCTGAACCTAGATACTCATCTGCATCCAACACCAGAATCCATTTCCCAAGAGCATGTCGAAGCGATTCATTTCGGGCAGCAGCAAAATCATTGCTCCATTCATAATCATAGATCTTCGCACCAAAACCTTCCGCAATCTGTTTGGTTCTATCCGTTGATCCGGTATCAACGATAATAATCTCGTCAGCAATCCCTTTCACACTTTCCAAGCAGCGCGGTAAAAGAGCCTCTTCATCCTTCACGATCATACAAACACTAAGTTGCGACATAAAAATATCAGCCCTTTAAGTTAATTCTTTCGGTCAAAAAACATACTATTTGCTGAGTAATGAGCGGTATAAGCATTCTTTTGTACCTTGATAGTCCCTTGCTTTGCTAACCACTCGCTGGCGTCCTGTCTATAATACTCCATCTTAGAAAGAATGATCTTATCAAATCCACTTAACTTCTGCAAACGCTGTTTATATTCAGGTGTAAGCATTGCGATTTGTGATTCAATTGAAAAAACAAGCTGCTCTCTTTGTTCAGAGAAGGCAGCAAGTTGTTCATACTCTATTTGATCTATTGCGCGAACGATCTCTGAAGTCAAGAATTCCAACTCATCGATATACTTTCCTAATGTGTTCATTGTGCTTGTTCCGAAGTTGGATTCATTGATTTGCTGGCTTCATGCCATGCTTCACGTAATTCCAGCAGATATTCAAGCACCTCATTGGCGGGTTTCTTATCTTTCTTGAGATTTGACTGAATTAATTGAAAAATCATATATTCATAGACCTGATACAAATTTTTGGAAACAGGATAGTCATGATTCAATGCTGCTATTAACTCATTAATTACTGCTTGAGCTTTACATAGATTTGTGTTTGCTTTTTCATGATTTTTCTCTTCAATTCCAGAAGTCCCCATTCGAATAAAACGAATGGCACCATCATAAAGCATCAACAGAAGTTGAGCAGGCGATGCTGTTTGTAGTTGAGTCTGTTGATATTTTTGATAGGGTGTAGTAATCAAGGAATCTCCTCCTTATGTTATTAAGATAACATACTCGTCAAACTTGAAGAAGCACTGTTGTACTTGTTCATTGCCGTTTCCATAGCTGTAAACTGTTTATAAAACTGATTTTCCTTCATAGTTAATCTGTCCGTCAAATCTGCTATACGTTTCTCATAACTCGTTAATTCGAGCCCCATTACACTTTGAGTCAGGAATGTTGTAGTCAAGTCACTACTGGACTTTGAGGTTCCTGCTTTATCATACAGCATGTTCAAAGTATTTACGTTAATTTTCTTCAGACGATTGAATAAACCATCATTAGAGGTATAACTGGTAGTAGTAGATGAATCCGTCTGTCCGAATAAAGCGTAGGATCCTTCAGGATTGCTTTCTAATGCAGCCCGCAGCTTGGTTTCGTCTATAATTAACTTTCCTTTCTCACTATAGTTACCTGTGGTAATACCAAACTGAGTCATGTTAACCTCAGTGCCATCAGATAATTTCACGTTAGATATCATGGCTGCCCGCATACTGCTTAATGTGGTATCGAGGATAGAATCATTCTTGAGCATCCCGCTTTTCGCTTTGCTTTCCCATAGTTTAATTTCATCCTCACTCATATCTGCCTTTTGTTCAGTGGTTAATGGCAGGAATTTGCGATAACGTTCTTCGGACGTTTTTTGATTCAATGAAGCAAGCAAAGTATTATACGATTCCACGAATGAAGTAATGGTCTCAACCATCGTGTCTACATCTTGAGACACAACAATTTGTGTGGTTTCTCCTGAAGTTGGGGAAAGGCCTGTCAGTGATATATTCACCCCGTTAATCACAAACTCATTGGAGGACTGAGTTGTATTTAATCCATTCACTTTAACAATAGCGTCATTACCCTTTACTACATTAGCCTCAGTAATCCCAATACCGCTTAATAATGCTCCCGATAAAGTTATGCTTTTACTTCCAGTCTCTCTATTGGTCAAAGACATTTGACCAGAGGTGCTATCGTATACAGCGGTAACTCCTGTAGATTTATTACTATTGATTTTGCTCATCAAGGAGGCAATTGTATCGTCGGCAGTGAAATTAATAGTAGCTTCCCCAACAGTTATGCTTGTCTCGGTTCCTGAGTATATGTCAGAGATTTTTGTCGCTCCGGCTGTTCCTCCTGTCGATACTATGGAAGAGGCTGAAGCTAATTTACTGACACTAATATTCAGTACAGAATTGGAAGCAGCACCAGTTGCAGTTGCAGTTAATACATTGGACGCCCCGGTCACTGTAGCCTTCTTGGAATCAATTGCACTACTGAGGCTTAGTTTTGAAATCTTGTCATTTAAACTAACTAATGACGTACTGACTTGACGGTACCCCTCACGTTTCCACTCCATTAGTTGTTTCTGTTGATTTAATTTGTCCAACGGTACTCTTTGTGCTGTCATTAGTTGCTTAACCATTGCATCAATATCCATTCCTGACGCAAGACCACCAATTCTCATTTAAATGCTCCCTTCACTAAGCTTTTTCATCAAAAATAAGACCATTAAGCTCCATCAAATTGGCAGCTACATCCAGCAGCTTCTCTTGGGGTATTTCCCTGATCAAATCTCCGGTTTGCTTATCAAACACCTTAACCATGATAGTGTGCGTTTGCTGATGAACAGAGATTTCATAGGCTTTTTCAGGTCCTTGGACAGCTCTTATCGCCTTCTCCAATTGCTGGATAACCTTTTCCTGATCATTAGCCCCTTTTTCCACGACTGGACCTTCTGCTGCTGCACCTATAGCAACTAAAGGCACTTCTTCAGAGCTTCCTTTTGTCACGGCTGTTTTTGCGAGACCAATGATTGGAATATTCCTTGATATTCTATTATCCACAGACTGCTCCTCCTTTTAGCCTCTGAACGTTCTTCATGGAGTATACCTGCATCTTGTTACTGTATATATCGGAAAAAAATGCCCGTTTATGAAGGAGAGTCTACTCATTCAACAAAAAAAAGGCCTTGAATTTCAAGGCCTTTCCCAGAAAAGAAATAGATTTTAACGAAGTACGGACAAGATCCCTTGTGGAGCAGAGTTTGCTTGTGCCAACATGGATTGCGAAGCTTGCAGCAAGATGTTGTTCTTGGAAAGGGCAACCATTTCCTTAGCCATATCTGTATCACGAATACGGGATTCTGCAGCAGACAGGTTCTCTACGGTAGTACCAATGTTGTTCGAGGTGTACTCCAGACGGTTCTGCACAGCCCCGAGCTTAGCGCGTTCAGAAGATACATTCTTGATTGCAGTTTCAACTTGAGAAAGAGTTGTCGTCGAACTCAAAGAACTGAAACCAGTTGTTGAGATTGCACCAATAGCAATGGTACTGGTAGCTTTATCATTAACAGTAATATCTGCACCCGCTGTGATG
>RCUU01000486.1_pt1 | contig 21878 bp, 16 predicted proteins | sample 2166211 | NCBI WGS metagenome assembly RCUU01 (sample SAMN09932620, study PRJNA488358) | compost metagenome | feature: garden; material: soil; isolation source: compost soil in phenylacetic acid-enriched culture | place: Germany: Experimental Botanical Garden Goettingen | collected 2016-01-27
TGGTCTCCGGATGAAGGTGGTGTGGTTCCACCATTACCATTATTGTTACCATTATTGTTACCATTATCATTACCAGGCACCCCTGGTTGACCGTCTACATTACCGCCGGTATCCGGATTAACATCATCCATTGGAGGCTCATCCGCAACGATAAGAACCTGTACCGTATTCGTAGGATCGCTCTCCGTATCATTTACCGGATCATAGCCGGTTACATAATACTCGTATCCGGTTCCTGCCACAACGCCGATGTCTTCAATGCTGGTTGCTACTGAATCCATGTAGTGGGAGAACTCGGACTGAGAGCTTTCTTTCCGGTAAATACGGTATACAACATCGCTTTGAGTTACTCCTGTCCAGCTCAGCGATACGACACCTGTATCCTCACTGTATTCAGCAGACAATCCCGTTGGCGCCTCTACCTTCACTTCCGGTTCAGGCTCGGGCTTCTCCAGATTTTTCGGAACCGGGAAATCCTTAACCGGCACGCCCTTAAGTGCTTCCTCCATGACAGCTGCAAACAGCGCTGCTGTCTGACCACTGCTGCCATTAAGAAGATGGTTTTTGTCCGGCTTGTCATAGCCCATCCAAATCGCCGCAGTCCATTCCGGTGTGTAACCCACGAACCAGACGTCACGATTCTTTTTGCTGTTAAGGCCGTTGATGCCATGCTGAGTCGTTCCTGTCTTACCGGCAACCGGACGACTGATTTTCGCACGTTTACCAGTACCGTCGTTAACGACATTTTGCAGCATTTCGGTCATGTAGTAAGCCGTTTGCTCACTAACTACACGCTTGGATTTTGGCGGGTTGTATTTGTATTTCTCGACCCCGTCGTGATCCTTTATCGACTTAATCGAATAAGGAGGATTATAGCTGCCTCCGTTAGCAAATACGCTAAAAGCCCCGGCCATTTCAAGCGTATTCGTTCCATGAGTCAGACCACCGAGAGCAATCGCCAGGTTGCGGTCATTCTTGTCCATCTGAATCCCCATAGCCTCGGCATACTTCACGCCTGTTCCAACACCTATTTCATTAAGCAGCCACACTGCCGGAATATTCTCCGATTTAGTCAAAGCAGTTGTCAAATTAATTGTTTTGGAATATCCATGCAGATTCCTTGGACAATAGTTTCCAAAACATTGCTGCTCGTTGCTAATCATAGAATCAGGAGAAAACTTGCCGCTCTCCAGTGCAGGCGCATAGGATACGATCGGCTTAAATGCAGAACCAGGCTGACGGCGGCTATCCAGTCGACTGAAGCCCTTGCGCTCATAATCACGACCGCCTAGCAAAGCAACGAGGCTGCCGTTCTCATGGTTCATGATCACGATTGAGCCTTGAACCTGCTGATCATCTTTGCTCTTTTCGAAATAGTCATCGTTGGCAAATGCTTTTTCTACTGCCTTTTGCGCCTGTGCATCCATTGTTGTATAGATTTTATATCCGCCGCGGTTCAATTGGTCCTCTGTCAAACCAAATTTCTCCTCGGCCTCTTGAACTACATAATCTTTAAAGGCAAGATAGCTCTCATTTTTGGCTGGAGGCTCATAGGTGTAATCTACTGCCTTGGCCTCATCCCGCTCAGCCGCTGTAATGTAGCCTTCTTGATACATCAGATCAAGCACGACAGCACGCCGCTGTTTAGATAATTCGGGATTTGAAACCGGGTTGTATCTGGATGGCCCTTTGGGTATAGCTGCCAGTGTAGCAACTTCCCAAATATCCAGTTGACTTAAATCGCTCTTGCCAAAATAGCGCTGCGATGCCGCTTTGATTCCATACGCCTTCTGCCCGAAGAAAATACGATTGAGATACAGCGTAATGATCTCATCCTTCGTATTGTGGCGCTCCAGCGCCATAGCGATCGACATCTCAGTCGCTTTCCGGAAAAAGGTTTTGTCTGAATCAAGGAACATATTTTTGGCAAGCTGCTGCGTAATTGTACTACCGCCTTCAACAAGTGAACGCGCTACGATGTCCTTCACAGCGGCACGGCCGATAGACCACAGGTCAACACCGTTATGCTCGTTGAAGCGTCTATCCTCCGTAGCAATAAAGGCCTGCTTCACGATTTCCGGTATTTTGTCCGAGTCAACCGGCTCACTCTTATCTATGGACAATTCGCCCATCAAAACTCCATTTCGATCATAAACTTTAGATGTTTCGTAAATAATGAGCTTATCCTCGTTCTCTGCCAATATTTTCTCGCCGCTCACGGTGATATACAAATATCCGGCAATAGCACAAAATACCGCTATCGCTGCGGTGAAGAACATAGTCCAGAGCACCCGTTTCATCGTCAGCTTTTTCTTTTTATGACCTTTCGGTTTACCTGACTTCCGATCTGGCGTAGTACTTCTAGTCAATCTGGAAGTTTTTTTTGTAGACATGAATTTCTCTGACTCCCTTCATACCGATCTATAATTGATTAGTAATTTTGGAACAGACCAGTATTATAGTGCTCGGAAAGAAAAGAACAACCTTGTTTCAGGTTGCTCCGCTCCACTTCCTATAGCATTAAACGTATCGAATTTAAAAAAGTTTCAGCCCAGGCTTAGGCTTCATTCTGATTGTCTTGCATGAGCGAAACGTTACGTTGTGGCTGGAAGGTCGAAATCGCGTGCTTGTACACCATTTGCTGACGTCCATCACTATCAATCACAATGATATAGTTGTCAAAAGCTTTGATCGTTCCTCTGATCTGAAAACCGTTTGTTAGAAAAACAGTAACAGGGATGCTCTCTTTACGCATTTGGTTCAGGAACGTATCTTGGATGTTAATGGATTTGTTCATTAGCGGTACCCCCATAAGAATCAATTAGTAGTGTTTAGAATTATATTCAAGATCAGTAAGAAACTTTCCTGCTATTATATCACGAGCAGATTCCAATGTAGTGGAAAACTTTTCACCCTCCCCCATATCTATCCATGAGATGTCGTTCATATGGCGGAACCATGATAATTGCCGTTTTGCAAATCTTCTTGTATCCCGTTTTAGCTTCTCCACAGCTATGCTAAGCGGGACATCGTCAGCAAGATGCTCCACGATTTCCTTATAACCTAATCCCTGCATGGATACGAGATCGCGGGTATAGCCCTGATTCAGCAGTTTTTGTACCTCTTGAACAAGCCCAGAATCCATCATTTGATCGATACGCTGTTCAATACGGTTATATAGCATTTTACGGTCCATTGTCAAACCGATGATGCACAGATCATATGGTGACTGCCTCAGCTGACCCTCCAATTTCGACGATAAAGTCTCTCCGGTCAAGTGATATATTTCAAGCGCGCGAATGACTCGACGAACATCGTTAGGATGCAGCCGGGCAGCTGATTCAGGATCAACCGCGGACAGTTTCGAGTGCAATGCTTCCGGCCCCTCCACATCGGCAAATTGCTGCTGAGCCAGACGGAATTCCTCATCCGCCCCCGCTTCAATGAATTGGTATTCGTAGCATACGGATTCAACATACAGACCTGTTCCGCCAACGATGAAAGGAATCTTGCCGCGCTTATGAATAGCAGGTATCAGCTCCTTGCACCATTCCTGGAACTTCGCAACCGAGAAGGGCTCGTCCGGTGACAGCACATCGATCAAATGATGGGGGATACCCTGCATTTCCTCTGGAGTAATTTTGGCTGTACCGATATCCATCCCACGGTACACCTGCATCGAATCACCCGAAATGATTTCACAGGAGAACAGCTTGGCCAGCTCTATGCTGAGGTTTGTCTTGCCGACCGCAGTTGGTCCAACAAGCACCATAAGTTTAGGTTTGTCATTAGTTCTCAAGCAAAATCACTCCGTAAACAATTTTAGTGTGGGATCTCTCCACCGTCTCAAATCCGAGACGTTCAAATTCGCCGCTGCCCTTCTTCTCCTTAAGAACGATGCTTTTCCGCGCAACTCGCTTTGCCTCCGCAATGACCTCCCCGGTCAAGCTGCTGTTATTCGCAAACATTCGCAGCGGCGAAATGGCGGAAGACTCCATGATGGGATCGCGAAACATCGGATCAAAATAGATGACATCAGCACTCTTGTCAGGCATTTGCTTCAGAGCATCCATATGATTCATACAGCGCGGTTGAATTCTGCGCAATGCATCGTCAAATGCCTGTATTCCCGACACATAGGATGAGAATCCTTCACGCAAAAGCGCCCATAGCGGAAAAGAATCCTCAATCGCTATAACTTGTCCGTCTTCTCCGGCAGCCAGTGAGAATATAGCGGAATCAGAGCCAAGACCGGCTGTACAATCTACGATTGTATCACCGGGCTTTACTCTGGCCGCCTCAAGCATAGTATCATGCTCACCCTTTAATAAGCGCTTGGCCCGCACAAAAGCCATGCTGGGATGAAACATAAGCGATTCCCCGCCAGCCCTCAGCAGCCTTGCTCCACCTTCCAGTATAACGAGCAGGTCCGCGTTACCATACCGCGCAGACAATTTAGACAAAGAGGTTCGATTTCTGCGGACATATTTAGCTCCTGACTCTCCAGACAGAGCCTTCGCCCTAAGAACCGCTTCCGGCGCTTCATTGTCTCCCGTTGTAATTATCAATTGCGACTTCCTCCGTTCACATTACCCGCTTAAACAATTTCTCAAGATCATAAGTGGAGAAGGACACGACGATCGGACGTCCGTGCGGACAAGTATAGGGCTGCTTGCATGCACCAAGTCTCCGTATCAGTGTTTCCGCCTCCTCGGGTGTTAATTTCTGGTTCGCTTTAATCGATGCCTTGCACGAAACTAGAATCGATGATTTCTCCCTGAGCTTCGCGAGGTCAATCGATCGTTCACTTAGAACCCATTCGGCCATCTCTCCGATGATAGCTGTCTCTTCACCTGAAGGGAACCAATAAGGATGCGAGACTACACGGAACGTTCCGCCGCCGAAATGCTCAAGGATAACTCCGGCCTGCTCAAACCAATGGAGCCGTTCCTTGATCTTTTCACTCTCTGCGGAGGTGAATTCAAGAGTAATCGGAAGGAGCAGCTCTTGAGAAGCATCAGCAGGATGTCCAAATTTCTCAAAATAATACTCATAGTTAACCCGCTCATGTGCAGCGTGCTGGTCAATTAAATACAAGCCTTGCTCATTTTGCGCGATGAGGTAGGTTCCATGATGCTGACCAATCAGCGATAGCTCAGGGAAAGCAGGAATTTCCGGCTTCTGTTCCGGTGCTGCAAATAGCGCTTCAGGCACATTTCCTGAAGGCTTTGCTGCTGGCGGATAATTAGGGGCATACCTTTGTGAGCCGTTCCCGGAATGAGTAGATGATGCAGATGGTCCCGAAGTAAAATCCCTACTACTATAACCCGGGTTGGACGAAGGTTGTTCTCGCAGCGTAAAACCACCGCCAGAGCTATTCTTCAAATTAACCGTCAAATCCTCGCGTCGAGGACCAAACCCGCTCTGCGGGCTGTTTTTGTCCGTCTGAGCCGTTATTCCGGAGCCCGTAGTCTCACCAGCACCAGCTTTTGATGTCCAACTTGAAGACTGGCTCTCATCAGGCTTGCCCGGTTCCATGATTGCTTCAGGACGAGGGGCTTGAAAATGAAACTGCTCCTGGATTACAGATTTTGAATTCCCTTTGCCGATATTTTGCTTCACCACTTGAGGAATCAATACCTGCCCGGAAAGAATACGGCGAATGCTGTCTTCTACAAAAGAATTAAGCTCAACCTCTTTACTAAAGCGAACCTCCAGTTTTGCCGGGTGTACGTTAACATCGACCAATGAAGGATGCATGTCCAGCATCAAAACCGCAAGCGGATAACGATTAATTGGAAGTAAAGTATGGTACGCTCTCAAAATAGCCTGATGAAGTCCTTGATTGCGAATATAACGACCGTTAACAATCGTCGAAATTCCGCCGCGATTGGAGCGGGTCATTTCAGGAAGACCAATGAATCCCGACAACTGATAATCCAGGTTTTCGGCCGTTATGGACACCATTTTCTTGGAAGTATTGATGCCGTAGATGGATGCGATCACTTGAAGCAAATCACCGCCACCTTGGCTTTGCAGCAGTGTATTTCCGTTATGACGAAAAACAAAAGAAATCTCCGGATGGGATAAGGCCTGTCTATACATAACATCGGATACATGTCCCAGCTCGGTCTGAATCGTCTTCATATACTTAAGTCTTGCCGGAGTATTGTAGAACAGTTCCTTGATCGTAATATCGGTGCCTTGAGGCGCCGCTGTTTGCTCATTTGCTTTTAGCGTTCCGCCTTCAATGATTACGAGCTGTCCAAGTCCGGTATCATTGCTGCTGGATAGAAGACGAACCTTGGATACCGCCGCTATACTTGGCAATGCTTCCCCACGAAAGCCCAGGCTGCGAATTTGAAACAAATCACGTCCGGTCAGCAGCTTACTTGTAGCATGTCGGTAAAAAGCCGCCTCACAATCCTCCGGATCAATCCCGCTGCCATTATCAATCACTCGAATAAGCTCAAGCCCGCCTTCTTCAACCTGAACCTCGATTTTTGTTGCTCCGGCATCGATCGCATTCTCTACCAGCTCTTTGACGACCGAAGCAGGCCGCTCAACCACCTCGCCTGCTGCAATCTGGTTCGCGATATGTTCATCAAGCACAACAATTTTACCCACGTTCTTACCCCTCCCAACACAACCTGTTACGTAAACGAAAAAAGACTGCTATCAAACCTGCAAATGTCTAGCCTTCGCCTTCAATTCATTAATCAATTGCATCGCCTGCAGAGGCGTCATATTCATTAAATCAGCATCTTTAACCATGTTAACTACCTCTCTGAGCGCAGGATCTTCACGGTTAACTGACGGTTTCCCCTTTTTAACAGAGGGCTCTTCGCCAAAAATAGACAGCTGTACAACCTCAACGGAATCTAACGATTCCTCCTTATGCGACTTATGCGGCATCTCGCTTGCGGTCACATGCAGTTCTTTGGCATCCGCTTCTCTTGTTGCTGTTGACTCTGCCGACACTGACTGTTGCGTCGCTGCAGCAGTCTGCTCGAAGCCCTGCAATAAGCCGTAGGCTCTCTCAATGATATCTCCGGGAAGTCCGGCTAATCGGGCACAATAAATACCGTAGCTGCTGTCGGCGGCACCGGGGATCAGCTTCCGCAGGAAGTGTACCTTGTCCCCGCTCTCTTGAACAGCCATGCAATAGTTTCTGAGTCCTGAAAGACTGCTCTCCAAATGCGCCAATTCATGAAAATGCGTCGACACAAGCGCCTTACAGCCGATATGATGATATACATACTCGATGACGGCCTGAGCTATGGCCATGCCTTCGCTTGTTGAAGTTCCGCGCCCCAATTCATCAATGATGATCAGGCTTCGCGAAGTCGCCTTTTCCGTCATGACCTGGATATCAGCCATCTCGACCATAAAGGTACTCTGGCCTCCGATCAGATCATCAGCAGCGCCGATACGGGTAAAAATCCTGTCGATCATCGGAACCTCGGCTTGCGCCGCCGGTACGAAGCTGCCCATTTGTGCCAAAATCGAAATTAAAGCCACTTGTCTCATATATGTGCTCTTTCCGGCCATGTTCGGTCCAGTAATGAGCAAAATGCTCGCATCATCCTTGCTTAATTGTGTTCCGTTCGAAATAAACGCGGAATCGCTCATGACTGATTCGACGACCGGATGTCTTCCCTGCTCAACTACCAGGTTAAATCCGTCAGTCAGCATCGGCTTTACAAACCCATTATCCGCTGCTACGGCAGATAATGAACGATATACATCAATTTCAGCAATTTGCTCTGCTAGTCGCTGAAGCCTCGAAATCTCAGAGGCAATTTTCTCACGCAGCTCGTTAAAAAGAGCAAATTCAAGATCAACCATCTGCTCCTCGGCTTCCAGTATGAGCGTTTCCTTCTCCTTTAGCTCAGGAGTTACAAAACGCTCCGCGTTAGCGAGGGTTTGCTTGCGCTCGTATCGTCCTTCCGGAAGCGATGCCAAATTCGATTTGGTCACTTCGATATAATAACCGAACACCTTGTTATAGCCGATCTTAAGAGACTTGATCCCGGTAGCCTGCCGCTCTGCAGCTTCCAGCTCGGCAATCCACCTCTTCCCGTTGACTCCCGCTTCGCGCAGCACATCAAGCTTGTCGTGATAACCACCTTTAATGATCCCCCCGTCCCTTACGGAAACCGGTGGCTCATCGGCAATAGCGCGATCAATTAATTCAGCTAAATCGCCACAAGCATCCATCCGTTCAGAAATCGAACGCAGCGTAGCTGATGAAGAAGCCGCGCAGGCTTCGATGATAGCCGGAGCCTGCCCTAAGGAGGTCTTGAGCGCATTCAGATCCCGACCGTTGGCATTCCCATATGCAATACGTCCCGTCAATCTTTCAAGATCATAAATATTTTGCAGCAGCCCCTTGAGATCTTCACGCAAAATAAAATCACTATGCAGAGACCCTACTGCTTCAAGACGCTGCTCAATTCGATTTTTCTGAAGAAGAGGCTTATCAATCCAACGGCGAAGCAGTCGCGCTCCCATGGAGGTTTCCGTTCTGTCCAGCAGCCACAACAATGATCCTTTCTTGGAGCGCTCGCGAACCGTCTCAACCAGCTCCAGATTCCGGCGAGTAAAAGGATCCAGTATCATATATTGCTCGGGCTCGTAGGTTGAAATTTTGGTCAACTGGCCGAGTGAGCGCTTTTGTGTTTCGTTCAGATATCCAACGAGCAACGAAATACAATGCTGGCGTTCAGGCTCTAATCTGATCCATGCCGATTCGCCGAACTGCTTGCGGGACAAATCCTCTTTATCCTTATCCCAAGCTGTATAGACAACAGGTCTGCCAACTGGAGAGACTTGTCCTGAAATCCATTCCAGCAAAGCAGCATCCCCGATAATTTCCGATGGATCGTACAGGGCAACCTCATCGATTAGCCATTGCTTATTGGCTGGGGAGGAGGTAACGTACAGTTCTCCGGTGGATAAATCACAGGTCGCAACAGCCATAACCCCTTCCCGTTCCGTCAGGCATGAAATGTAGTTATTCGAGATATCCCCGATAACTTTGCCCTCCATCAGCGTACCCGGCGTGACGATCCGGACAATTTCGCGGCGAACTACGCCTTTGGCAGAAGCAGGGTCCTCGACCTGCTCGCAAATGGCGACCTTGTAGCCTTTATCAATTAATCGGTGAATATAGTTTTCTGCCGAATGATAGGGCACGCCGCACATCGGGATTTTCTCTTCGACGCCGCCCTCTCGCCCAGTCAACGTTATTTCCAGTTCCTTAGATGCTAATATCGCATCATCAAAAAACATCTCATAAAAATCACCCAATCGAAAAAACAGAAAAGCGTCCTTCGCTTGGGCTTTCACACTTAAGTATTGTTGAATCATAGGCGTATATGTGGCCATGAGTAACCTCCAAATTACCATTCATAGATCTTTATTATAACAGAAAGGCGAGGAGGCTTTCGAGTGATTTTACATTTTCCACAGCTTCCGAATATCCATAGATTCATCCCATGTATGACCCGATTGCACTGCTTTGAGGAATGGAGCAATATAGCTTTCATATCGGCTATAAGCCGCCGTTTCAGTCATGTCTGATATTAGCGGCGTTACTGCCTCTCTTAAAATATTTTGCTGTCCCGAATAAAAAGCGCGGACTATTTTTTCATGCTGCAACGGGCGCAGGGACAACTGCTCATAATGCTCAGCTATCAGCTTTGCCAAAGCTACGACTCCCTTCGTTACAACAGGAGAAATCAGGAAGCTCGGCAGTGTCCGATATTCAAAGCCACCATATGCTTGCTGCCGGAAATCACCGAGATACCCGTATAACGGTCGGCGGCGAAAGCTGGTTTCAGCTTCTATGACGGCAACGGGAAGTGCCAAATAATTATCCAGCACCCTGAGTAACTCAGCGGTTAATGGAACCCCGCTAAAGTGAAGGTGACCGCCTAAAGGAAACCCCCGCTGAGGCATCCCTCCAGCCTGCCACAAGAGTCCGTTTTCCGGTATAGCCCGATCAGCTGATTTGAAGGCATGCAGCAGGTGCCGCACCACTTCACGCGGTTCACGTCCCGGTGAAGGACGCAGCTCCGCAAGCGGATATAATTTACGGCCCCGATAACGAAGCACATCACAGCCCGCCTCACCTTGCCTGGACAAATACCGTGAAGCCGGAACAACCTTTCGATTCATGCGATCAAAAAGCAAAAATTCAGGGTCCATGCCGATCAGAATTTCGGGGTTAGCCTGTGAGAAAGAATCCAGCTCATCCAGCAGACTGTTTATGGCTTGAGCGTATAAAATGACCCCGGCAGCATCCCGGTCATCCGGCGTGGGATGAATTTCTTCCACAAAATAATTGCCCTCTTCACCGGCAAAAATGACAACCTCGCCTAAATCAAGACCTAGAGAGTACAAAGCTTTTACAGCTGTTTTCTCCAGGCGTTTCCATAAAGGGGATTGATGGTCTGCCGGCTCTTCAAATAAAGAGGAGATTTGCCCTCCCTTTTGCACAGGAACAGCTCTTAGCGCCTTCAGATGAAAGACGCTCACTTTGTATCTCCGGTAATAGTCTGATTTTATCCCAGGCCTGTCAACTGTGGGCGAATGATGATTTTTCGCGGACTTGAAGTTAATTCCGGCAAGCTGAAGTCTTTTCACTATTGATTTTGGTGCCATGTCTGTATACATAGAAAGCCCTGAATTCAACACCCATTTCTTTATATGAGCAGCATCCTTCCGCAGTGGAAGTCCAATCTCTATCCATTCATGTTTGGGATCATTTTGCACGTGCCGGGATATTGGATGATCACGCCGCATCATTCGGTATGCTCCGCCTATTGATTCCAGTGCACGAAGAAGACGGCTCCGATAAGCTCCCTGCTCAAGCTGAATCGACAAGACATGCTGAGTCCTTTGGTCCATTAGCCCGCCTCCTGATCGATGAGAAGCATGGATACTTTATTAGCTGAACCATGATGTACGAAATAAAGCCCTCCGGATAAATAGCCCATTTTAACAAAAAAAACAAAAAGAGGGCAGCCGCCCTCGACGACGACGCCCTTGCCGCATATGGTAGACTATAATCCATTACAAAACTGCAACGAGATACTTGCTACGAGTACTTCAAGCTATTACAGTTCGTCGTCGAGGAGATCCGGATCCAAATCTTCATAATCACCGTCATCTGCTCCGAAGTCGAAGTCCTTGTCTTCGTCGCCCCCAGGCACTACAAGGACATGGAGCTTCGTTTCAGCTACCAGCTCTACGGCGAATTCCCGTTCCACACGAATAATAACGCGTCCATCCCCTGACACGCTTGCTTCAACGGTGCTAGGTTCCTGCGTTGCCTCCGCAGTAACCTCGACCGTTGAAGTCCGGTGTTTGGAATCAAGATAACTCAGCGGCACATTTTCTACATAAGAAACCGTTTCTTTGGCAACCTCAGTCTGCGAGTTCTTGTCATAGGAATACCAGATGTTGATATCGTAAGTACCAATAACTTCAATTCCGTCACCGGCTGCAACCGCTTCGTACTGGTGGTTGATAATCCAGGCCCCCAGTATGCTCGAAGGTTTATGAGGCGGAGTCACGGTATGTGTTACGGTAGAGAACTTACGACCTTTTCCGCAGATCGCTTTCGTGATGATCTCTCTACTTTGATATTTTGATGACATGATTAGAACCTCCTCCATACAATCATTCCTTACATGTGTATGCAGGGCATTCGTCTAGGGTGACAACTATTTTGTGAGGTTGTTTAAAAAGTCTGATTTTGATCACGTTGCAGGGCGCTGATGCAGTCTCGACTTCGAATCTTGAATTCAGCAGGATTATACTTATTTTTAGTCGCGGCCCAGCTTCCAGCGGCTTTTAACTGTTGCGGGGGCTTTGGCTTTTTTGGCGATGTAGAGATAGTTTGCCAGCTCCCGGCACAGCTGAAGAATCGCGGATCTTAGCTCGAACTCCTCGCGGGACGAAGGGAGCTCCATCATTTTGAACTCCTGCTCCAGCTCATGCAGCATTATTTCCGTCTGACCCGTGTACTCCTCACTGACAACATCTTGACTTAGCCTGTCAAACAGCATCGCAACATATTCCCCTTGAGGCATGCGCTGATAAACCAATGAGATAAGCTCCATCATCGTTTCTACCCGGTCAAGCTGCTCCTTCCGCATGAAGAAGTATATGGACCATGTTTCATTTGGAGAAATCATTTGATTTTCGAGAGCTCTTTTGGCAGAAGCTAATCCTTGATCCACCAGCTTTCCAGCCTCAATCAGCTCTTTTCCGTCCCAGAGATGGTATGGATCACGAAGAGATTCAGCAATATGTCCGAAAATGACCGACAGCAGCTTGTCCACATTTCGGCGAATGTCTAGTAATTTGTTGTCCTCTTGAGGCATGTAGGACATATTCACGAGCATAGCGCTGCCCAGACCGATAATTAACAGCTCAATTTGAGTCAGCATCACGTCAACGCTGAGATGCTCGCCGCCAAACACGCGGAATACAACGACCGAGCTGGTTACTATGCCTTCCTTGAAGTGAGCCCGTGAAATTAAAGGAAAAGCAATTAATATATATACAGCCAGTACCCAAATATGGAATCCAAAGACATAGAACAAAATAAAAGCAAGACACAAGCCAAGGAGAGAGCCAAAAAACCTCGATGACACCGTCGCTATACTTCGTTTACGAGTAACATCCACTCCCAAAATCGCCAATAACCCGGCTGAATTTGCCCCTTCTACTCCTACAGCGTGTGCGATAATTATTGCCATAAGTGCAGCTATCGCTGTTTTAATTACTCGCATACTACCACCTCTGCCTCGAATTATGTAAAGTCGTTCTTTTTTTCAGAAAATATCTTAGAAATCATCGTACTGTATTTCATAAGCACGTACAATGAGAATCTTGAAACAAGCATTCACTGCAAATATGTAAATTGACACCTATGTGAAATATTACAAGGAGCGTTACCGCTCCCTGATCAGTTTCCGCTCAACGTATACTACCAGCTGATACATCGCTGTTGCAACAATAGCAATAATAACCAGACTAGACAATACCAGCGTAAAATTAAACACCTGAAAGCCGTATACGATCAAGTAGCCGAGCCCTATTTTCGCAACAAGAAATTCCCCTACGATCACGCCAACCCATGCCATTCCGACATTAACCTTAAGCGTGGATACGATCGTTGGGAAGGAAGCGGGAAATATCGCCTTCAAAAATACATCCCGCCTGTTCCCCCCAAATGTTCTTATGACCTTCACATAATTTTTATCCACCTCGTTAAAGCTGTTAAACACAACCAGCGTGGTCACGATTACAGTAATCGAGAGGGTAGTTATCACGATAGCGGTAAATCCCGCGCCAAACAGAACGATAAAAATCGGCCCCAGTGCTACCTTCGGCATACTGTTGAATACGACCATAAACGGGTCCAGAACCCTTGATAAAAAAGGCGACCACCAAATGAGAACCGCAAGCAGTGTGCCTACAAAGGTCCCTAACAGGAATCCGACAGCAGTCTCACCCACCGTAACGGACAGATGAGGCCATAGCTCACCGTTCAGCATGTCTTTTACAATCTGTCGACCGATTTTTGAAGGGTAGCTGAATATCAGCACGTCTACCCACTTAAGCCGTCCCGCAAGCTCCCATAGCAAAATGCCAATAGCTAAAATAGCTAATTGCGTAGTCCACACGAGCCGCGTTTTAGCTTTTTTTCGCTTGTTGTGCTCACGCCATTTTTCATTAATCCATTGTGCGCCTCCCTGCTCACTGCCGCTCAATCCCTACTCCCCCCTTCCGTCTATCGTCTCGAGATCTTTCCAGATTTCATGAAACAGCTCATTGAACCCCTGCTCTTCCCGAGCATAGAACGGCTGGGACTTCCGGATATTGTCCGGAATATCGTACGTACTGCGTATTCTGCCCGGCTTCGCCGCCAGCACGATCACACGATCGCTGACCGCTATTGCTTCAGACAGATCATGAGTAACGAGTATACCTGTCTGCCCCCGCTGCCTTAACGTATCCACAATCAAATCTTCAAGCTGCAGCTTCGTCTGGTAATCCAGAGCCGAGAAGGGCTCATCCAGCAGCAGTAAATCCGGATTCGTCGCCAAGGTACGAACTAAGGCCACTCTCTGCCTCATTCCACCGGATAATTGATGCGGATACTGATCTGTAGTACCACCGAGCCCCATGCCCTCCAGCAATTCGATGACCATTTCCCGACTTTCATCGCCTAAGCGATTCGTTAGTTCAAGGCCCAATGTTGCGTTGCTCAGTATCGTTCTCCAGGGGAACAAATAATCCTGCTGAAGCATATAGCCGATTTCAGGTGAAGGTCCGGTCATTTTTTTACCGTGCACGAGCACCTCGCCCCGCGATGGAAAAATGAGCCCTGCTACGAGAGAGAGAAGCGTGGTTTTTCCGCATCCGCTAGGACCAACCAAGCTGATCAGCTCACCTGAACGCACCTTCAGATTCATTCCTTCAACTGCAAGCAATGCTTCCTTGTCTGTAACATACACAAGATCTACATCGTTCATTTTAACGACAGGCTGAGACTCTGATGCTGCTTCATACAGTTGATCGTCATCGCTCGTGCCGCTATATCCATTATGGTCGTTAGCCGGCTCCATATCTTCACGCTCCCTCTACGATCGTAAATTTATTATCGAGATGATTGAAGCGCTGATTTGGCAAAGCTGTTGTCTACAACCTTGTCTGACTCAACACGTGACTTAAGCTCACCGGCTGTATCCATAACATCCAATAAATTGTTCCAGGCCGAATCCTCAAGCACCGGAGACTCTGCATAAGTGCCCTGCTCCAAATATCGCTTCACGGCACTAACCAGAATATCCTGATCGGTATCCTTAAAAAACGGTGTAATCACCTTGGCCGTTTCCTCTGGAGAATGAGTCTGAACCCACTGCTGCCCTCTGTATATCGCGTTAGTAAACTTTTGTACGATTTCCTCATGGTCTTTAATATAGCTCTGCTTCGTCATAAATACGGTATAAGGCAGCCGGCCGCTCTCCGTACCAAACGATGCGACGACATGACCTTTTCCTTCCCGTTCAAAAATGGATGCCTGCGGCTCAAAGAGCTGAACAAATTGACCCGTGCCCGAAGCAAAAGCAGCTGCAATGTTGGCAAACTCAATGTTCTGAATAAGATCAATATCCTTTTGCGGATCAATACCGTGCTTCTTCAAGGTGAACTCCCCAGCCATTTGCGGCATTCCACCCTTTCTCTGACCGAGAAAAACGCTATCCTTCAGCTGGGACCAATCAAAATCCTTAACATCCTCTCTTGCAACCAAAAAGGTCCCATCAGTCTGCGTTAGCTGGGCGAAGTTAATGACCGGATCCTCCGCACCCTGCTGGTACACGTATATCGAGGTCTCCGCTCCCACCAACGCGACATCAATTGCTCCTGACAGCAATGCAGTCATCGTCTTATCACCGCCAGCCGTCGTCTGCAGCTCTACATCCAACCCCTCATCCTTGAAAAAGCCCTTCTCAATCGCAACATACTGCGGAGCATAAAATACAGAACGAGCCACCTCACCGATTTTCACCTTAGACGCAGGGCTGTCTCCGCATCCGCTTAAGGTCGCTGCAAATAATATGATTAGCGACAATCCAGCTAACCTGTAACGCTTAAACATACCGATCACCTCTTTCATGGACAAATATTTGCACTACTGTTAATAAAGTGTATGCATATGCCCATCAATTGGTTAAACCAGGCTGTTACGCGTACTTCCCACTGTCTCTTCCCTCCGGTATGCCCGACAGTTTCGCGTCCCTCTCAATACCTCAGCCCTTCCGGTATGCCCAGGCAAGGACTCAGGAGGTTAACGCGTGTCAGTTAAAGAAAACTGAAGCTTGGCTTATAGTTGAGAGTTGGGAAGTAGAGGGATGCCTAGTGGAGTAGTAGAGTTGCATAGTTGAGTTACATAGTTGAGAGCATAGTGGAGTTACGTAGTTGAGTTACATAGTTGAGAGCATAGTGGAGTTACGTAGTTGAGTTACATTGTTGAGTTACATTGTTGAGAGCATAGTGGAGTAACATTAGTTGAGTTGCATGGTTGAGTAGGGAGATATATATAAAACGATTTTTATTGAAAATAACTGCAAAAATGCAGTTTTTATATAATTGCTTGTTGTGGTGATCAAAATTAATGCAAAAGTGCAGGCTTTTGGGAGAAATATCCGCGAAACCATAGATTCTACTGTAAAACAACTGCATTTATGCAGCCTTTTACTCTAAATCCTCCTTTGAGCAAATAAAAAACTGCACTTTTGCAGTTTTTTATACTAGGTCGTGTCTGAAAACTCTTCATTGAGTCAATTTGAAAATGGCAGCTACGTATACAAAAGCCAGGAATGACTTGGCCAACTTGTCGTAACGAGTAGCCACACGGCGAAAGTGTTTGATTTTATTGAAAAAGCACTCCACTAAGTGGCGTTCTTTGTAGCGAAACCAATCGACTTTCCATGGGTTTTGACTATTCGTTTTAGGCGGGATGGTGTAGGATGCCTGCTTAGCTGTAATCCAATTCCGAATCACTTCGGAGCCGTAGGCTTTGTCGCCAAGAATATGACTTCCTGTAATATCAAGCTTCTGAAGTAAATCGATCGCTGGAACGGAATCGTAGACTTGACCACCCGTCAGAAGAAAAGCGAGGGGGTTTCCTAATCCATCGACGACGGTGTGAAGTTTGGTTGTCTTTCCGCCACGACTGACGCCGATGTGCTGATTCACTTCGTGTCCTGGGGCGTTTTTTTAGCACCGGCACTATGTTGATGGGCTTTAACCGATGTAGAATCAATGCTCAAGTTTTCAAAGTCAGGTTCGATCTGGAGAGTTTGGAAGATCGCGACAAGCAGTCCGGTATCTCGCCACTTGCAGAAGCGACTGTAGACCGTTTTCCATGAACCATAGCGTTCCTCTGGTAGATCGCGCCAGGCAGCACCACTTCGAGCGATCCATAGAAAAGCGTTAAACATGGTTCTTTCACTTAATTTTGACGGACGTCCTGTTTTGTAGGGTGGAAACATGCCCTTAATTTGTTCCCACTGTTCATCGCTTATTTCGTACCGTCTTTGAATCATGCTTGACGCCCCATTCGTTTTCTCAAATCTTACCATGTTATTTAGTTTTCAGACACATTCTAGATTACTCCTCAACCAACTTTTTCGAGTAAAAGCAAAAGAAGACCGCTGGAAAAATCCAACGATCCCCTATCCCCTTCTATCAAGCACGTAATGTTATATGCCGTAAATGCCCTTGTACTTCTGCTCTAAGTAATCAGCCAGATAGTTAGGATTAAGCTCCTCACCCGTCACTCTTTCAATAATTTCCGCAGGCTTTAAGCTCTTTCCGTATTTATAGATTTTGTCTGTCAGCCATTCTCTGATCGGAGTAAAGTTACCCGCAGCAATCAGGTTATCAAACTCCGGGATTTCCTTGCGAATGGTATGAGCAAACTGTGCTGCATACATGTTGCCTAGCGCATAGGAAGGGAAATATCCAAAGCTGCCGCCTGACCAGTGCACATCCTGCAGCACACCTTCACTATCGTTTGGCGGAGTAATGCCTAGATAGGACTCGTATTTTTCGTTCCAGACTTTTGGCAGCTCATTTACGTCCAGACCTTCGTTAAAGATCATTTTTTCGATTTCATAACGGATGATAACATGAAGATTATAGGTCAGCTCATCCGCTTCGATGCGAATAAGTGAATTCTCCACTCTGTTAATTGCCCGGTAGAACTCCTCTACCGTCACATCACGTAGCTGTTCAGGGAATTGCTTCTGCAAATCTCCGTAATAACGTTCCCAGAATGAACGGCTGCGTCCGATGAAATTTTCCCAGAAGCGGGATTGCGATTCATGAATGCCCATCGAGGTACCTTGACTTAGCGGGGTTCCGGCTAGCTCAGGACTGATGTTTTGCTCATATAGCGCATGACCGCCTTCATGCAGATTGCTGAATATGGCGCTTGCCACATCCTGAAGTAAATAATGTGTTGTAATCCGGACATCACCTTGATTCAGCGTGATTTCAAACGGATGCACACTTTCATCAACCCGACCCGCTTCAAAATCATATCCGATCTCCTTCAGCAGGAATTTACCGAAAATTTCTTGATCGTCAGCTGGATATGTTTTGTTAGCTAAAGGATTTGCAGGCTTATTAGGTGAAGCGGCGATCGCATCAACCAACGGAACGAGACGATCTCTAAGCTGCCCAAACACTTGATCAAGCTTCTCTGTTGTCAAATCCGGCTCATACAGGTTCAGAAGCGTATCATAGCGAGTCTCTCTAGGGCCCCAATAATCAATAAACTCCTGATTCATGGCTACGATTTTTGTTAAGTAAGGCTCAAAGCCTTTAAAATCATTATTTTCCTTGAAGTCCTCCCATAGTGTTTCGGCATGAGCCGTCAGCTCGGCATACTCACGGAATTTATCAGGTGGTATTTTTACGCTGTTATTATAATCCTCCTGTGAGTTAAGCACCATTCTTCGTCCCGTTTCATCCAGCTCATTCAGCACTTCAGATGTGTTCAAATATTTAAGAAATTCGCCCATTTGCTCTGAGGTTTGAAGCTTAAAGGCCTCGGTAGACAACAAGCCAATCGCCTCTGAACGGGCGGCTGCACCTTTTCTTGGCGCACCTGTACGAAGATCCCAATGCATCAATGCAACGGCCTCTTCATAGCCCTTAATTTTTCGCAACAATTCTACATATGATTTCCACTTATCGGCAGTTTCTTGTCTCATGCCAACATCCACCTCGATTAACGAATTTAGGTCTTCCTCTTGATGATACTTTTTACAGGTCGTATAATCAAATTTTAGACGAGGTTTTTTACTTCTCAATTTTAAGATTTAATAATTTTTTATTAACTCTTTCTTGAGAAGGAGCCTGCGGTATTACGCTGTCTATCTCGGCATGTTTCATTCAGTAAACGAAGCAGCCGACATATGCCGCCGTAACAAAAAAATGTATTTTGCAAGCTAAGCTTAGAGGAGGTAAGTTAACATGGGACAACTTCAAACTATTTTGGAGCACAATCAAAAGTTTGTCGCTAACAAAGACTACGAGGCATACATTACGGACAAGTTTCCGGATAAAAAAATAGCCATCGTGACCTGCATGGACACGAGACTTGTTGAACTACTTCCGAAAGCTATGAATCTTCGCAATGGTGATGCAAAAATTATTAAAAATGCGGGCGCCATCATTTCCCAACCATTCGGTAGCGTTATGCGTAGTCTGCTTGTAGCAATTTACGAATTGCATACGGATGAGGTGTTCATTGTTGGTCATACCGGCTGCGGTATGGCATCCCTTAATTCCGAGCATATGATTCATTCAATGTCTGAGCGTGGAATTTCTGATGACGTATTAAGTACGCTGGAGAATTCCGGCATTAAGCTTGGCAAATGGCTCAGAGGGTTCAGCAATGAAAAGGAAGGCGTTATTCATACGGTTAAAATAGTGAAAAACCACCCTCTCCTTCCGGCAAGCGTGCCTGTTCACGGTATGCTGATTGACTCTACAACCGGGGAATTGGAACTCCTCGTAGACGGATACGAACAAAACAATTAATTTTACCTTTGTCTTGACGCGTCCCCCCTGAGGGGCGCGTCTTTTGGTTTTATGAATAAATAACAATAATTCACTATATTTAGTTGGATTACTGTGACAAATGATACAGAATAGCCACAACCATTTATTTTACAATTCTAGAACATATAGTATATTAGTAGTTTGATGGAATACTCTTTTCATCTTATGTAAGCGGAATCACAGTATTAAGAAGTTATTATTCTGGAGGTAAAGTGAATGAAAAGTGTTCCTGCTACAAAAAAGAAGTCCAAGCAAAATAATTCCTTTCTTCTTGTCATCATTGGTATTCTCGTTCTTATCACCGTTTTATTGCTGCTATTGTTCTTCCTGCGCAATACAAGTGAGAAAGCTGCATTCGAAGGTATGCCGAACTACACGGAGATCAGAGGCGACTATGATATTGAGGGCTTTAAATATGAGAAGCAGCCCCATCTCGGAAGTCCTGATGCCAAAGTGAAGGTCGTTGAATTTGCTGACTACAAGTGCCCTGCCTGTGCTAGATGGTCTGTGGCGAACATGGAGCGGTTCAAACAGGAATATGTGGACACAGGTAAAGTAGAGCTGTTTTTTATGAATTTCGCTTTTATCGACCGTGATTCGATCCTTGCGGCAAGCGCCGGAGAAGCAATTTTCCATCAGAGCAACGAGAAGTTCTGGGAATTCAATAGTAAATTGTTCGAGCAGCAAGGTGACGAAACCCAAATTTGGGCTACTCCAAGCTTCCTGTTAGATTTCGTGAAGAATAACATCGAAGGCATTGATTATGATTTGTTCGAGAAGGATTTGAAGGAACACACTTATATGCTGGATGTCAAAGAGGATTATAAAACAGGCGGCAACTACGGTGTAAATGGTACGCCTCAATTTTTTGTAAACAATCAGCTTGTTCGTGATACAAGCTATGAAACATTGGCGGCTGCGGTAGATGCAGCGCTCGCTGCGGTAGAATAATTTAATAGAATAACTTAATAGAATAGCTTAATAACTTAGGAAGAAGTCTCCGGCCCGATCATTAGGGACACGGAGACTTCTTTTGGTGTATAACCTGTCTATGGAGCGATTCCCCATACAAGCGTATCGTTTTGATAAAGTGTTACTTTGCTCCAATCTGTGTAAGACGTTTTGGTAGAATCATAGGAATAATCATTGGATTCGCTAAAATTAGACCAATCCGCTTTATATATTCTAAGTTGAATGTCACCGGATTGCCCCCCCGCCGCAATTGAGCCAGCGGAAGAGCTAAAGCTTAGTTCAACGTAAGAGTCTGCATTTTCGCCGCCCGAATAATCTCCAAATACGACTTGAATGTTGCTGTTGCCGACTTGCGCCCAATCAATAACTCCGTTTAAAGCCTGGCTGCTGTCTTTTGTAAAATAATAACGTATTTTCAGACCGCTAAGATCCACTGCTGTAGTTCCATTGTTCTTAATATTAAAGTATGGCTTGATTTGGTTATCGGTGGCATTTGTATCTCCGGCACAGTATTGCAAAACAAGATTACCGGCTGCAACAGCCTGCGGCTTCGCACTGGCCTGAGCTGAATTAGCACCTTCGCCCACACTATTTGAAGCGCTTACAACATAAAAGTAGGTTGTTCCGTTCGTTAAGCCGGTATCTGTATAAGTCGTTGCTGATAAACCTGTTGCAATAGTAGTGTACGGACCTCCACTTGCTGGTGCGCGTTTCACGGTGTAGCTTGCCGCTCCACTGGATGCCGCCCAGCCAAGGTTAACCTTGGCGTCTCCTGCTACTGCCGTAAGGCTGGTCGGCGCTGCAGGTGGAGTTGGAACTACCGCTGCCGGTGTAGCGCTGGCTTGCGGAGAATTCGGACTCTCTCCAATGCTATTCACAGCGCTAACTACATAATAATACGTAGTACCATTCGTTAAGCCCAAATCCGAATAGCTTGTTGTGTTCAAGGCATTCGCTATCGTCGTGTAGGCTCCCTCGCTAGTCGTCGCCCTCTTCAGCGTGTAGCTAGTCGCCCCGCTTGAAGCGCTCCAGCTTAAGCTAGCCTTTCCATCCCCTGCCACAGCTGTCAAGCTTGCTGGCGCTGCAGGTACAGTATTTCCTCCGCCACCATCAATGCTTAAAGGAATGACAGGAAATGCATTTTGAACAAGCTCTACAAATTGGGCATGGAACCAATGTCCGGAAATCGGTGCATTAGGCAATGCCCCTGTCAAGTGACCGCTTGAGCTGGTATAGGTCGGGTCGCA
>RCUU01000488.1_pt1 | contig 21767 bp, 10 predicted proteins | sample 2166211 | NCBI WGS metagenome assembly RCUU01 (sample SAMN09932620, study PRJNA488358) | compost metagenome | feature: garden; material: soil; isolation source: compost soil in phenylacetic acid-enriched culture | place: Germany: Experimental Botanical Garden Goettingen | collected 2016-01-27
ATGTTTCTTGGCCGGAATAAGAATATATCATGTATAGAGATTCATTGCAAGCATTTATTTTCATCTTTTTAGAATTCACTCTTACATTGTAGTAGTAAGCTGTATTAAGTCTGCTATGAAACTTTTCCCGATCACCTACGTCCATACAGTAAGATGCCCAATATCCGCAGAATCATTCTAATCAGAAAGAGGTGAGTGTTATGAAGTCACTTCACGATCTCTAGCTTCCCTTCCTAATAAGGAGGTTAGAAACCTCTAATGGCAAATGGTACAGAAAAGTCTACTGTCCTTGGAATATCCGAGATTACAGCTTTTACAAAGCAAAGGAGCAGGCGATTCACGATTGGGAAACCTCTCATTGGGAGAGACAAAGAAATCCCTCGCTCTCTCAGGCTGTTATGGACTGGTATAAGATGTACAAAAGAAAGTAAGCCGATTCAATTCACATGTAAGCAATGAACAGAATAAACATTTAAAGATCCCCCGGCAGGGAAGCGCCGGGGGATCTTTTTGGCAAATACGATTAAGTCCCTAAATGAATACCGAAGGTGGCAATCTCGCAAGGACCGAGCTCCAGCAGATGCCGGGCATCTGCCGGAGCAGGCAGCGGAGGCATTCTCTCTTCCAGGATGCCTGTGCGATACAGATGCTCATGAGGAAGTGCCAGTTGTACATCCAGCTGCGCTTGCGATCCGCTCATGTTGTACCAGCGCAGCAGAAGGTCTCCGGTGGTTTCATTCATTTTCATAGAGGAGAATGCGGCTTCTGTGCCTTTCCAGCTCAAAGGTGAGTAACCAGAAGCGATTGCTCCGGTATGGATACCCGTCTGGAAGATAGTCCATGGAGCCTGGAACTGGTAAGCCTGAGCATATGCGCCAGAAGCGATACCGTCTCCGGCGTGCGGAATCAGCATTAATTGAACGGTATGCTCGCCAAGACATTGCGCTTCCGGTGTGGGGAACCAGCCCCAGTCGCCCAGTTCACCTACACTGCGAAGCAGGGTAACGGCAATCGTATTGCGTCCATCCCGCAGTACTTCATATTCGTTCAAACCGAGATTAGCTACGGTCATGCCAGCCTCAGCACTGCTCACATCCACAAAAGCCTGCTGATGCTGGGTATTGCTTGGATTTTGCCATTCTGCCGCTGGCTCGTTGTCCCGCTTGGCAATTTCGAACATGGAATCGGTATGATGCACCGAAGTCTTCAGATCTGTAGGGAACAGCATGCGGACACGGTGATCTTTGGCTGCATTGTTGATGGTCGATTCAATATGCAGCCCATTGCCTTCACGCTCCAGCGAAATAACAGTGCGAAGCTGTAGGATCACAGTCTCGCTGCTGCGCTGTGCTTTACGTTCCGGGTAATAGACCAGCGCCCGCTGTTCTTCGTTCAGTCTGGCGTCTGCCGAAGCGGGAATCTCCCAGGCATGCTTAATCTCAATGGCCGCCCGGAAAGGCGTATCTTCGGTTACATTTATCGCTGCATTCAACCCTTTGGTAGTCAGAGGAATCTCGCCATCTGGCTGTCTGTACATATATTCGTTGCCGATGTCTCCGGTATTCTCATAGATGCCAAGATCACGGTATACCGCTCCACTCGGCTTGTGATGCAGGCTGAAAGAGCCGTCTCCGGCAACTTCAACACGGATCGCTTCGTTCTCCAGCACGTGTTCGCCGCTCAAGAGCGAAGGCTCAGCCGGAGCCGCTGACACTTGCTGTGCTGCCCAGGCATAAGCCCGAAGTCCAAGTGCAGGCACATTGGCCGCTTCAAAAGTAAGCTTGACTTTGCGGCACATGTACGGCTGGCGGAACTTATCGTCCGGCAGATCGTAGCCGAATTCAAGGCCCAGATCTTCCACGGTGCAAGCCAGCCCCTTACCGCTGTCATCCAGTAATACACGGCCGGAGAGATCGAATTCCTTCATTCTGCGGGAAGTCTCTTCCAATCCGTAGCCTTCACGCAGATATAAGCGGGCGGCGTCGAGTTCAATAGTGACAATGCCCGTACGGCTCCAGCCTGTAGTGTTCATGACTACAAAAGGAATAGCTTCCGCTCCATCCGAATAGCCCTCAAAAACTGAAGTGTCCACAGCCCCGGCGATAAATCTGGCGCTGTCTTCTATGATGCTCTCTGCTACGTGGCGGCTTTTATCAAAACGGGTCACCATCTCGCGGTGCACCTCGTCCACGCTGCAGCCGCAGATGCTGTCATGCGGATGGTTCTGCATCAGTGTCTTCCATGCGTAGGTGAACAGATGATGCGGATAGTCTTTGCCGGCAAGCCCCGCGATGGAGGCCAGCGGCTCGGCTACTTTTTCAAGCAGGGTCTGTCCCTTCTGGTTCATCTGCTTCAAGTACACACGTGCCGATGCGGTATTGACAAGTGTTCCCCAGCCGTCGGTCCGCTGGCTGCGCAGCTCGCCGGTAACAGAGGACAGCTCCAGTGTACCGGATTCGCCTCCCTTTTCCAGTTCGGCATTCAGCGCGTCCAGGTAATCCGGGAAGTTGGAATGAACGAACTCCACCTCAGGATAAAGTGCCTGCGCGGTGGCAATCGCCTCCGGCAAATCGAGCTGCAGCGGCTGATGATCACAGCCATTCATGAACAGCAGTTCGCCTGTGGAAGCGTATTTCTCCGCATCTGCCAGCTTGCGGTCCCAAAACTCCCGCGCAGCAGCTTCGTCTACCGGGACTTCGTTGCCGTTCGAATACCAGTTGGCGAAAAGGATGCCAAGGATTCGGGAGCCATCCGGCCCTTCCCAGATCAGTTCAGAGAACGAAGACTCATAGCCGCCGTCCGATACGGTGTTGTTGAAACCGGTAGGCTTTACTCCTCTGCCAAAGAAGGCATTCCTGATGCCGGATTGGAGCATGAGCTGCGGCGTCTGGCCGACGAGGCCGAAGGTATCGGGGAAGTAGCCGATTTTGGACGGCTCGCCATATTTCAGGGCATCCTTATGGCCGATCTGCATATTGCGCACATTGGCCTCTCCGCTCGTAAGGAAAGCATCCTGCAGAATGTACCACGGGCCAATCAGAATCCGGCCATCACGGATGTGCTTCTCCAGACGTTCTTTGTTCTCCGGGCGGACCTGCAGATAATCCTCCAGAATAATCGTCTGGCCGTCCAGATAAAAGCTGCGGAAGGCTGTACTGCTGTCTAATTTATCAAGCAGCGCATCCACCAGCTGCACCAGACGGACATGATGCTTCTCGTAAGGCAGATACCATTCCCGGTCCCAGTGGGTGTGGGAAACGATATGCGCGGTTTTTTTCTTCGTCATGAGTCCCATCTCTCCCTTAAATCATGCTCAATGTGTTGTAATCGCCGTTTCTTCCGCTCTGTAGACAGAAGTCAGCTGCCCTTGCTTGTCTGCCGCAAACAGAACGGAGCGTTCTTGGTCAAGCCGGAAGCTGTAGCTCACACCTGTCTGCGGGTCTTTGACTTGAATGTCAGCATCCCAAGCGTATTCGGATACAAAGATATAAAGTGCTCCTTCGGCAAAATCCAGCTTGCGTCCATAAACGCCCGGCAAATCGCCCCCGCTGATCCATTCCAGCTCCGCAGGAACGCCGGAACGTTCCGCTGCATAGCGGTAAAGTTCGGCGATCGGCTCGTCGCGTTCGTTCAATTCCAGCGGGAGCGGACACCAGATGAGACGTCCTGTGCCGAGCGGAAGATCCAACACGGTATCTCCAGGCCCGGCTGGCTGAGCGGCTGCGGCGGCATCCCGCACTTGTATTTCTTTTACCAATTCAGCAATCCGGCGCTGCCCATAGGAAACGGCAAAGGCTCTACCGCCAAGCTTCATACGTTCCTCGCGCCGCACATTACTTAGCTCACGCTGGCCAAGGGTTGCATCGAGACGTTCGGAAGGCTGCCAGTAGGAGTTGAGCCCCAGCGTACCCGTCACCAACAGCACTGCACCAGTGCGTTCCACGAACGCAATCAGCTTCTCCATCGCACCATCATCCAGATTATGTGCACTTGGCAGCAATATCAGCTTGGGCGGCTGGGCTTCCAGCGCTTCCAGGCCATACTCTGAAACTCCACGGAACGGCAGGCGCAGCTGATAGGACAGAATGCGTGTCAGCCGGGTAGTGGCATCATAGGCGAGCTTGCGGTTGGAGAAATCATTGGAATACGGGAAAATAACGGCGATGTCCTCAAGCTTCCGTCCCACAAACAGGGCACCGGCCTCCGCAATGAAACGCCCGAAATCATACGAGACATCCGCCTCCGGCTTCTCGGTGCCATCCGCGCGCAGTGCGCCGATCTGTGATTCGTTGGCATTGTCCATATAAAAGTTGGTGTTCCATATCCACTGAACCGCTCCCGCTCCACCTGCGGCAAAAGCATAGGCATACTTGCGTTCCAGGATGGAGCGCAGCTCTTCTTCGGTTCTTTTGGCGCGTCCGTCCGGGGTTTCGACATACATAATTCCGGTTTCCTGCACCAGGTTGGGTTTATTCTCTGTTTTGGCAAAGATTCCGCTCCACAGCAGATTGTCATTCAGCCACCAGGTATGGACGGTTGTGTAGTCTACGGCCTGTTCGTAAAAGAACGGCGAAGGTCTTTGTGCGCCCAGTGCCTCGTCCTGGCCTACGGTGACCAGATGGGCGGGATTCAGCTCCTTGATTGCTCCATATAACTCCTTGGCCCAAACGTTATGCATATCCATGGAGAACAGGCAGTAATCGAGCCAGCGGGTTCCGCGTTTGCCGGAATGAATATCCTGAATGCCGAAGTTGATCTCCGCTTGTTCCGGGGGGCGTGCCGATGCGAAATCAGGCAGCTCCAGCGGGGTCATGTTCCAGCGTTCCTGCAGGACGGCAATCCTGCCATGACGTTTCTCCAGCCAGGAGGAGAAGGCCTGCTGCTCATAAGGGTCCCCCGCAGTGCTCGGCCCATCCGAGAAAATACGCGGCGGATCGAACATTGACGGCTCATTAATTAAGTCCCAATCCACATGGGTGGTGTGCACGTGCCGGGAAACAATGGAGCGGATAAACCGCTTTTGCGCCTCTACGCTGCGCGGGTCCAGATAAGGGTTGCGCCCCTCCCAGGTCTCCGGTGTAAAGGAGAAGAAGGTAAAGGTCACCTGAAGGTCATGCTTCTTGGCCGTCTGTAAAAAAGCATCCACCGCCCGCATCACCTCTTCAGAGGCATGGCCGTCCACCTGCATGATATTGCGGTATGCTGTCCAGATGCCGGTGCGGATCCAGTTGATCCCGGCTTTTTTCATCTGGGCCATATCACGGTCCCATACAGCGGCGTTTGGCAGGAAGAGGAACTTCCGCGCCACATCCGAGGTCATATAGGTCATGCCTACGACCGGCAGCGGGCGTCCGTTCTTCTGGAAGTAGTCCCGCCCGGCTGTGATAGGCTCGCCCTCTGAGAGCAATGCAGCGTCATAACCCCAAAAGCCCTGGCGCAGCACACGCTGCTCACCATCCTCCGCCTCGGCATGGCAGACCAGATTATACAGGCCCGGTTCCAGCGCTAAGGGGATTGGCAGACGGAAAAAGTTCATTTCGCTGCCGGCCGTTATCTCGCAGCTATGCCCGAAACAAGGGGTAGCGGAGCCGTCCTTCTGCAAGGTGAACTGAAGCTTCCAGGTTTCCCCTGCGGCCCCGGTGCGGCTAAGCTGCTGGCTTTGCAGGCTGATTACAGGCCGCTCGCCCTGCTCATAGGAGGCGTAGTTCGGCTTCAGCCACAGCTCAGTGACGCCTTTGGCGGCAAAGGCCGCGCAGGCTGCAAGCAGCTTCAGGCCTTCGTCACCGCAGCAATCGGGTGTAAGCGGCTGGCCGATGAAGATCCAGCGCGCTCCGGCGAAGGGGCCGCCGACATGCTCCCACAGCACAGCGGGAGCAGACACCTCGCGGCCTTCTGCCGTGAGGCCCTTCAGCAGCGGATAGATCCGTGTATCCATGGGGCCGCTTGCGCCCATCTGCTCCGGCAGATCGCTGCTCTTCGTTACATGCGGCACCAGGTTCCAGGTGTCCGCGGGCTTAAGCAGACCCTCACGGCCTGCGAACAAAGGAATGTCCGCAAGGGCGGCATGGGACCGCACACGCCCGCCGTCCACACGCAGCGCTTCATGAATATGAAGCTGCCGGTGGTAGGCGGTCTGCTCGGCTTCCGCCTGCCAGACGCCATTCTCGCAGCGCACCGGATATTTGAACGGTGCGCCGCCGATGCTCAGCAGCCCGCCGCCGCGCTTCAGGTAGGCCAGGATGGAGCCCCAGGCCGCCTTCGGGAAATAGGGGGCGTGCAGATTGATGAAGCATGCGCCGGGTCCGGCGGCATCGAGTGCCGCTCCCAACTGATCGGCATGGACAATGCGGACAGAATGGGCATCATGGGCGGCATGCCGTAATCCGCCAAGGCGCTCCGCCTGTTCCTGAATCCGTCCGGCAAATTCGGAACAGCCCGGGAACAGCAGGTCACTGAACAGTATAACGACGCCCGCACTCACAGCTGTCCATCCTTCATCATCCGGTATACCAGTTGGGAGAACAGGCTGTTCGACCATGCAAACCAGCTGCGGGTGAACACGGATGGGTCATCCGCATGGAAACCTTCGTGCATGAAGCCGGTATCCGCGTCTGTGCTCTCCAGGAGAGCGACCAGCTCCAGCTTTTCCTCTACGGACTGTGCGGTAATTCCCTGCATGGACAGAGCCATATGCCAGATATAGTTCTTCGGTGTATGCGGGCTGCCGATGCCTTTGGCGGCTGTTCCTTCATAATAGAAAGGATTCTCTTTACTGAGCGCAAACCGTCTGGTGTTCTGATAGATCGGATCATCCGCCGTGGTATAACCAAGATACGGAATGGAGATCAGCCCGGGAGTTCCGGCATCATCCATCAGGCAGTAGTTGCCGAAGCCATCTGTCTCATAGGCATAGATCGGGCCAAATTCAGGATGACGGTAAATTCCGTACAGCTTGATGCCATAATCAACCTCGAATTCCAGGTCTTTCAGTTCAGCCAGCAGATCCATGTCACGGAATACCCACTCTGCGAATTCCTGCATCTGGCGCAGGGCGACAACGGCAAACATATTGCCGGGAATGTTGTAGTGGAAATCGCAGGCATCATCGCTGGAGCGGAAGCCGGACCAGATCATGCCTGTATAGTTCACCGGCATGCCTAGTCCGCTATTGCGCAGCGAGTCCTCAGGAATGCCATTGTTGCGGGTGAAGCGGTAAGGCGACTGCTCGAAGTGGCGCTGCTCCCTTTTGAACAAATCAATAATAGTACGCAGTGCAGATTTGAACTCGGCATTGAAGAAATCGGTGAGTCCGGTTTCCTTCCAGTAGGTATAGGCCAGCCGTACAACAAAACAAAGCGAATCAATTTCAAACTTCCGCTCCCAGACCCACGGGGACATCTCGGTAACATCGGTGGTATTCCAGTGCCAGTCATTGGCCGACTCATTAAAAGCATTGGCATAAGGATCGATGTGGATGTACTTAATATGACGTTTGATCAGGCCGCCGATGATGCGCTGCAGATCCGGGTCATTTTTGGCCAAAGGCACATAATGAATGACCTGCTCCACAGAGTCGCGCAGCCAGGAAGCCGGGATATCTCCGGTAATGACAAAGGTGGTGCCGTCATCAAGCAGCTTGGTGGTCGTCTCCAGGGTATTGGGAAAACAGTTTTTGAACAGTTGGAGCAGCTTCGGACGGTGGGCCAGCTTCTCTTCAGCTTCAGCCAGCACCTCCTGTACGGCTTGCGGCAGCGCAAGCTTCGGCATCGGGATTTTCGGTAGTCTGAATTGTTCCAAGGAAGGCACACTCCTTATGTTCATGGTAGGTAGAATAGTTGTCTGTAAGATGTGCAACAGGGGCCAGGCTGATAAATTAAACGGCCTTAGGAGCCCGCTTAGAGTCTAGTTGAAGTCAAGCCGCTGAGCTAAGTGGAAAAACTCCCACTATTTAGTGCCGTTGGCCCCCATATAAAATAATAGTGGGAAAAAGTAAACTTAATCAGCACTCCTGGGCTAATTAACAGCCAAATTCACCGATTTAGGTGGAGTTAATCCCACTAATTTCCGGTGAGAAGCGGATTTGAGCAAAATAGATGGAGAAATTCCACTTAACCATTTATAGGCATTACTTATGGTTACACTTACGGGCACTTATGGGCACTTATGCACTTACGGGCACTTATGGGCACTTATGGGCACTTATGCACTTACGGGCACTTACGGGCACTTATGCGCAAGGCAAGGGTTGAGTTTATCGGATGTAAATGGTCTTGATCTCAAAAGGAGCAAAATGCAGCTCGAACTCACCTTCATGGTGGGCTACAGGCTCCAGTTTCTCCTCAAGAGCATTCGACAAATAAATTTCGCTAAAAGGCTGATTCCAGGCCAGCTTCACGGTTTCGCGTCCGCCGGAGGATTCATAGAGCCGCAGAACACGGCCCTGGCCGTCCTCGGACGGCTTCACCGTATCCAGCACAACATGCTGCCCGCCAAAGCCGATCAAAGCTCCAGTAGATGGCAACTGTCCTGTCTTCCTATGAGCTGCGATGACCGGAACCTCGTGGTTCAGCTCCGCAGCCTTGCGTAGCGTATGCGCACTCCGCCAATCCCCGCTGTGGGGATAGAGGGAATACGTGAAATCATGCGCCCCCTGGTCCGCAGTCCTGTCAGGCCATTTCGGCGCACGCAGCAGAGACAGGCGGATGGTGCTGCCTTGAATATCGTAGCCGTATTTGCAGTCATTCAGCAGACTGACGCCGTAGCCATGTTCGGATACATCGGCAAAACGGTGTCCGCAAACCTCATATTGCGCCTGCTCCCAGCTGGTATTGCGGTGCGTCGGACGCTCCAGCGCCCCGAAAGGAATCTCATAGGTTGCTTTGTCTGCAACCACATCCACCGGAAAGCCAACCTTCAGCAGCTTGTGGGCTTCATGCCAGTCCACATGTGTCTTGAAGTCGATTCTGCGGTCATCTGCATACAGGATCAAATCCTGTGTGATTTCGGAATGGCCCAGCTTCCAGCGGAATCTCAGCACATCCTGGACCTTGCCGGAGTGAAAAACGGATTTCTCCACCAGTTCCGCCACACCGGCGGGCTGGTCTTCATAGCGGCTGTCAATGTCCCAGGCATCCCAGAGCGTCGGACGGTCATGGAAAAAGTGAAACTGGTTGGCACGCCCACCCGGCTTGACGATTTCACGCCCAGCCGCTTTGTCGAACAGGCTGGTGATTTCGCCACGTTCATTGAAAGCAAGGCGATAGTGCGGCGTTTCCCAGCTATCGTGCAGCACAATTCTTTCCGGCATGCCGTCCGCCACAGTCATGTCCACTTGTCTAAGCCATACCGTCTTATAACCAAAACCCGGTATAGACGGGACATGAACGTAAGCAGTCATTTGGCTTGTTGCTTGTTCTGCAGCTTCATCCGCAGCTGACAGACCGGCAGCAAGGTCCACACGCAGTGAGCTTCCAGTCTCGTCATAAGCTGCCCAAGTCCGGCCTGCCGGCAAGTGAACCGGAACTACTGCATCCCGTTCCCAGCCCAGGCTGTTGAACAGCACGTAAGGCGTGCCTTCGCCTGCAGTTGCCACTTGGGCCGCCAAGGCTTCCAGCCCTGGCTTCAGCGCGGATTCCCCAAGGGCGAAGACCTCGCGGTATTCCTTCTCGGAGGTCTCATAGGCTTCAGTGATTGCCGAGCCGGGAATAATGTCGTGGAACTGGTTCAGCAGCACCAGCTTCCAGCCCTTGTGCAGCTGTCCGGCAATGCTGCGCTGAAGCTCAGGCGCCATTGACGAAGCTGCCAGCGTCTGCCACAGCTCCGCTTCGCGGTAAAGGATCTCCGCCTTGCGGTTATTCCGCTTGTTGCGCCCATGTGTGGTATAGGTGCCCCGGTGCAGCTCCAGGTACAGATCGCCGCGCCACTCCGGCAGCTTGGGCTCCCGCTCCCGGATTCCTGCAAAGAAATTGGCAGCATTGCTGAACGTACTGGCGGGCTGGCCAACCATCAGCTCTGCACGGCGGATATATTCCAGCATCTCGCGGGTCACGCCCCCGCCGCCATCGCCATGGCCGTAGAGGAGCATTTGCTCGTTGTGGGTCTTTTTTTCACGGAAGGATTGCCAGTGATCATGGACATCCTTCGGCAGGGTATTCTCGTTCACCCCATGGTTGAGATAGGACAGGATGGCGGTGCCGTCAATGCCGACCCAATGGAACAGGTCGTACGGGAATACATTGGTGTCATTCCAGCCGAGCTTCGTGGTCATAAAATAGCGAACGCCGCCATGCCGCAAAATCTGCGGGAGCGAAGCGCAGTAGCCGAAGGTATCCGGCAGCCATTCAATGTCCGAGGTTTTGCCGAATTCCTCCAGGTAGAACCGCTGCCCGTAGAGCATCTGGCGCATCAGCGATTCTCCGCTCGGAATGTTCAGATCCGGCTCCACCCACATGCCGCCGACAAGCTCCCAGCGGCCTTCGCGGATTCTCTCTTTGACCTTGGCGTACAGGACCGGATCGTTCTCCTTCAGAAATTCGAACAGCTGAGGCTGGCTCTGGGCAAATTGGTATTCCGGGTATTCCTCCATTAAAGCATCCACGGTTGAGAAGGTCCGGCTGGTCTTCCGCACGGTCTCCCGCACAGGCCACAGCCAGGCGATATCGATATGCGACTGGCCGACCATATGAATTGTCCCTTCCGCGTTTCCGCCAATGCCTGCAATGTCTGTGCGCAGCTTCTCTTCAAGGGCGGCGGCAGCACTTCCTTCACGGACGGCAGCCTCATTCAAATTCAAAAATCCGTCCATTACACGGTACAAAGCTTCCAGCATCCGTGAGCGCCGCATATCCTCTTCGGGCAGCAGGATGGCTGCATCACGCACAATGACAGCTGTATACATCAGGCTCTGCACCGGCTCATTGACCCGTACCAGCCAGGTGCGGATGGCCCGGATCGGCGGCTGGATGACCGCCTGCTGATTCAGCGGGTCCACCGGCTCCGGGATCGGATCAAATAATTCGATCTCCAGGTCCAGCGGTTTGCCATCCGGGGATGCCTCTAGGGCCACAAAGGTATGGTTCCGGTCGAGGCCCTGGCGTGATTCTCCGTTCACCCGCAGCAGACCCTCGCCTCCCGACTCAAAAATCAGGCCCGCACGCGTCCCGGTCCAATCCGCAGGAATCGTAAGCGTACGGCGGAAAAAGTAAGTGGTTCCCTGTACACTTGGGAACAGGTTGAAATCTCCGCCCTCGGTATACGGCCGTATTCCGTCATATTGTCCCGGGACGGTATACACCGAAGCCTGAATATCCCAGTCCTCAAGCGTTTGCTGCTCCAGCCACTGCCGCTCGGACAACTCCCGGATAAATCTTCTAATCCGTTCCATGTGTACCCTCCATCACAATCAAGTCTTGTTCCAGGACATCATTAACATGGCTGCCCACCAGCACCTTGAATGCTCCCGGTTCTACGACAGGCTGATAGTCCGGGCCGATATATTGCAGCTGCTCCGCGCCGATTTCGAATTCCACAATTTGCGATTCGCCCGGAGACAGCGTGATTTTGCGGAAGCCTTTCAATTCCTTGGCAGGTCTTGAAACCTTACTGGCGACATCTGAGATATACAGCTGAACAACTTCAGCTCCCGTAAGTTCACCCGTATTTTTCACCAGCACGGTTACCGTTGCGGTTTCGTCCGCAGTGATTGCCTGCGGCTCCACCTTCAGGTCTGAGTAGCTGAAGCTTGTATAGCTCAATCCGAACCCAAACGGATAACGGGGCTGCGAATCCGCTTCAAGATATCTTTTGCCGCGTGAACGTTTGCCGTTATAGTACACTGGAAGCTGGCCTGCATCCTTCGGCCAGGAAATCGTCAGCCGGCCCGAAGGATTCACGTCCCCGAACAGAATATCGGCCACCGCATGGCCGCCTTCCTGACCGGGGTACCAGGCTTCCAGAATCGCGTGGGCATGTTCTTCAATCCACGGCTCGCTGACCGGACGGCCGTTGATATAGACCACTATCACCGGCTTGCCCAGCTTATGAATCTCCTGTACCAGCTCCAGCTGCACACCCGAAAGGGCCAGCGAGATCCGGTCAATGCCTTCGCCGCAGTCCATATCGCTCCAGGAATGCTCCGTAACCTTCGAGGCTCCGGTCTTCAGATCAATGGTGCCTTCACCGAAATCACGGGCGCTTGACCCGCCGAGCACCATCACCACGGTGTCGGCCTGCGCAGCACAGGCGAGCGCTGCTTCGAAGCCTTCTCTGGAGTCGCCTTTGATCCGGCAGCCGGGTGCATACAGCACCCGCTCCGGCCCAAGCTTGCTGCGCACACCGTCCAGCACCGTTACGATGCTGGAGCGCTGCTGCGGCGAGGTATAATCGCCCAGCTGATTGTACGGCGCATCGGCATTCGGGCCGATAACGGCAACCTTGCCGGAGCCGCCGACCCCGCTGTTGCCAGTACCGCTGGAGCTGCCTGTGCCGCTGGAGTTGCCTGTGCCGCTAGAGCTGCTGGTGCTTCCGGCACTGCCGATGCCACCGGAGCTGCCGCCGAGCGGCAGCGTCCCGCCATCATTCTTGAGCAGAATGATGCTCTCCGCCGCCAGCTTCCGGGCAAGCTCCCGGTGTTTCCCGCTGCCGATGAACTTCTCTGCGGCATCCGGATCGGCGTACGGCTGCTCGAACAGGCCAAGCTTGAACTTCAGCTCCAGCACCCGCTGCACAGCACGGTCCAGAATCTCGGGAGCCAGCTTGCCAGTACGAACGGCATTCACCAGATGCTTGCTGAACATCGCGCCGGACATTTCCATATCGATGCCCGCAGAAATGGCCTGCACGGAGGCATCCAGTCCATCCTCGGCTACATCATGGCCGGCAGCCAGCATCTCGATTGCGCCGCAATCGGTAATCACCAGGCCATCAAACCCCCACGCCCCCCGGAGAATATCCTCCATAAGTGCGGTATTCGTCGTACAGGGCACACCGTCGATTTCATTGTAGGCGGGCATAATGGAAACAGCGCCCGCCTCCACTGCCTTCTTGAACGGCAGCAGATCAACTTCGAGCAGCTCGCGCCAGCCCATATGCACCGGCCCGGCATTGCGCCCGCCCTCGGAGCTGCCGTAGCCGACGAAGTGCTTCAATGTGGCGCCTACACTTTCCTGGCTGTTCAGCGCGTCTCCCTGCAGCCCCTCGACGGAGGCAACCGCCAACTCGCTGATCAGATAGGCATCCTCTCCAAAGCACTCCTCGGTCCGTCCCCAGCGGGGATCGCGTACCACATCAAGCACAGGCGAATAGGTGACCGTTCCGCCCTGGCTCCGCGTCTCAAGTGCCACCGCCCGGCACATTTCCCGGTACAGGTCCACATTCCACGAGCTGCCCAGCGAGAGCGGAACCGGGAATACAGTAGCTCCAATGGCCATATGGCCGTGCGAGCACTCTTCTCCGATCAGGATGGGAATCCCCAGCCGGGAATTCTCGATCGCGTAGCGCTGAATCGCATTCACCGCCTCCGCACCCTGGCGCGGGGACAACCCGCTGGCCAGCGTCACTCCGGTCCAGGGGTCGGCGCGAAGCATGCCGTACAGCGATCCGATCCCCGTCTCCGCCACCTGGCGTTTGAAGTCTTCCGTAAGCGTAATTTCTCCATCTGTATGTTCATAGGCCTGCCAGCCGAAGGGCTGAACCAGCTGGGCGGCCTTTTCTTCCAAGGTCATCAGTCCCAGCAGATGCTGCGCCCGTTCTGCGGGCGGTCTGCTTGGATCTTTATAGGCCATTCTCTGCACTCCCTCTCTGCTGACGTATTATTCCTTCACGGCTCCAACCGTAAGCCCCTGGATGAAATAACGCTGAAAAAATGGATAGGCAAAAATAATCGGTCCGGTCGCCAGCACCACCATCGCCATACGCGAGGTATCCTGCGGCATGGAGCGGAGCGCCTCCAGACTGAGTGAGCTGTTGGTGGAATTCTGCATAATAAACTGCATGCTGGTCTCGATCCGCATCAGCATGGACTGCAGCGGCACCAGATTTGGATCATCGATGTAGAGCAGCGCGTTGAACCAGTCGTTCCAGTAGCCCAGGGTACTGAATAGGGCAATCGTGGCCAGACCAGGCAAAGACAACGGCAGCACCAATGTAAGAAAAATGCGGAATTCGCCGGCGCCGTCGATTTTACCGGATTCAATGATGGCATCAGGAACGCTGGTGCTGTAGAAGGTCCGCAGGATCATAATGTAAAAAGCGTTGACCGCCAGCGGCATCACAAGCGCCCAGATGGTATCCTTCAGGCCAAGAAACTGTGTAACAATGATATAGGTCGGCACAAGCCCGCCGTTGAAGAGCATGGTGAAAAAGGCAAAAAACGCAAAGAAATTGCGGTATCTGAAGCTTTTACGCGAAATGGCATAGGCATAAAACGAAATAAACAACAGGCTGATCAAGGTGCCGAGCACGGTTACGAGGATCGTTACTCCGTAGGAGCGCAGGAGCATATCCCCCGACTGGAACACATACCGGTAGGCCCCAAGGCTCCATTTGGCCGGAAACAGACTGTATCCGTCTCTGGCCAGCACCCCTTCATCCGTGAAGGAAATGATCACGACAAAGATAAAAGGAAATACGCACAGGAAAGCAAAAATACCGGCAAACAGATTAAACAGCACGTTCCAGGTTTTGGAGAGCTTATGGAAATCTCGTTCTTTTTTGACTAATGTGGACATCTGGTTCACTCCTTTCGCCCTGACTAGAATAAGGCGCTGTCCTTATTGAATTTACGCACGATATAGTTCGAGGTGATGACAAGCACAAAGCCGACAACGGATTGATACAGGCCCGCCGCAGTGCTCATGCCAATCTCGCCTGTAGATTTGAGACCCTGGTAGACATAGGTATCGATAACGTTCGTAACACTGTAGAGCGTCCCGGAGTTGCGGGGCACCTGGTAGAACAGGCCGAAGTCGGCATAAAAGATCTTCCCGATGGCCAGCAGGGTCATAATCGTAATAATCGGGCTGAGCAGCGGCAGCGTAATGTTCCTGATCTGCTGGAATTTGCCTGCACCGTCAATCATCGCCGCTTCGTACAGCGATTTGTCGATCCCCATAATAGCCGCCAGATAGACCACGCTGTTATAGCCAAGCGCCTTCCACAGATACACCAGCACGAGGATCACCGGCCAGTATTTTTTCTCGGAATACCAGTTGATCGGATCTGCTCCAAAATAGCCCAGGATGTGGTTCAGCACACCGCTCTCGGAGCTGAGAAAGCTGAAGGCAAAGTAGCCGACAACGACCCAGGACAGAAAATACGGCAGGAACATGCCGGTCTGATAGACCTTGGCCAGTTTTTTGTTGGCAATCTCTGCGAGCACAATCGCCATGATCACCGACAGCACCAGCCCCAGCAAAATAAAGACCGCATTGTATAAAAGGGTATTGCGGGTGATCACATACGCGTCGTTTGTGGTGAACAGAAATTTGAAATTGTCCCAGCCTACCCACTTGCTGTTGATGATGCTGGCCCAGAAGCCTTCACGGCTGTAACGGTATTCTTTAAAAGCGATAACCGTCCCCACCATCGGCAGATAGGAGAAAAAAAGGAACCACAGCGCGCCCGGCAGAACCATGAGCAGCATAACTTTGTCTTTGATGATATTCCGGATAAATCCGCCAATCATTTTCACGGGTGAGCCCTCCTAAACTGTAAAAGAAAAGACCGGGCAAGGGGCTTGGCACCCGCCCGGTCTTCCTTACAGGGAATGAATTATTTGTTGTTCGCGGCTTTCCAGGCGTCGATTTGTGTTTGTGCTTCTGCGATGATTTTGTCGAGTCCGGCAGCTTTGAATTTCTCAATCGCTTTTGGCAGGTATTCGTTAGGATCTACAGTTCCCGTCATCAGCGGAGCCCAGAATTCTTCCTTCACGTTCTGCACAGCGGCGATTTCATTCGTTACCTTGGAGGTATCAAAGTTGAAGCCGAGCAGCGGAGCATTGATGCCCGCTTCGTTGAATTTCTTGAACTGCTCCCATTTATCCGCAGGGTCGCCTTCGTTCAAGTAAGTGATCATGACATTGCCCAGGGAGAAGGTCGGCATGTCATAATTTTTGGCTTCCGGCAGGAACTTCACAGTGTTGTCGTTGACCTTCTCATAGTGCACACCTTCAATACCGGAATCGACCATGTTGCGCAGGACCGGATCGGTGTTCAGCAGGTTCAGGAATTCCATGGCTTTCTCCGGATGCTCGGAGTTGGCGGAAATGGCCTGCATCGATCCCATAACGGACCAGTTGTAAATATAGGATTTGCCTGCTGGCGAGGAGACTACAGGGTAGCCGTAGCTGGCTGACCAGAGATTGTCGGCCATTGGCTGTGTAGAGGCACGGTCCATGAACCATTTGCCCGATTTGTAAAGGTCATCCACGGAAGTAGTTGTCGCTACTTCTGATGATAGGTAACCTGCCTTGTAATATTTGTGTACGGTTTCAAGATTCGCTTTCAGCTCTGGAGTTTCCAGAATGTTGACGATTTTATAGTCCTTGGTGTCCAGATAGACGGCCATCGGCATTTTTTCAATAATATAGTCGAACGGCATCACCGGCATGAAATCCTTCACCATCGCATATGGCGTGATGCCCGGTTCGTTTTCTTTGATGGTTTTGAGCATAGGCTCAATGCTTTCCAGTGTGGTTGCGCTGCTGATGTCGAGTTTGTACTTGTCCACAAGTTCTTTGTTGAAGCGCCAGACTTCCTGGGCCGGGAGTTCCTTGTTGGCAGGAATGGCATAGTTGTGGCCGTCTACCTTGGAGCCTTCCAGGAATGCAGGGTCGATGGCTGCTTTGATGTCTTTACCGTATTGGTCGATCAGGCTGTCAATTTCGAGAAATGCGCCTTTGCGGGCATTCTGCACATAATCCAGAGCCCAGGAGCTGGTAAACATGATATCCATAGGTTCACCGGAGGCTACTTTGACCTGCATTTTTTGCGAGTAATCACCGAAGTCGATCATGTTGATTTTCAGGGTTGCATTGATTTTCTCTTTGGTATATTTGTTGATTTCAGCCACGACCGTATCCAGGTCCTTCTGCGGCGCACCGATGGTGTACCAGATCAGCTCTACCGGTTTCTCCGACTTGTCCCCAGAGCCCGAAGCAGATTCATTGGTCCCGGCATTGTTGTTCGATCCGCCGCATGCGCTAAGCAGCACCGAGAATGCCATCATGGATGTTACTAACAGAGACAACCGTTTGCTTTTCTTGCTCATTCTTTATAACCTCCCCTTTATTCACCTCGAAACTGCAGGAATCCCCGAAGCCCTTGCCGGCCTCTGTCCTTTCAAGGATTATCTTAACTTTAGTTGATGTAAGCATTTTCAGACAGAAGCTAAACTAAATAAAATCATGTAGAAAATAAAGAAAAGAACTTGCCCGGCAGAAGCCGTTACACAAGTCCTTTATATTCGGTGGGGGAAATTCCTACATATTTTTTGAACTGCTTATAGAAATATCCAGTCTCCCAATATCCGACATTTCTGGCGATTTCATGAACCTTTGAGGGGGTTCCCCGCAGCTGCTCCTTAGCCTTCTCAATCCGGTAGCGGTTGATATATTCCGTGAAGGTATCGCCCACCTCTTTGCTGAATAGCTGCCCCAGGTATACCGGGTGAATGTTGAACTGCGCCCCGAGCGTCTTCAGCGAAATGTCCTCGGCATAGGAGTCATGGATAAAATTCAGCACCTGCTGCACGACCGGACTCTTCACATCGCGGATCAGCAGATCGACCGTAAGGGAGGCCGCCTCCTTCAGAATATGAATCCATTCATGAATCGAGGTCGTCTCGCGAAGTCTGCGGAAGCCCTCCTGATACAGCTCCGGCTCTTCACTGTGCCTGATTTCCTTCAATTGCATCTTGAAGCGGATCATCCATTCCATAGAGAAATCCTGCAGAATCTCCGGGGTTACGCCTTCCATATGCCGGAGCTGCTCGAACCGCTCGTCAATCCGCTGCAGCAGCCCTTCCTTGTCCTTGGCCAGGATCAGCTTCTGCACCTGCTCCCAGTTCAGCTTAACCTCCCGCCCGTCCGCTTCACTGCGGTTCTCAATCTCCTCATAGCGGATCACGGTCCGTTCCGGAAAAAGCATGAAATACTCCTGGGCCTTCTTCGCCTGGGCGTAGCTCTGTGCCGCTCCCCCTTCCGTCTCCACGACAGAACCCAGCGAGAAGCTAACCGGCTGAAAGGACGGCAGCTGCTTAGCCAGCCGCTCATGGCAGCGGTCCACCTCCTCCTTGCCGCGCTGGTATTCACTTAAGCCATGGAGCAGCACAGCCTCCCCTTCCATATCCTGAAAAAGAATGGTCGAGCCGCTGTCCCCAAGCGCATCCGAAACCGCCTTCAAAAATTCCACGCTGCCAGCCCCGTTGCCCGGCCGCAGCAATGCAGCCAGCAGTAGCGGCTTGTCCAGCTGTATCCCCAGCAGCTCCGCGCGCTCCCGGAATTCATTCGCTCCAATCTGTTCCCGGAGCCAGCGGTGCATAATGTTGTCTCTTAAAATAGAGATGCTCTGCGCATTCAGCTCATCTTCGACTCTGCTCATATGAAGCTTCTCTACGGTATTGCTCAGCGTAGCCTTGAACTCCTCCAGATTGATCGGCTTGAGCAGATAATTTTCGATACCGAGCGTCATGCCTTCCTTGAGATAGCCAAATTCATCATACCCGCTGAGGATAATCACCTTCATCCCCGGCTGCAGCTTGCGGACAGCACGGATCAGATCCAGCCCGTTCATGAGCGGCATGGAGATGTCGGTAATCAGAATATCCGCGCGGAGCGAGGTCATAGCTTCCAGGGCTTCCTGCCCATTCTCGGCCCTGCCGACAATCTCCATGCCCATTCCTGCCCAATCGACGATATCATACAGACCCTCGATGATAAAAGGCTCATCATCCACAATGAATACCTTATACATAGGTTGGCTCCTCCTCTCCCAAATCAGGAAAACTTACGGTCACAGTGGTTCCCGCGCCTTCTTCACTCTCTACAGTGACCCCGTGCGGTTCGCCATACAGCAGCTTCATCCGCTCATTAATGCTCCGCAGGCCAAAGGACTGCGAAGAGCTGTCCTTATCCAGCAGATCCTGCTGAATCTGGTCCAGCCGCTCCTGCTTAATGCCACGGCCATTATCGGTAACCACAGCGCGCAGAATCCCGCCTTCCTTCATCAGATGAATCGAGATATGGTTATCACTGCGGTCTGTCCGCATGCCGTGCAGGATATAATTCTCAACGATGGGCTGCAGCGACATTTTCAGAACAACCCGTCCCTCCAGCTCCTTAGGGCAGTGCAGCTCATAAGAAAATTTATCCTTATACCGGATGCGGAACAGCTCGAGATACAGCCGGCAGGCTTCCAGCTCGTCCTTCATGGTGTGCTTCGCTTTGGGATGGACATAGCTTTTGAACAAAACGGACAAGCTGTAGATCATCTCTCCGACATCCGCCGCACCCTGTGAAATGGCACGCATGCGGATGACCTCCAAAGTATTATATAAAAAATGCGGATTGACCCTTGCTTCCAGCGCGGAAATCTCGCTGTGCTTCTGTTTGATCTCTGCCTTAAACACTCTGTCGATGTACAGATTCAGCTCGTCGAGCATATCATTGAAGCTTTTGGAGATCTGGCCCAGCTCGTCCTCCTTCACATCAGCGATACGGGCGTCGAGATCCCCATTCTTTACTTTGCGGGTAAAGCGGATAATATTATGCGCCCGTGTGGCAAAATTGCTGATGAACAGCGACGGGGTGATCACCGCGAACAGAATGCAGATCAGACAAATGGTAATAATCATGTTGCGCAGACCTCTGTAAGTCGCGGCGAGCTCACGTTCCGGCACCGCACTGAGCACGGTAAAGCCGCCCTGCGTATGCGTCAGCTTCGTAATCAACATGCCGTTCACTTTTTCACCATCCGCATAGATGGCTTCAATCTGCTCGGGGTATGGATATTTTTTGCCATAGAATGTCCCGGAGCTGTCAAACAATACATCATTGTCTGCCGACAGTACAATAATATCGCCTTTGAAATCATCCTTGTAATCCTCCATGCTCTGCCAGATATGATCCGAGTCATAGAACACCAGCAGCTGACCGATATTTCGCAGTGATTGCTTGTCATTGATCGGCACACGGATAGAGAACATGGGAGAATCAGCAAGGGATATAGTTTTGCGGACCCAGATATTCGGCAGCGTCACACTGCTGGCTTCCTCCAGGTACAAAGCATCCGGCACCAATGAATGCGCCGCGTTGGTGGAGATAATATTGAAATTCTCCCGGTCATTGAACACGTACAGCTGTTGTTTGGCAGAGCTGTAGAGCAGCAGCCTGCGGATATCCTGATCATCCTCCAACTTATTGCGGAAGAACTGCACGCTGTCCGTGGTGGTGGTGCTCTCATTGAGATACCGGTCGAGCCTGTAGGTGACATAATCCTGGTAGGGGTGCTCCAGCAGGTAGGATGTATTGGCCGTGAGTTCACTGTCCCGGTACACATCGCGCATCATCGTCTGCACAGCATCGTATTTATGCTGCATATAGTCGTTCACACTCTCCACGGTCCGTTTCTGGATTTCCAGCTGTCTTTGCACAACGGATTGCGACATCAGGAGGAACATGAGATAGGAGAACGTAATTGTAGTAACCACTGCTATAATGGAGAAGGTCAGGATGATCTTCATAAACAGATTGTTTTTAAAATGCTTTTTGTACCATTTCCCCGGGAACAGCATGATGTCCCTCTTCCTCCCACTCGTGCAGCCTCGTGATTCAGTTACAACACTTCAGCCTTATATTTTAACCGGATTGCCATATTATATCACGCAACAAGTACCAGTTGGGCTGCTCTTGCACAAGAACGGCGTCTGTTCATTCAAATAGTATGATCATTGGTATTTGTAAGACCATAGTTGACGCGGCCCCGGGAGGCCAATGCCGGAACAAAGGTCTGCTTACAAGCAGAAACGACTTCGCCGTCCTTTTAGGGACGGTACCGTTTCAGCGAGAAATATAAGGATAATTTATTGCGTGAAGCATATAAATTCTTATATTTTGAAAAATACAGCCTGCGCGGAGTATCGGCTCTTCAGACAGACCGCAGGTTGTTCAGACTCCAGAAAAAGTCCGGGCCTTAAGGAATGATACATGCCCGGGGCCAGTCGGGGACAGGGGGCGGGGGTAGGCCTAGGGCGGGAGGCTATGGTGCGCCCAACAACGGCATATTTGCCGTTGTTCAGTCCACTCCGGGCAGGTGACGTTGGTTTAAATACGTAGACCCAATAGTTTATACGTTAAGTTGAGTTTTCTCCGCTATATTGCTGCCCCTACGTTCGTCATTCTATTTCAACAATAAGATAAGGCCAGATGTGTAAACAGGGTGAAATCTAAAGGTTTACTGTACAAATTAAAGATTAAGACTTTCACCCCATCTAAAAAGAACAAAACGGCTACGCCGTCCTTGACTGGATAGATTTCAGTTCAGCATTGCCTGGGGAACCCTTTATGAATCCTGCGGCAATTCCAGGTGGAAAAAGGTCAACTAATTTGCCCGAATACCCTGTTCTCCGCAGGTTAAGTGGAAAAAGGGACACTAATTCAGCTCATTTCGCTCCTGATGAGGTAACAGGGTCCAATTAAGTTTCCTTTTTCCACTTCAATCTCACAATTGTTGATTTTGGGGAGAAATAAGTTCCCTTTTTCCAACTAGCATTGC
>RCUU01000490.1_pt1 | contig 21732 bp, 21 predicted proteins | sample 2166211 | NCBI WGS metagenome assembly RCUU01 (sample SAMN09932620, study PRJNA488358) | compost metagenome | feature: garden; material: soil; isolation source: compost soil in phenylacetic acid-enriched culture | place: Germany: Experimental Botanical Garden Goettingen | collected 2016-01-27
TATGGATACCTTGCGTATCATCATTAATGTAGCTGTCATGCTGGTGCTGATCGGCGTTCTGATTTGGATGCAGAAGAAGCACGTTTCTTTTACAAAACGGGTATTTACCGGGCTGGGCCTTGGGCTGGTGTTCGGCATTATCTTGCAGTTGTCCTATGGGGCTGGCTCGGAGGTTATCGCGAAGTCAACCGACTGGTTTAACTTGGCTGGCCGAGGTTACGTAGGGCTGCTGCAGATGGTCGTGATTCCGCTAATCATGGTATCGATCATCTCAGCGATCATGAACCTGAAAGGCAAGCAGAATTTGGGCAAAATGAGCGGACTAATTATCGCGGTGCTGTTGATTACGACGGCGATCGCGGCGAGCGTCAGTATCGTGACCAGCTTGAGCTTCGATCTCAAGGCGATCGAAATCCAGGCGGGCGAACGGGAACAGGCGCGCGGGACGGCGCTTGAGGAACGGCTCGGTACGGTGGAAGACAAGACGATTCCGCAGCAAGTGCTGGATTTCATTCCGACCAATCCGTTTGCGGATATGACGGGCGCGCGGAGCACCTCGACCTTGGCGGTCGTGATTTTCTCAGCATTTATCGGGGTAGCGGTGCTTGGGTTGGATAAGAAGAAGCCGGAGCAGGCAGATACGTTCCGCAAAGTGGTTGAAGCGGTTTATGCCGTCGTGATGCGGATCGTTACGCTGGTGCTGCGTTTAACGCCTTACGGCATCTTGGCATTGATTACGAACGTCGCGGCCACAACCAATGCGGAAGAGATTTTGAAGCTGATCAAGTTCGTCGGTGCTTCCTACGTGGCATTGATCGTGATGTTTATTATTCACCTGATCCTGTTGGCCGTATTTGGTTACAATCCGATCCAATATGTACGTAAAGTGCTCCCGACGCTGGTGTTTGCGTTCACCTCGCGTTCGAGTGCCGCAACGATTCCGCTGAATGTGGAAACACAGACTAAACGTCTGGGCGTACCGGAAGGGATCGCCAACTTGTCGGCTTCATTTGGCGCAACGATCGGGCAAAACGGCTGCGCCGGGATATATCCCGCAATGCTGGCCGTCATGATTGCCCCAACCGTAGGAATTAATCCAATGAGCTGGGACTTCATTCTGACGTTGATCCTGGTTGTTGTCATAAGTTCGTTTGGAGTCGCCGGCGTCGGCGGCGGAGCGACGTTTGCTTCGCTGATCGTGCTGTCGACGATGAACTTACCGGTCGCTTTGGCAGGCCTCTTGATCTCCGTCGAGCCGTTGATCGATATGGGCCGGACTGCCTTGAACGTCAATGACTCGATCACCGCGGGTGTGATCACCGGCAAGATCCTCGGCGAGAACGACACCGAGGCATTCAAACGCGACGTGGATCTGGACGTCGTGACTGCGTAATCTAAAGCAATGAGAATAAATCCGAATTCGAACCGCTGGGCGTAAGCCCGGCGGTTTTTTTGTAGGCAAGTGTAATGATTACCGGGTCTTAAACGTATTAACATGCGGATGGCTTGGAGGCGGCATCCTGCCGCGCGGAGGAAGTGGCCCCAAGAAATCCGTCCCTTGAGGAAAGGAGGGAAAGGAACATGCTGCAGCAGCGCGCGCTGTTTCCATCCGTGAAGGAGCAGGACAAGCGAGACCAAGAAGAGCGGACAGCCGTATCGGCCGATACGGAGTTTGAAGTGATTTTTGAAACCTACTATACCCGAATCTTTAAATATATTCGCTTCCGGGTGGACTGCGATTATACGGCAGAGGATTTAACCAGCCAGGTCTTCGAGAAGGTATTGACCCGCTATGGTACCTTTCGGGCAGATCGCTCCCCGTTTGAGGCGTGGCTGATCGCCATAGCCCGCAATACGGTAAACGATTATTACCGTAAGCAGCAGAGACGGAAGTGGTTTTCCCTGGATCTGTTTAAAGAGTCTCCATCTCGAGAGCAAGGGCCGGAGGACCGGACCCTCGTCCGAGAAGCGGAGACGGAAATGAGTCGAGCTTTGCAGACGTTAAAGCCCCAGGAACGACATTTGATAGCCCTCAAATTCGGTGCTGGTCTGAAGAATGTTCAAATTGCCGAATTTATAGGCTTAAGCGAAAGCCATATCGGTGTGATGCTGTTTCGCGCTACGAAGAAGTTAAAGTTGGAACTTGAAAGGGAGGATAAGGATGGACAACCAAGAACAATACCGCCGTTTTGAAGCTGAAGTGGACGCACTGCTGGAAGGACGCGAGGATCCCGTGAGTGAGACCGGAGAGTACGCCGAGTTGGTAGCTTTCGGAGGAGCGCTTGCCGCTGCCGAACTGGGTGCGGGAATTCATAAAGAGGCGGTAAAAAAGCGGATCACGAACCCTACTTCTGCTCGCGGCGCCGTCCGTGGTTTTACGGGTCGCAAGCTTGCCGGAGCGGTGGCTGTTGCCGCGGCGCTGATTCTGGTCATCGGGATCGGATTTACGCCTTCGTCGTTTGCCAGCGGCTTGCTCGATCGGATTATTTCCACGGTTACGTTAGGACATATCACCGTCTATCAGGTCGAATCTCCTTCGGAGGAAGCGTTAATCCCGTTGCCGGAAGCTTTGCAGGGCAAAGTGTTCACGAAGGACGGTAAACCCGTCTACGAGATGAACTCGCATACAGGGACGTTGTATACCGCGGATGGCGAGGAGATCGCCGGATTTGACAACGAGGAAATCGTGACCAAGGCCCAAGCGGAAGCTGAGGTGAAGGAAGGGATTCTTACGTTGTCCGACCCGGAAGCCTTGAGTCAACACACCGCATTCCAGGTCAAAATGCCAGCGTTCTTGCCGGAAGGTTACGCCTTTAAACGGGCCGAACAATATCTCGACGAACAGGGGACAGCGAGCCCGAAATACATCAGTTTGTATTTTGCCGAAGCGAGTAACGGAAATGAAATTTACATTCAGCAGCGGCTAGCCGACGAAGAAACCGCTTATGCCAGCTCTACGGAGGGAGCGGTAAAGAAGACCAAGATCGGTGGTTCGGATGCTATCATCGTGAATGGGAATTCGATTGCTTGGGAGGCGGATGGCGTGATGTTTGATCTGATCGCCAAAGGGTTAGACGAAAGCGAATTGATCCGGATCGCGGAGTCTTTGAAGTAAATTGCAAAGAACAAACCGGCTCGCGATGGCGGCCGGTTTGTTTGTGCGCTGCGTTAGGCTCATCGGCTCATCGCATGCTATTGGTCACTAGTGGTCACTCTAACGGACCTGAGAGACCTTATTTGCCCCAAATGGGGCCTTTCCAAATTCTAACGGACCGTAGAGCCGTTATTTGACCGAAAATCCCGTGCATGTAGCTCAAAAACGCCAAATAAGGTCTGTGGGGTCCGTTACATTTTTATAGCTGGCTGTTATCCCGAAATAACGGCGTTGGAGTCCGTTAGAATAGCTCAAGCGCTCCCGTGCGCTATTTCACGGCATAAAGTGTTTCCGCGCTGAGACCATTCAGTTGATCACAACGTTCTTCTCTTCAAACTTGATCTCCGACGGTTTGTCGGGGGGCGTAGGGGGAGCGGTGGAGCCGTTGATGATGACTTTGTCGTTACCGTTGATATTTAACGCTCCGTTCGTATAGACGCTGCCCGCTAGGGTCGAAGGGGAGTTCCCGTTATTCAGGTTGACCGAACCCGCAGCGAACAAGGCGAATTGATTGCTGCCATTGAGGTTGCCGTTTGAGGTTCCCGTTAAATAGATGTTTTTCGCCAGTAACGTACCGCTCGTGTTTAACGTGCTTCCGTAGAAATCCCCAGTTATGTTCACCGTAGGATCGCTGTTAAAATTGGTTGTGCCGTTTACTTTTATCCGGCTGCCTTGTAATTTCATGTTGTTCCCGCTGTTCATGAGCAAGTCCCCGCTAATGTAGATGATCCCGCTGGCAACAATCGAGGAATTAGCCTCCATCGTTACCCCGCCGTTCACCCAAAGATCGCCATCCACCGTTAAAGTGACATTGGGCATCAATTTGATCGAATTCAATACGGTTGATTTTGTATACTTGGCGTTGGCTTTGACCTCGAAATCCAGGGGTGTAGTCGGAGTGGAAAAGAGGGCGGACTTCGTCGTCTTCATTTCCTTATCAACCTGATGGACAATGGAGGAAATATCCAGCTTATCCGGTGGAGTTAAACCAGATCCGCCCGGAATGGTAGGGGATACAAGCACTCCGTTGATTTTGGACTGATTGTTGGCGACGGCACCTGCCGAATAGACGTTGCCATTGATCGTCGTTCCGTTCAACGCCAGGGCTCCAAAGCTAACAACGGCATACCCGCCCGTTCCGGATCCCGGGGAAGGATCGCCCGGGGTGAAGGATAGTGTAATTGCCACCTTCCGCCGAAAGGTTTGCGTAATTTTGTCGGACACCCCGTCGGCTTTGACAATGGCGACATATCGCTGGTTTTCCTTGTCCAAAGTTACCGTATCTGACTCTACATAAGGAGCGGCGGCAGCTTTGACATCCTCCAGCGTGACCTTGTCCTTCTTCATCAGCGCCATCACGGCAGCCCTGAGTTCGGAAAGCTTGATCAACAGCTTCGTTTCGCCGTCGGCTTGAGCGGAGACGATATCTTCAGAGACGTTCACCATGCCTTGGGAGTTTGTCACCGACTGCATGACCAAAGTGCCCACCACGAGAAGGAGGGCAACCAGAAGCAATACGGAGATCAAGGCATAACCTTGCTCTTGGCGAAAAGCGGCTTGTCCTCGTCCTTTCATCCCTACGCACCTCACGATATAAGTTTTATCGAAACGAATAAATAGATGGGTTCCACCTTGGGCTCATTCTTGAGCGCAACTTTCAGGTTCAGAAGTAAATCGTTGGGTCCCTTGGTGAACGTGGTGCCGGTTAAATCCAGCGTTTCGTCGCTGAACCGGACACCGTCAAGGAGAAGCTGTCCACCGTTCAGTTGGAAGCGGATCGTCTGGGTTGCCTCCGAAAGCGCGTCGGTGACCACCTCAGCCTGAAATTGGGTAAAGCTGCTTCCAGAACTTGAGATCGCCGCGGCGTTTCTCAGTTTGGCCTGGAGCGCGGAACTCAGCGTAATCGCTTCATTTCGCAGCTCGGTTTCATGGTTGACTCGTCCAAAAGCGAACAGCGAGGTGGTCAACACGGTGGACACCAAAATGACCAGGAGACCGGACAAAGCCAAAGCGGCCAGCAGCTCCACGAGTGTGATGCCGTCTTCACGGCGAATCAGCTCCATCCGAAGCTTCATGGTAAACTCCCTCCCGCAGCAGTCGCATAGTTCTTCTTGACGGCGCCAGTAATCGAGACGTTATGCCTATATTTGCCGGCTCCTTGGGACGGATCGGGCTGCCAATAGGCGGTTACGGTGATGTACAGAATGTCGGGATTGGAAGCGTATTTCGAATTGCGGTCACTGATCTCGGTCGTCAGGAGGTAGATGTCCTTCGTCGCATTAGGCAGCGTACCCGGGGGGCGGTTGGCCCAGGTTTGCAGCACTGAGAACTCCATGGCCTGAATCTCGTGCAGATGGGCGTTGGCCAAATGGGTCGCAGACAGGCGTTGGTTCGTAAGCTTGCTCTGCGTGGCGCTGTTCGTGAAATAGGATAGAAAATATAAGCTGACGATCGAGAGAATAACTAGCGCAAGGGCCACTTCGAGTAGCGTCAGACCGTCTTCCCGAGCAATCGTATGCCGAAGGGAAGATTTTTTGGGGTTTAAGGCGGATTTCATGACGATCCACTCGCTTTCAAACGGTATAAAAAAATGTTGAGTCTTGTTAGTCGATGGAGAGTCCTGTCGAGCTATGTATTCTAGGTATATTTTACTATAAAAATGATAGCATCGTTTTTGCGAAAGGTATATAATCGTTATGAAATTAAGGTTGCATAAATTTCCCTCGTGTAATCTATCAAATGACCCGAACATACTGGGATAGGCCTTTGGAACTAACATCGTAACAGCTTTTTTTCAGCACATGCACTTTCAGATTCTCTTAAAAATTCCAACAGTGATGAGGTGAACCATGTACACGATCAAAAAAAGGTTGGGTGAACTTCTACTGGAATCCGGAATCATCACGGAACCGCAGCTGCAAACCGCTTTGGAGGAACAGCAGCGTACAAAGAAAAAACTCGGCGACGTGTTGCTGGCGCAAGGCGTCCTGACGGAACACCAGCTCATCGAGGTGTTGGAGTTTCAACTTGGTATCCCGCATGTCACGTTGTCAAGGTTTCAAATCGATGCCAAATTGAGCCAGGTCATTCCGGAGCAGATGGCCAGACGTTATCAAGTGCTCCCGATCCGCGTGGACGGACGTAAGCTGATGGTCGCGATGGCGGACCCTTTGGATTTGTTTGTCATCGACGACCTTCGTATGAGCACCGGCTTTATGATCGAACCGGCGATTATTTCACGGGGAGAGCTGCAGCGAGGAATTGCCCGGCTCTATGGCCTGCAGGACTCCATGAACGAAATGATTAAGGATCTCGGAGCTGGCGTCGCTCAAATCGATGCCCTAGATTCGGTGATTTTGGGCGAGGATTCGCCCGTCGTCCGGCTGGTGCAACAAATGATTGAGCAGGCGGTACGCCTCGGGGCCAGCGATATCCATGTTGACCCGATGGATACGCAGCTTGCGATCCGCTACCGGATCGACGGACAGCTTCGCAACGAGCGGACCGTTCCGAAGTCGATGCAAGGCGTGATCATCGCCAGACTGAAGATATTGGGCAACTTGAACATAGCCGAACGGCGGCTGCCCCAGGACGGCCGGATCAAGATGCTGGTGGACGGCAAACCCATTGATATTCGATTGTCTTCGCTGCCTACCGTTCATGGGGAAAAAATCGTCATGCGGCTGCTCGATCTCGCCGACGGCGTCAAGGGATTGGACAAGCTGGGCATGACGGAGCATTCGTTAAGCTTGTTCCGGCGAATGATCGAAAAGCAGCACGGTATGGTCCTGCTGACAGGACCAACGGGAAGTGGGAAAACGACGACCCTGTACTCGGCATTACAGCACCTGAATCGAGAGGAAACGAACATCATAACGGTCGAAGATCCAGTGGAATACATGCTGGACGGCGTGAACCAAATGCAGGTTCATCCTGCGGCCGGACTGACGTTCGCCAGGGGGCTGCGTTCGATCCTGCGGCAGGACCCTAATATTATCATGGTGGGAGAAATACGTGACCTGGAAACGGCGGAAATTGCAATTCGAGCTTCGTTAACGGGCCATCTCGTATTCTCGACCTTACATACGAATGATGCGGTAAGTACGGTCGTCCGGTTGCGCGACATGGGCATCGAACCGTACCTGATCGCGTCCTCGCTAATCGGGATCGTAGCTCAGCGGCTGGTGCGCTGCATTTGCCCGGATTGCAAAGCCGCCTATACGCCAGATAAGCAGGAAATGATTTACCTGGAGCGGCTTGGCATACGCACGGACAAGCTGTACCGCGGCGCCGGCTGCGGCACTTGCGGCAAAACCGGCTACCGCGGCCGGATGGCGGTGCATGAAGCCCTGCTCATTAGCGATGATCTTCGTTCGGCTATCGTGGACGGCTGTTCAATCCCTGAACTACGCCAGATGGCGAAGGAGCAAGGAATGACGACACTGTTTGCCGACGGGATTCAGAAAGCGCTGGAGGGACGAACCACCCTGCAGGAAATCATCCGCGAAGTAGATGAGGAAGAGCGATGAACCAGGAACCTATCGTAACGGACGAAACGTTTAACGGACTGTTGAAACACGCTTTTGATGCCGGTGCATCCGATTTGCATGTGACGGTGAATTCACCGCCGGTACTGCGGATCGACGGGATGCTTCAAGCGCTGGGCGAGGAGCTGTTGTCGCCGTCCACGCTGGAGCAGATCGTGCAGGAGTTGATGAGCCCAGCGCAGTACAAGAAATTCACGGAGCAAGGGGAGTTGGATTTTTCTTACGGCGTGCCTGGGATCTCCCGGTTCCGGATCAATGTATTCCGGCAACGGGGCTCGATCAGTATCGCGGCAAGGGTCATATCGCCATCCATCCCGGCCTTCGAAACCTTACATCTCCCGCCCGTGCTGCTGAAGCTGGCCCAGAAGCCGCAAGGCTTGTTTCTCGTTACCGGCCCAACCGGAAGCGGGAAATCGACGACTTTGGCCTCGTTGATAGACCATATCAACCATACGCAGCATAAGCATATCGTGACGTTGGAGGACCCGATTGAATATCTGCATCGCCATGATAAGTCGATCATCAATCAGCGTGAGGTGGGATTGGATACGGTATCGTTTGACAGCGGCCTCCGGGCAGCGCTTCGCCAGGACCCGGATATTATTCTGGTCGGGGAGATGCGAGATCCGGAAACGATCCGGACGGCGATCACGGCGGCCGAAACCGGCCACCTCGTTTTTGCCACCTTACATACCGCCGATGCGCCACAAACGATCGATCGGATCATCGATGCTTTTCCGCCGGCTCAACAGGGGCAAATTCGGATTCAACTCGCTTCGGTGCTGCTGGCGATCCTGTCTCAGCGGCTGCTGCCATCCCGCAGCGGGAAAGGGCGCATTTGCACGACAGAATTGCTGCTCAACCCGCCAGCGGTCGGCAACCTGATCCGTTCGGAGAAGGTGCACCAGATCAAAAGCGTGATGCAAACGAACTTCCAGCTTGGGATGCACACGCTGGAGATGAGCCTGCGTGAGCTGTTGCGGCTCGGCGCGGTGGATGAAGCCTCAGCCCGACCGTACTTGACGGAAAGCACGCTCTAATTCATGAGTGGCGCAAAGACAGATGTGAGAAGCGGAAGGACAGATGCCAGATGCCCCAGTACGTATATCAAGGCAAGGATGGGGTGGGGAAACAACGCAAAGGGGCTTTGCAAGCTCCCGATCGACCCGCCGCGCTTGCCGAGCTCAAGAGGCAGCAAATCGTTGTAACCGGTCTGCGCGAAAAGCGGGAGACCGTTTGGAATAAGGAGTTTTACCTAGGAAGTCCGGTCAAAAACGAGCAATTCGTCGTGTTTTGCCGGCAATTCGCCACGATGATCAAGGCGGGTATTTCCATCGTTGAGGCGACCGCGATCCTGGCGGAGCAATCTGAAAGCAAACCGCTGAAGAAGACGCTGGCCGAAGTGACGGCCGAGCTTCGCAAAGGCAATACATTCTCCGGGGCGATCTCGGCGTACCCGCGGATCTTTCCGACGATCTTCGTGCACATGATCCGTGCGGGTGAAGAGGCGGGCAGCATGGAGGAGACGCTGGAGCGGTTGGCCGTGTATTTTGAAAAGGCGCATATTACGCGGGAAAAGGTGAAGTCGGCGATGACTTATCCGCTGATCGTCAGCGTGATGGCCGTGTTTGTCATGATCTTTTTGCTGAAATTTATGATTCCGCGGTTTCAGGCGATGTTCGCCCAACTGGGTGGGGATCTGCCGGCGATCACGAAGTTTACGCTTTCCCTTAGCCGCAGCCTGGAGCAGCATTGGATCCTATGGCTGTTGACCGCTTTGGCGGCGGTCGCCGCCGTCTATCTGCTCCTGCGGTGGGAGCGAGGTGCCTATGCTTGGGATTACCTCAAGCTCAAAGCCCCCGTATTCGGGATGCTCAACCGAAAAAGCGCGATCGCCCAGCTGACACGGACGTTGTCCTCCTTGTTCGCCAGTGCGGTGCCGGTGCTGCAGGCCCTGGCCATCGTGGAGAAGGCGGTCGGCAACCGGGTGATCGGAGCTACGCTCCGGGAATGCCAGACCTCGCTGCGCCAAGGCCGGCCCCTGTCTGAGCCGCTGCGCCAGTCGTGGGTATTTCCGCCGCTGGTGACTCAGATGATCCGGGTTGGCGAAGAGACGGGCTCGATCGATACGATGCTGGGCAAGGTAGCGGATTTCTACGAACGCGACGTAGAGAATACCGTGGACAAGCTGAAGCAGTTGATCGAGCCGGTGATGATCCTTTTGCTCGCCGGTGTAGTTGGGTTTATTATCGCCTCGGTGATGATCCCGATGCTTAGCTTATATCGGAATATTAGTTAATCTTGGTTCAAAGGATACGAATTATTTAAGGGGGTTAATCAATCATGACAGCACTTATCCAACGTTTGCAACGTTTACGCAAGGAAGAGAAGGGGATTACGCTCGTCGAATTGCTAGCCGTGATCGTGATCATCGGCGTCATCGCCGCCATCGCGGTGCCGTTGATTACGGGGTTGCTGGACGATACGAAAGCAAACGCCAGATCGGCGACGGCGAATCAGCTGTATGAGGCGGCGAGATTGAGATCGATTTCAAAAAATAATGGGGAGATCTCAGGAACGCATACGCTGGCGCAGTTGGTTACAGACAAGTACATCCAAAGCGGGCTTACGGATCCGAAATCGGGTAGCCCATTAGCTGATACGACAACGGTTAACTTGGGAGCGACAGGTACTGCAACGGTTGTAACGCTCGTCGTTACAGGTGGCGATACCATTAACTTTAATGCATCAGATTTGAAGAACGGTAAACCGGGTACAGCGAAGGCGCCATAATGGACGCTAATCTGCTCCTGACGGCGCTGAATTTGGCCGCTGGGCTGGCCTTGGGGCCGGCCCTGGCGCGATACGGGCGCCGGCTGGTCGCTCGGCGCGGGCTGCTCCGCGCCGTCGGCGGCGAAGCCGCAGGCCCGGCGGCGCGCGAAGCAGCCGCCACGGGCGAGCCCGCGCGCGGCGCGGCTGACGCCAGCGCCGCCGCCCCCGCCTCCGGCCGGCTGCGCCGGGCCGGAGACCTCGCCGCCGCCCTCGCGACGGCGGCGCTGTTCGCGCTGATGCACCTGCAGTTCGGTGCATCGGGCGCATGGGCGGTCGGCCTGCTGCTGACCGCCCTGGCCGTGATGTGTGCGGTCACGGACCTGACCGCGCACATCATCCCCAACGGCGCCGTCATGGGCATTGGCGCCGTGCTGCTCGTCGCCGCCCCGCTGGCGGGCGGCGTCCCGCTGTGGAGCCAAGCGCTGGGCGCGCTTGGCGGCGGCGGTCTGCTGCTGCTGATCGCCCTCCTCACCTCCGGGAAGGGGATGGGGATGGGCGACGTGAAGCTGCTGACCGTCTTCGGCTGGGTCGTCGGCTTTCCCGGCGTGCTCCTGGCCTTATTTCTGGCCAGCGCGGCCGGCGCGGCCGCCGGATTGCTGCAACTGGCGCGAGGCCGCAGGAACCGCGGCCAGACGCTGGCGTTTGGTCCCTTTTTGGCGATCGGCACCCTGGTGGTTTACATGTATGGAAAGGAGATCATCCATTGGTATCTGCAAAACGTCATCCCTCTTTACTGAGCCGACGGCCGGCCCATATCGGAATTACCATCGATGAGGATGGCATCCGTTACGTCAAATACAACCCCAAACGGGGTACCGTGGAACGGGCCGGCTTACTGCCGGTAGATGCCGAACTGAACGAGGACGGAGTTCCCGATGTGACCGGGGTAACCGATATGGTGAAGCGCTGGGTGAACCGCCGGGGACTCACCGGGAAAAAGGTTCGCTTGGCGGCCCCCACCTCCCAGTCGTTTATTCGTTTGCTCCACGTCCCCAAGGTAAGCAAAAGACAGCAGCGCCGCGTAACCGAGCTGGAGATCGAAGGTAGCATTCGCCTGCCTTTTGAGGATCCGGTGATCGATTACCATTGGATGGAGGATCGCGTACAGGAGGAGACTCTGCTCACCTTCGTTGCGGCCGTCCCCCGTCCGGTCGTACAAGGGCTGGTTTCGTCTTTGGAAACCGCCGGATTACGTATGGAAGCGGTCGATTTGGCCGCAATCGCGCTATCGCGAATCCTCCGGCAGCAGCGCTTGCTCGGGGAGACCAGCAATGTGATGGCTATTAATTTTAAGGCCAAGGAAGCTGAGATTTACACGTACCACCACGGTCTGCCCGATTTCGTACGCACGTTTCCGCTGGAGCCGATGTCCGGGGACAAGCTGAATACGTGGCGGTACGGAGAAATCGTCTCCTCGGTAACCCGAATCATGAACTTCTACGAATATACGCTGCACGAAGGACATGAACGGGTACAAAGTATCGTGATCGCGGGCGCGGCGCCGGACAAGCCGGAGATCGCCCGGCAGCTGTCGGCGGCCTTTGATCAGGTGAGCGTGTCCGAAGTGGATGTATCGCCTTATTTTGTCGGGCAAGACATGGCCGACCAAGGCAGTTATGCGATAGCCCTCGGCCTGGCGATGAAGGGAGCGGAACGCCGATGATCGACATCAATTTGCTCCCTCCCAAACCCCGTGCGGCATCAACCGGACTCGTTCTGCCCGTTTTGTTGCTGCTCGCAGGGCTTGCTATCAGCGCCTACCTCGGTTACGAGTATTGGGGGGTGCAGGAAGATACGGCAGCTTTGCGAACCTCGATCGCTGAAACGGAGCAGCAGCAAACAGAGCTGCAAAACGAGCTGCAAAGCATGGGGGCTTCAGGAATCGGAGCCGCGGGTGTCGAGTTGATCGAGAAGCTGCGACAACAGCGGCCCGATGTGAAGACGTTGGTCGGCAGACTGGAAGCTCCGTTACCCACCGGCAGCACGCTGGAGACGGTTCGCTTTGGCGATGCCGGTCTGGCCTGGACCTGCCTGTTCACCAGCTTGGGCCAAGCCAGCACTTATTCATCTTCGCTCCGTGAACAGCCGGAATTAAGCGGGGAGCTGATTCAATCGGTGAAGGAGTTGCCGGGACGCGGATATATCGGTACGTTTGAACTGAGGTCGGGGACGGTAACGACGGAACAGGCAGGTGACGGAGAATGAAGACGGAACATCAGTCTGGATCTGCCGGAGCCCGCTGGATGCTGATTGCTGCCCTCGTGATGCTGGCGGCAGGATCGTTTTATTTCTTCGGTTACCGACCGGAGGTGGCGAAGTCGGTGAACTTGGAGTCCGACCACGAAGAGAAGCAACTCTTTCTACAAAAGACCCAGGCGATCGCGGATGCCAAACGAGCGGATTTGGCGGCGGAGAACGCTTCTGCCGACACGGCCAAGCAAGAGGCGGCCGTACCTGATGAACCCGATCGGGAAGGGACTTTGCTTGACCTGGAACAGGCAGCCAAGTCTTCCGGTGTGCAGATCAGGGAGGTCGTCTTCGAAGAGTCCGGGATCGGCGAATCGTCCGCTGCCTCGGCTGAGACTACGCCGATGGACGCTCCCGGACCGCTGAATGAAGCCGACATCAACTCGGCGGGGTTCACTGTAATGTCATTTCGGCTTAACTTGAAGGGGACGCTGGCCGAGGTCAAAAGCTTCGCCGCAGCTCTGCAAGATGCTGAACGGCTTTACGTCGTCCAATCCTTCGACTATGGGGACGAAGAAGCAACAGGCACGAAAGCGGCCGTCCTCCAGATATTGGCTTTATATCGTTAATTAGGCAATGCCATAAACCCTTTGAGCTCAAAGAAGCATTCCAGCCGTGGCGCCGGGGTGCTTTTTTTTGCAAATCCCTATCATTCCCTGATACTTTCTGCTATGTTCACCGTATACATAATTATAATGCTGAAAGGTGGTGCAACAGGGGGATGGAAATGTGGGCAATTTGGCTCATCGTCGCCGGAATCTTATTAGTACTTGAGATGATGACGATGACTTTTTACCTGCTATGGCTCTGCATCGGTTCGCTGGTTGCGACAGCCGTGGCTTTGGTGGCCCCCGAAGCTTATTTCTGGCAGGTTGTTGCGGGCTGTCTGGTCGCTTTGGTCCTGACGGTATTTACGAAACCGCTCTCCAGAAAATTTCGCGCAGCAAAAGGGTTTAAGGATATCGGTACCGAACTGGTAGGGAAGCAAGGCATTGTGGTGGAACCGATCGAACCCGGGCAATACGGCATCGTGAAGGTCGGGGGAGATTCTTGGAGCGCTACGGCGACTGTCCCGATCGGCCGGGACGAGAAGGTCCGGGTGCTGGAGCGAGGCAGTACAATTATCGAAGTAGAACGATGGGAGGAAATTTCTTAATGCAATGGGCAATTATTGCGATCATTGTCGTTGTTGTCGTCGTATTTATCTCATTGACGGTCAAAATCGTACCGCAACAACGGGTGGGAGTCGTCGAACGGCTCGGTAAATTCAACCGCTTGCTGACGCCGGGGCTTAACGTACTGATCCCGGTCATCGACCAGGTACGGACGTATCATGATTTGCGGATTCAACAAACCAATGTGCCTCCGCAAACCGTAATCACCAAGGATAACGTTCAGGTTCAGATCGACACGATCATCTTCTATCAAGTGGTGAATCCGGAGCAAGCGACGTACGGCATCTCCGATTTTGTCTACGGGGTGCGGAACATTACGACGGCAACGCTGCGTCAAATCATCGGTAAGATGGAGCTGGACGAAACATTGTCCGGTCGGGAGAAGATTTCGACCGATATCCGAATCGCCTTGGACGAAGCGACGGAGAAATGGGGCGTACGGATCGAGCGGGTGGAAGTGCTCGATATCCGACCGCCGGTAGATATCCAAGAAGCGATGGACAAACAAATGAAGGCCGAACGGAACAAACGGGCCATCGTACTGGAAGCGGAAGCTGCGAAGCAGGATATGATCCTGCGTGCGGAAGGTGACAAGCAAAGTAAAATCCTGAAAGCCGAGGGTGACAAGGAAGCGCGGATTCGCGAAGCCGAAGGCTTCCGCCAAGCCCAAGAGCTCGAAGCGCTTGGTCAAGCGAAAGCGATTGAGTCGGTCGCCGCTGCCGAAAAAGCGCGGATCGAAATGCTGCGCGATGCCGCCCTGAACGAAGCGGTCTTGGCGTACCAATCCTTCGAGGCGTTGAAGGAAGTGGCCAAGGGACCGGCGAACAAGGTGTTCATCCCGTCCAATGCGATCGAAACGCTGGGAAGCCTCGGCGCTATCAGCGAAGTCTTCAAGGCCGGCAAAGACGGCAAATAAGTGCATGAAACCTAAAGAGCCTGGCAAGAGATTGTTCTTGCCGGGCTCTTTTTCACGTCTAAACGGTTCTAAGTTCCTTCGCCCGGTATTGTCCCGGAGTAAATCCGGTCCATTTCTTAAAGGCATTGTGGAAGGCGCTGGGCTCGGAATAATGCAGTAAATAGGCGATATCGCTGGAGGAATATTCTTGGTGCTTCAAATAGGCTTTAGCCATCTCCATGCGTATGCTCGCCGATAATTGCTGGTAGGTGGTTCCCTCCTCACTCAGCTTCAGTTGCAGCGATCTTGGACTCATCGCAAACGCCTCTGCCGATTGTTGCAGGGTGGGAAAATAGCCGGGCAAGCAGGTCAACATCCACTCGCGAAGTTGATCGGACCACGACTTTCCGCGCACCAGCTTGGTCTTGATTTCCTCCGCGATCGCTTCAAAGGATTTCAGCAGCCTCGGATCCGAATACATCATCGGGAATTGCAACACTTCCCGATCCATCCGGAAGTAGGCCTCTTTACCGCCAAACTTGGGTTCAATCCCAAACAACGAAATATACGCACTGAGATCCTCCGGAGCGGAATAAGTGAGCTGCAGTTCGCGAAGCGGAACAGGACGCTGGCTCATCCGGAGCAGCAGATGGTAAACCGAGCTCACCATATCGTCCAAGCAATAGCGGGATATCGGAAGCGAATGCGGTCTACAAATCCGAAGAACCAAGTCGTTCCCTTGTTCCTCCCATTCGAGATTGTAACCGCTGCACAAAATGACATGGTACCTTTGATAAGCCTGGAGGGCATCCAGGATACGTTCCGAATGCATCATGACATAACCAAGAATGCCTAGATCCGCGAGGTCCGTAAGTTGCCCCTGATGTAAGCCGAAGTTCTCATCCTCCGCATACTTGGCCGCCGCAAGGTTTAACCGCTCCAGCTCGGATTCACGGATCCGCGCTTCCACATCGCTGAGCAAATGAATATCAAATTCCGCCAGTTGGCAGAGATATTCGAAACTGAGTCCCTTTCTGGCGATAGCTTTGCGAAGTGGGTATACCATCGATACCGCAAAACCAAGGGGATCCATGAATCGTTTCCCTCCTTTGCGCGAATCCGCAATTTTTTTACGCGATCGATCATTTCGCCGCTCGGATGTTCGCCTTATGCTAAAGATACCATTCTTCACAAGCCGATGACACCGAAAGTTCCAAATCGAAGGAGGACAACCAAATGAATGTCTTGGTCATTAATGGGCACCCCAATCCCGAGGGTTATTGCACCGCACTGGCAGGTGCTTATCGGGACGCCGCCGCATCTCAAGCCAGCGCAAAGGTCCGAGAAATCGATCTAAGCGGGAGTGCCTTTGATTTGAATTTAAAATACGGCTATCGTCAAAGAACCGAGCTCGAGGATGAATTGAGGGAGGCGCAGGAGTTGATTCGCTGGGCCGATCATCTGGTTTTTGTTTATCCGACGTGGTGGGGGACGATGCCGGCTGTATTGAAGGGGTTCTTCGACCGCGTCTTCTTGCCCGGGTTCGCCTACAAGCACCAACCGAACTCTTTGCTCTGGGACAAACTCCTCAAGGGGAAAACCGCGCATTTGATCGTGACGATGGACACTCCTTCCTGGTACAATCGCTGGTTCTATAAACGAGCAGGGCACCGAGTGATGAGAAACAATATTTTGGGTTATTGCGGGATCAAGACGGTGCGCATTACGGAGTTCAACAGGGTCTCATCCTCTCAGGAATCCACACGCCTCAAATGGCTGGAGAAAGTGAAAAAGCTGGGCTCTGTGCTGGCTTAACCTAAAGAACCGCCCGATGAGATGCGATCGGGCGGTTCTCTATATATCAACGGCTCAGTTATGCCGGTTCGACAATTGCTCCTTCAGGCGTTCGAGTTCTTCGTTAACGGCGGAGGATTGCGTTCCGCCCGCATCCGCGACGCCGGACGCGTTCCCATAGCTAGCCGAGACTTCCTGCTGGGCTTCCCAGTTCAGGATTTTCTCTTCCATCCGCTCGAAACCTCGAGCCGCTGCGCCGCTTTCGATACCGCGGCTGAAGTTCGGCCGTTCTGCTTCGGCTTTGACTTGGGCTTTGCGGGCCCGGGCGGCTAACTCGTTCCGTTTTTCCTTCAAGCGGGCGAATTCCGCTTTGCCTTCTGCAAGGCGAACCTCCAGCTCGGCTACGCGATCGCGGGCTTCCTGAGCTTCCTTGGCGTACTGCTGCGCTTGTTCCTCGTAACGGATTTTCTCCGCGGCAGCGTGGCGTGCCGTAACTTCATCGCCTTGCTCCAGGGCTGTCAATGCGCGGATTTCGCTTTGTTTGGCGAGATGCGCGATGTCCGTGCTTTTCCGGTCCTGGACGGTAGCCGTCATTTGCTGCTCCTTGATCATTTTCTCGGCGGCGGCAATGTCGTCCTCCAGGTTGCGTAAGTATTGGCCGGTCATCAGAACCGGGTCCTCCAGTTTGTTTAATACTTCGTGGATCGAAGCTTTCGCCAGATTGGCAATGCGATCAAATACGCTACTCATTCGAATCTCTCCTTTAAGTTCAATAATGTTTGCGATACGTTACAGATCAAAACGGGGAAAACGGATCATCGTAGCTGTAGCTGCCGATCGGTTCCTTCGGAACGACCAGGCTGGCGATCAGGTACAAGGCGACGACCGAGCCGACGCTGAAGAATACCGCAATGACGGCCACCAGCCGCACGACTGTGGAGTCAACCCCCAGCCACTGGGCCAAGCCGCCGCACAGGCCGCTTACTTGCTTATCCGTTGCCGAACGATACAGTTTTCTCATGATCAACCACTCGCTTTCATTTATTTTTACATGTCACAGGATCATTGGGGTCAAGGTTTCGATCTAACGAATTCCTATCCGTTGTTCATGTCTTCATTCTACCGGGAATGACGGCAAGGCATAACGGGCTGGGGACGGTTTGTGAACTGGACCTTGGTCGGGTTGGCTCCTCGTCTGGAAGTCGGGGCAGGAGCTTCAACACCGAGGAACTCTTGGCAGGTACGATGAAAAAAAGCTTGACGTAACGCCTATGTAAGCGCTTATTGCGAGAATTGTCCGATTTGGTTATAGTGTTGTGCATAAGGGAGGGGCGCCGATGTTTTTTTCGTTGCGCAATCGGCTGATTGCCGTATTTGTCGTCTTATTGGTCATATCCTTTTGCGTCATGTTCCTGATCAGCTATAACAAATCCAGCGCCATCCTGCGTTCCGACAGCGAAACGGCGGCACTGGAAAAAATGACGGCCTACACCGCGCTTATCAACTCCACCATCGGCCAAATCTACGATTTTTCCTCGATTATCTATAACAGCGAAATCACGAACGAGTGGAGCGAATACGTCTCCGATCCGAAGCTGTCCGACGGGCAGAAAATGTTGAAGAACATTCAACTTAGCAAGTTTCTGACGCGTACGGTGAATAACTATTCCATCATCGCCACCGCCTCGATTTATCGCAAGGACGGGCTTTACGTCGGTTTAGACAATCGAATCCTGCAGGATCCTTCGTTTTTGGAGGCGGACTGGTATACCGATTTTTATAAGTCTGAACAGCACTGGGCTCCAGCGAGCGTGGATCCCTATGAACCGGTTCGCTTGAAGCAGCATGAGGTGATTAGCTTCTTGATCCCCATCGGGACGTTTAGCATTTCGCAAGCTACTGCCGTCATGAAGGTGAACGTTCGCGCGGAATACTTCAAGGATCCGCTCAGTCAGGTCCATCTCGGGACGCATGGCACGATCTTCTTGCTCAGCGGCGAAGGCGAACCGTTGTTAGGTCAGCCGTTGTCGGATTTCGACGAGCCGGTCTTAAACAAGCTGATGGACATTCGAGGACATGGCCCCCGGGAGGGCGTTTTCTACGCCAGACCTCAAGGCGAAGACATGATTTATGTGTACAAAAAACTGCAATTCAACGATTGGATGCTGGTTGGCGCCGTCTCGGAAAAGGAGCTGTTGGCCAACCTGATCAATCTGAAATCAGGGATTCTGGTCGCGACTGGGACGTTGCTGGTGTTCGCCGTCCTTGCGGCTGTCTGGATTTCCTATAGCATTACGAAACCGCTGGGCGGCTTGGTAGCGGCAATGCGGCTCGTCCAACGCGGGGAATTCGCCCAAGCCGAGCAGCGCATCCCCGAGCGTCAGCAGGTGAACCATGAGGTCGGGTTCGTAACAGCCACGTTCCGCAATATGATCGTTAGGCTGCGGGCCCATTTGAAGAGCGAGTTCGAATTGAAGCTGCGACGGCAACAGGCGGAATATCGGGCGTTGCTGATGCAGATCAACCCGCATTTTCTGTTCAACACGCTGGAGCTGCTTAGCAGTCTGGTCATCCAGAGGCGAACGGATGATGCCGTCGACGTTATCGAGTCGCTGGGCAAAATGCTGCGTTTCTCGCTGAATGCCAAGAGCGATTTGATCCCGCTGCGCGACGAGGTGACGTATACTGAATCTTTCGCGGCTATTCTGAACCACCGGTTTGCCGAGCAGTTGGATTTGTCGATGGAGAACGCCGTACCCGATCGTCCGGTTTATATCGTGAAGTTTATTTTGCAACCGCTCGTTGAAAATGCGGTCAAATACAGCCAAGTCAAAAGCGACGTCGCCGTGGTACGCATCCGGATCTGGGAAGAGGAACAACGCTTGCTCTTGCAGGTGACCGACAATGGGGTGGGGATGGAGCCGGAACTGGTACGGCAGTTAAACGCGGAGTACCAGCATTCGCAGTTGGAGCAGGTATTAAGCACCGGGGGAAGACAGATCGGTCTCCGGAACATTTTGGCACGCTGCGCACTTTATTACGGGGCCGGCTTTGCGTTTTCGATCCAATCTGCGCCGGGAGCAGGGACCACCATTACGCTGAGTTTGCCGATTGGGGAGGGGAATGCCGATGTATAACGTGTTATTGGTTGATGATGAACGGGAAATCCGCCAAGGCTTAAGGCTGAAGATCGATTGGCAGCAGCTTGGCTTGCAGATTGCCGGGGAGGCAGGGAATGGCCAGGAGGCGCTGGCGTGGCTCCAAACCCAGCCATGCGACATCATTATTACCGATATGCGGATGCCGATTATGGACGGGGTGGAGTTGCTCGAAAGCTGCTCCCGGAAATATCCCTCCATTCGTCTTATCGTGCTGACGGGATACGACGATTTTCAGTACGCGCATGCAGCAATCAAAAATCGGGCCAGTGATTTGCTGCTAAAGCCGGTGACGCGAAGCGAGCTGGCTGAAACGTTGAACCGGGTCGCCTCCGAACTGGACCAAGAACATTCGGCACAAGAGGAACGCAAGCTGGCCGAGTGGAAGCTGTCCCGTTACCTGGAGGAAATGAAAGAGCAGTTTATCAACAGCGTGATCAAAGCTTACCCGGGCGGCAGTCATTTATGGCAGGAGCGGATTCGGTTGTTCGGCTTGAGCGAGTTCGCCGTGCAACCGGTGCGTTTTGTGGCGATCGGTTTGTCGCCGCTAGAGACCCCGGATGAATCCGGTCTTCGTCTTCCGTTTGAACTGCTATGCCGAGAACTCGCCGGTACGTCCGACACCGGGCCCGGAATTCCGGTATTTCGGGAAGCGAAGCATCCCGATATGCTGTTTGCCATCGTGCCGGGCGATCTGGAGGTCGTGCAGCGCTTCTCGATTCAGGTGACCGACATCGTCCGCCGCTACTTAAAACGGGAGGCTCTTGTTACCGCGGGCGAACCCACGCAGGGTCTTGAGGCCTGGCGTGAAGGTTACCTCTCCTCTGTGCTGGCCTGGTATATGGGGCAGCATGCGCAGCAAGCCGAGGGCGAGTCCATGCGTGGCCCGGCGGATCCGGCCCAGCTGGCGATGCAGGATAAGCTGAAGCTGCTGCAACGTCATTTGGCCGACGGCCGTAAAGAAGCGTTCGAGAAGCTGGTTGAAGAAGAACTCGCCAAAGCCCTCGCCCTCTCGCATCCGCAGTTCGTGAAGCTGATTTTTCAATGCTGCTTGTCGATTGAATTGGCTGCGGATACCCTGGGGTTCGCATTGCGTGACAAGGATGAGATTTGGATCGATCCGGAGTGGGTATGGGGGCTCGGAACCGTACCTAAAGCCTGCCGTTTTCTTTACGGCCTGGCCGATCCGCTATTTGCTTTGAAGAAGGGCTGCGGCACCCGAGAAGAACCTTCCATCGTGGAAGCGATGAAGGAAATGATCGAGCTGAACTTCATGAATGATCTCAATTTGTCGCAAATCGCGGAGCAATATCACTATAACCTTTCTTACTTGTCCGATCTCTTTAAAACGAAAACCGGGAAATCCTTTCTCCAATATCTGACGGATGTTCGCATGAACAAAGCGGTGCAGCTGCTCGATGAGACGCCGCTCGCCTTAAGCGATATCGCGGAACTGACGGGCTTCTCCAATGCCAGTTATTTCAGCACGAAGTTCAAGAAGGTGTTTGGAATCAGTCCCTCGGAGCACCGGCAATCAGACAAAAGCTAAAAAAAGTATAAGTGCAATGTCCAAAGAAATTGGATTCTTCTCCTCTTTTGTATGCGCTACCATTTAACCAGCAAGACCATTAAGCATAAGGGGGAAGGTATAGATGAAGAAGACCAAGGCGATGTTGTTGGCTAGTTTGCTTCTCGTAACCGCCATCTTGGTTTCGGCATGCGGGTCCGGTAACAACAATGCGGGCAGCGCAACGACCGGGAATTCAAGCCAGCCGTCAGAGGCGGGGAACGCCTCCAGCGAGGAACAAGTCGAGCTCCGCGTCATGTGGTGGGGGGACCAAACTCGGGCTGACATCACGACGGCCATGCTGAAGAAATTCGAAGAGAAGCACCCGAACATCAAAGTGGTTCCCGAGTTTTCTCCTTTTGA
>RCUU01000491.1_pt1 | contig 21686 bp, 15 predicted proteins | sample 2166211 | NCBI WGS metagenome assembly RCUU01 (sample SAMN09932620, study PRJNA488358) | compost metagenome | feature: garden; material: soil; isolation source: compost soil in phenylacetic acid-enriched culture | place: Germany: Experimental Botanical Garden Goettingen | collected 2016-01-27
CCAATTAATTTTCCAGCTGATGATAAATCATCTATCAATTCAGTTTTGTCTGGCAAAGATACTTTTACTAGATCTTTCTTTGTGGAATATGCAATGTAATTGTTAATAAATGGAGTGGATACGACGGGTAAAACAAGAACGATCACGGCAATGATTAAAATGATTATGAATGTTTTTTTCAACTTAATACCTCTCTCAAAAAATATTGAATTGCCTGTTAGCGTAATGGCATAACCGAGTAACGATAGTATGTTTATTCGAAAGTTTTTTGCACGAAGCACATCGTATATAAACCGCAATATTAGGTTTTATCTAAACATGTTAAGCCTTCAGGCGTTTTATATCTTGTCTAGGCGGAAAACCAAACATTCGGGAATACTCACGGCTAAATTGTGAAGGGCTTTCATAGCCTACTCGAAATGCGACATCGGTAGCATCTGCTGACTCAGTTAGTAATAACCGACGGGCTTCCTGAAGTCTCAGTTGTTTTTGGAACTGAATAGGGCTCATTGCAGTTACTTCTTTAAAGTACCGATGAAACGAAGAAACACTCATATTCGCTATTTCGGCAAGCTCCTCAATCTTAAAAGAACTAGCATAGTTATTCATGATATGTTCAATCACATCTTTGATTTGATGAGTTGAACTTCCTTCCATGACTATATGTTCTAATGCGGTACCATTCTTACCTTGCAGCACCCTATAAAGAATCTCTTTAGTAAAGAGTGGAGCAAGTACTGGAATATCTTTAGGCTGCTCTAACAAACGAGCTAATCTGAGAACCGCATCCATTAAAAAAGTCTCCATCTGGCAAACAAACATCCCTCGTTTGGGATTTTCTTTAGAAGGAACTCGAACTTCAGATTCCTGTAGAACCTCTAAAATTTGACTCGGTGTAAACTCGAGTTTGAATCCTAGATATGGAACATCGGAAGTGGCTTCAGTGACATGGGCGGTCACTGGCAGGTGAACGGATGCGATGAGGTAATCAGAAGGCGTGTATTTAAAACGCTCCTGTGCCAGCCATACCTCCTTTGCCCCTTGAACCACCAAACACAAGGAAGGTTTGTAAACGCCATGCCTTGGTACGGCCGCATTCGAGTCGCGCATGAAGAATAAGGACGGAATTGCAGTTTGGTGAACACCATCTTTTTTAGTGTAACAATCAATAATTTTTAGGAGCTCATTCTGCTGTTTAGTGATTATTTCAGACATTTGATCCTCTCATTCCCTTGTTCTATGTAGTCTGATTATAGTCCATATTCCTCCGATAAAGAAGTGGTAGTGAGAGGATTAGGCAAACATCTGGCATGAATGGTATAACGCTTGTTTTATCATCTGGCGCATAATAAAGATGTACTAAGGGAAGGGAATATACACATAATCATTGAGAACCTGGAGGGTAATATCATGCAAAAAGTAGTTTTGAATAATCATGTTGAAATGCCTATACTTGGTTTTGGTGTTTTTCAGATTCAAGATGCAAATGAATGTGAGCAAAGCGTTTATGACGCTATTATGGCAGGTTATCGCCTGATTGATACTGCAGCCTCTTATCAAAATGAAGAAGCCGTTGGCAAGGCAATTATACGGAGTGGTGTGGCAAGAGAGGAATTATTTATCACTACGAAGCTTTGGGTTCAAGATACGGGTTATGAGCGCACCAAGAAAGCATTTGAACAATCACTCAACCGATTGCAGCTTGATTATTTGGACTTGTATTTAATTCATCAGCCATTTGGCGATGTGTATGGCTCTTGGCGCGCAATGGAGGAATTATATCGTGAAGGCAAGGTTCGTGCAATCGGGGTTAGTAATTTCCATCCGGACCGATTGATGGATTTGATTCTTCATAATGAAGTAGTCCCTGCCGTAAATCAGGTGGAAACCCATCCATTTAACCAGCAAATCGAAAATGCAAAATTCATGAAAGAAAACAATGTGCAAATCGAGTCCTGGGCGCCTTTTGCTGAAGGGAAAAATAACCTGTTCCAGAATGAGACACTGGTATCCATAGCTGAAAAGTATAATAAATCCGTGGCTCAGGTGGTTTTACGGTGGCTAACACAAAGAGAAATCGTTGTGATTCCAAAGTCTATTCGTAAAGAAAGAATGATTGAAAACTTCAATATCTTTGATTTTGAATTAAGCCAAGAAGACATGGAGTCTATGACTACTTTAGATACGAATCAGAGTCTGTTCTTTTCACATCGAGACCCTGAAATGGTGAAATGGATTGGTACTCGTAAACTCGATATTTAACATGTCTTTGTAAAAGAACAAAATTCACAATTAGATATCAATTAGAGCGTAATCAAAAAAAGGAGTAGGTGCACTCAGGCATTTGGCTCCTTTTTTTGTCTGCTCAAGGAAGCCAACTACTCTATTATCTTTTACAGATCTTCATTTCCCCAATGAACTACTTTGTAATTATTCCAATCTTATGAGATAATAGAGTTTTTCCGTTGATTCTATTTTTCATGGCGTACGTGATATGCCTGATCAAATATTGGAGGTAGGCTTGTTGGCGACACAGTATCCTTTTGAATATGACCGGACCAGACCTTTTATGGAGCAAGTAGGGGAATGGGTCGGAGATGTATTCTATGAAATTCTTCCTGAGGCAGGATTTGAAGTTCGTGATGAACAGATTTACATGGCGTTTCAGGTGGAGCGAGCTTTTGCTGAAAAAAAGACGATCTTTGCCGAGGCAGGGGTTGGTACGGGCAAGACTTTAGTGTATTTGTTATATAGCATTTGTTATGCGCGTTATAGAGGCAAGCCTGCGATTATTGCTTGTGCGGACGAGTCATTGATTGAGCAGCTTGTAAAACCGGAAGGTGATATTGCCAAGCTTGCCAAGCATCTGAACATGAATATTGATGCCAGACTAGCGAAATCGCCGGATAAATATATGTGTCTGAAAAAACTGGACCATGCTCGCAACAATGATGACGGGAGCTTACCGCTGGAGAGTTTATATACTACTTTACCTGATTTTGTACACTCTCATGCACCGATGCAGCAGTTCCATGCCTATGGCGACCGTAGGGATTATCCAGATCTGAACGACGAACAATGGAATAAGATTAACTGGGATACGTTTCAGGATTGTTTTACTTGTGATATGCGTCATCGCTGCGGGCAGACGTTGTCCCGTGATCACTACCGAAAATCAAGTGACCTGATCATTTGTTCCCACGATTATTACATGGAGCACATTTGGACTTATGAAGCGCGTAAGCGAGAGGGTCAAATTCCTCTGCTTCCAGAGCATTGTGCAGTTGTTTTTGACGAAGGGCATTTGTTAGAATCTGCCGCCATGAAGGCGTTAGGATATAAAATGAAGCATGTTGTCTTTGAAGAGTTGATCTCTCGTCTGCTGCAGAATGAGATTCGAGAAACGCTCGCCGTACTTATCGATGAAGCGATCATGCAAAGTGAGCAGATGTTTAAATATATTCGTCGGCAATGCCGCAACATCCCCGGTTCGGATCGAAAAAGCATTGAACTCAATGCCTCTCTAATCCGTGAGGTGCATCGCATGCGTAGTGTAATTGCCGCGATTGAAGAAGAGTTGGTTTTTGAAAGTGGACTTTACACGATTGACGAATATCAATTGCGGATTGTAGAAGAACGGTTGGAGACCATAGAGATCGCGTTGAGATTGTTTGAGGATTCAGGTGCACTAATCTGCTGGGCGACGGAAGACAGCGATGGCTTAACGCTGTCAGTAATGCCGCGTAATGTTAAAGAAGTACTCCAAGACAGCTTGTTCACGCAAAAATTGCCTATCGTGTTCTCTTCGGCTACCTTATCTGTGGATAAATCCTTCCAATACTTGAAGGACAGTCTTGGGATACACGACTTCCTATCTTTCTCTGTAGACTCACCTTATGATTATGAGCACCAGATGAATGTCTATGTGCCAGAGCTTCAGAGTGGTGATTTTGCTGAGAAAATGGAGATTTCCCTAAAGCTTATCCAGCAGACAGAAGGAAGAGCCCTGTTGCTGTTCCGCACTCGCGAAGAACTTCTGCAGTTCAAGCAACTCAACTCGCAGAGAGCAGATGCCAGCCCATACTCTTTCCTCTATGAAGGGGATCAGGAGATCAGCTATCTAATCTCAGCTTTTCAACGGGATGAGCACAGTGTGCTTTGTGCGGTGACACTGTGGGAAGGACTAGATATACCAGGACCTTCACTATCTAATGTGATCATTTGGTCCCTGCCTTATCCTCCGCTTGATCCTGTATTTATGGCAAAACGTGCGGAGACTTCCAATCCTTTTGAAGATGTGGATTTGCCTTATATGCTTCTAAGACTTAAACAAGGCATGGGACGTCTGATCAGAACGGGTACGGACCAAGGAATAGTGACAGTACTTGCGGAAGCTGAAGGACAACACCCAGTTCACGAGTATATAACTTCTGTACTCCCGAAGGGGACTAAGCTCCAAAAGCTTGAAGTGTAGATTAAATATAGGATTACAATCGCTCTTTTGGTGAGGTGGATGCTCCGGCAATTCCGCTTCATGAAAGAGCTTTTTTGTGTGGATGTGAGGATATAAAGTAGCTAATGGAGATGCCGGGTAGAGGATTGGATTGGATTGGATTGGATTGGATTGGATTGGATAAACCTGCAAAAATACATCTTTTATTGATATAAGCAATCGCTAACCGACTGATTCATGCAAATCTGCAGTAATACTTGCTTCAGCATTCATTTTCAAGTGATAAGCGGGGGGATTGCTGTATTTTTGCAGTATTTACCGATGTGAAATAGGATATCAGAACAAATTGATGTACTTTTGCAGGAATTCTCTAATTCGGACTCGGATTGGATGAGTTTATACGGATCGTTATCAGTCGCAGAAGCAGGTGGGAAGAAGTGAATAACATTTAATACTGAAATGTGAATCGGTGCTCATGTGGTCATTTAAGTTTGTGTGTGAATTCAAGCATTAGGATTACTAATCATACGGATAGTATATTGGTATTTAACTTTCGAGCCATGGCGTATTATTGTTGATTCATGGGGGATATACATACCTCCGTCATCTAGAGATTCCTACAAGGGGTGTTTACGTCATGGGAGATTCACAGGGACAGGGTTTATACCAATCGAACCATAAGAAACAAGTTGGATTTGCGCTTGGCATTGGATTAACCTTAATCATTGCTTTAGTCGCAAAGTATTTAGCTGGGTTTCCATTTCTCTCTATTATGGGCCAATTGGTCATTGCTATCTTAATCGGAATTATTTGGCGGGCAACGCTCGGAGTGCCGGGTACGATCACTCAGGGTACTGATTTTTCTAGCAAAAAGCTGCTTCGTTTAGGAATTATCTTGCTCGGTATGCGGCTGAACTTAAGGGATATTGTTGATGCAGGTCCGCGGGTATTTCTACTGGCTGTTATTGTGATTGGTTTTACGATCCCAGTTGTATACGGACTTACCCGACTGTTAAAGGTGGATAAGCGACTCGGTATCTTAACGGCTTGCGGAACAGCGATCTGCGGTGCGGCAGCGGTGGTGGCGATTGCTCCACAAATCAAAGCCAAAGACGACGAAACTGCTATTGGTGCAGCTATAGTTGCTATTTTAGGCACACTATTCACGTTGTTATACACTTTTTTGTATCCTATTCTAGGTTTATCCGATTTAGGTTACGGTGTATTCTCTGGAGCCACCTTACATGAAATTGCTCACGTTATCGCAGCAGCAGATGCTGGCGGGAATGCGGCAGTTGATATGGCAGTTATCGTTAAATTAACTCGGGTGGCCTTACTCGTTCCGGTTACCATTTTAATTGGGATTTGGACGAATCGTGCGGAAAGAAAGAGGCAGGGCAGCCAATCCAAAGCCTCATGGAAAAGCATTCCTATTCCTTGGTTTATCCTCGGTTTCTTACTCGTCAGTGGTGTGAATTCATTAGAGATCGTATCCGCATCAGTGGCAAATGGAATTGTAACGATTGCTTATATGCTAATCGCTATGGCGATGGCAGGCCTTGGCTTGAACGTTGATTTGGCGGCATTTAGACGGCTGGGGATGAAGTCTTTTGCAGCAGGGCTCATCGGTTCGGTCTTGTTATCCTTAGTTGGATTTACGCTAGTTCATTTGTTTGGGTTAGCATGATCTGTGCATATATTAGAATAGTAAGAAATGAACTACTTCATATCTAAAAATTGTCCTTCTGATTATCATTTACTGTGGTAGGGTATGCATGTAATGGATGGAGGGACATCAGGTGAAATATTGCATAGGGGAATTTGCTTCCATTCTCGGTGTAACTGCAGATACGCTGAGGTTATACGAGAAACATGATATTGTTCGGCCCACTAAAGATAACAGCAATAATTACAGATATTTTAATGATTTAGATGCAAGAGATTTGCTGATGAGTAGATGGTATAGAAGTATGGGGCTTCCATTGCCGGAAGTGGCATCGCTGATGAAAGAGTCTACTTTAGAGCAAGTGATAGGTAGGATCCAAGAAACTCAATTTAGTTTAGAAGAAGAGATTAAGAGGAAGACGATGCTGCGCAATAAGATGAATGAAATTCATAATGAACTTAGGGAAGTAGAAGCTTCTTTATATAGATGTACACTTAAACAGCTGCCAGGGATGTACAGACTAAAGCAAACAGATAAGAATGCATTATTGAAAAATGATAATGTAAAAAGCTTGGTCAATACTTGGATGGATCTGCTCCCATATGCGTTTTATTCTTTTAGAATTGAGGATACAGGAATCTTCATCAGCGACAACAATAATTTTGATTACAGCTGGGGACTTACCTTGCTAGAAGACGATGCCCAAAAATTCGAAATGGATATCGAAGAAGATGCAGAGTATATCCCCCCAAGTCACTGTATGTCAGCTATTATGCTATGTACGGATGAAAAATATATCACGAAAAGCTCCTTGCAGTTCATGATAGATTATATCGAGGCTAATCATTTTTCTATAGCGGGAGATGTGGTCGGCAAATTATTGCTTACTGAAAAAATAGAAGGCCATAATAGATCCTATTTGGAAGTGAATATCCCAATTGAATAACGTCTCTTTGTAAGCATCTGCTCTTTAGGCAGATGTTTTTTCATATTCTGGGAAGCAGTTTCTTCTTGTTGGACAAAAAATGGACATTGACCTTGGTGTTGCACCAATGTTTATACTTCGTTACATAGCCGGCCAGATTACGTTGTTGAATAAAAAGGAAGTTTGTGAAAAATATCACGTTATTGGCATCAGGCTATAAGATATTAGTTACTGGGGGAGAACAGAATGTATAACAGAAATTTCATTAAGAACATGCTCATGTTATCTTTTTGTATGGTGCTGATCGTTTCCATGCTGAGCGGATGTACGGGAAATGGGGAGTCGGCTAATTCGTCATCATCCTTTAAAGCCGGTACGTTCGCAGGGGAAGCGGAAGGAAAAGAGGGAGTTGTCAAAGTAGAAGTAACTATGGATGAGCCCGATAAAATTAAAGATATTAAGATCGTAAGCCAATCAGAAACAGGGGGACTGGGAGATAGCGCACTTGAAAAAATTAAAGAACAAATTCTAGAAGGCCAAACCTTAACAGTTGATGCGGTTAGTGGCGCAAGTCTTTCCAGTGAAGCCATGCTTGCTGCTGTTGAAGATGCCGTAACCAAAGGTGGAGGTAATCTAGAGATCCTCAAAGCCGAAGGCGTTAAAAAAGCGGGTGAAGGGAAGACCGAAAAACTGGAAACCGACGTTGTTGTAGTGGGGGCTGGAGCATCTGGGGTATCCGCAGCAGTTACAGCGGCTGATAAAGGTGCGAAGGTGATTATTATAGAAAAAACTGGTGTTATCGGAGGAGCAAGTAATTTATCCTGGGCCGGGAAGTTCTATAATTCATCCGCTGCAACCGATAATAATCTAAAAGTAAATATAGAAAAAGAAATTGCGGATTGGATTGTCAACAATCACTGGAGAGTTGACGCAGCAGCGATTAGACAATATGTTACTAAATCCGGTGAAACTTACGATTGGTTAGCCGAAAAAGGATATAAAACTAGCTTCCTGAACTTCTTCGGTGAACCATTACATGTGCTGCCGGCTTATGAAACCCGTGAAGAGACCCTTCGGAAAATGTTGTCCGAATCGGTTGAACAACATGGCGGACAAGTGATCACAGAAACGACTGCCGAGAAGCTGATCACTAATGAGGCTGGAGAAGTTACGGGAGTAATAGCTGAAAAAGCAGATGGCACAACGTTAGAGATTTCAGCGAAGAGTGTCGTTATGGCAACAGGCGGTTATGCTGCAAATAAAGAAATGGTTAAAGAGGCGTTTGGTTTTGAAGGGGTTAACGGTGGATTAGGACAAAACGTAGGGGAAGGTCTTAAAATGGCATGGGAAGCTGGAGCTAAGGTGCCGGATAACTTCGGTGGTCAAATGCTGCATCAGACGTTAGCTAGAGCAACACAAGGACTAAAATCACAATATGAACCTTTTCAAGCAAGTTATCCACTAATGTTGACGTATCTACCGAATTTCATGAATGTTGGTACTTCTGGTGCACGATTCAGAGATGAAGCGGCGACGCTAACTTCAGTTGCAGCAGCGAATACAAGTGCATTTAATGGACCATATCATATGGTGATCGTCTCGAAATCGCAATTGGATGCACTACAGACCAAAGGAATGAAGGGGGTTCATGCCCCAAGTCTTCCAGGAATGCCACCTGAATTCTATGCTGAATTTGCCGATCAATTTACGCTTGAGAACCCTTGGACAGATGTTGAGAAAGTATTTGATTCTATGGTGGATAACGGAGATGGCTACAAAGGGAATACGATTGAGGAATTAGCATCGAATGCCGGAATGGATGTTGATGTATTGACAGAAAATTACAATCGTTATAATGAAGCGACAATAACGGGTGTGGATACTGAGTTCGGTAAAGCAGCGGAGTATTTAGAACCTATGGGTGAAGAAGGTCCATATTATGCAATCATTGCTGAGATTAATAACTTGGGTTCTGTTGGTGGTTTGCTAGTAAATACAAAATTCCAAGTTCTGAATGATAAACGAACTCCAGTGAAAGGATTATTTGCTGTAGGTCTTGAATCTGAAGGTGTGTTGTATAATGACACTTATGTTGGAAATGGCGTTGGCATTGGGTACTCCTTTACATCAGGTCGTCTTGGAGGAGAGAGAGCAGCTAGCATGGCATTAGAGAAATCTAAGTAACCATTTCCCGGAAAATAATTGCATGCTCGATCAAGGCGCAGAGTTGTCCCTTTAAGATGTAGCGTAGACATGATGTATACGCTATGGGGACTGCTCTGCGTCTTATTTTGTATGGCTACAGCCATTCTTCTTTTAGCAAAGATTTGAGAAGTTCTACGTTAGCTGCCCCAAGCTTGTTAGCGATTTTTTGCTCTAATTCGAGTTTGGTAACCATCATTCTTTGATTGCATTCAATTCCCTTCAGGGTAAGGGTGATGTTTTTGTCTCGTTGATTTCCTTCGACTTCAACGGCTTCCACGTAGTTGCGGGCTAACAGACCTTGAATACTTTTATGCGTACCCTGCCTAGAAATATTAATAATTCTACTGATTTCCGAGATCGAGAGCATCTGATGTGCTTCAAGTACCGCTAGGATATGGGATTCAGTCTTGTTAATTTGATCCGGGTCTTGGTCGGTTACTATTTTACGTAAGGCTAGATGTTTCTCACTAAGTAAATCAATCAGGTTCATTCCTTGCAGATGATTATTCATTTGAACACTCCTAAATCATTGTTCGTTTATTCAAGTATAAGTTATTAGTGTATATTGTCAACTTGGTTGACTTATTTTAAAATGTCGTGTTATTGTAATCCAGGTTGACAATACAAAGATAAAAGGAGCTTGAAGATGGGAAGAAACAAAAAAGAAGCATTATTATTTACGTTCATCATGTGTGCTTTAATGGTGCTGGGTATGAGCATTTACAATGTAGCGCTGATGGAGGGCTGGTCAGGTACTTTAGTTAAGAATGTGGTCATTGGTTACGTACCGGCATTTATCGTTGCATTTATTCTGGATGTATTTGTTGTAGGGAAGGTTGCGAAAGGGATTGCGCATAAGCTGGTGAAAGAGAAGGACCCGATGATCAAAAAAATCATGTTCATATCCTTTTTTATGGTGACTGGAATGGTGTTGTTGATGTCTTTGTATGGCGCAATTCTTCATGTAGGGTTCTCCTCAGAACTCCCGATGGCTTATCTGTCTGCGATAGGTAAGAATTTCATTGTTGCCCTTCCACTGCAAATCCTATTCGTTGGACCGCTTACACGATTTATCTTTGTAAAGCTAACTCCAGCTACCGCATAGAGAATGTTTACATTACCATTACGCAAATCTACAGGTTAGATAATACTATTACTCTATATTGATAGAAACTATCATTAGGAGTGAATATCTACTTGAAACCTATAGGTAAAGCAATTGTCTCCCTTATGCTTACGGCTGAAATGCTGCTAGGCTCCGCTTGGATGGCAGGTCCAGCAGTGGCAGCATCGATCCAATCAGGTATACCATATACTACAGAGGGTAAATACAATGTGAACATTCCCCACATTATTATTAATCAAGTGTATGGCGGGGGGAATACTGCCGATGCATCAGGTGGATTTTTCTCGAAAGGTTACATTGAGTTGTATAACCCAACCGATTCAGATGTGAGTCTAGCGGGTTGGTCCGTACAATACTCAGATCCTAAGCTCGCTGGACAATGGAGCAAGCTAGATTTGAATGGATCAATTAAAGCGCATTCTTCTTATCTCATTACTGATGATGCTAATAATAAGGATCACAAAAACGATATCAGTGCCAAAGGCGATCAAACCTGGCCGGGAATGTATTTTAATAACAAAGGTATGAAGATTGTTCTGTTAAGCAGTACAGACTTGTTGCAGGTTGTGAATCCATTTCAATCGATGCCTAGCAGTTACGTGGACATGATTGGTGTAGCAGCAAATGATGATAATGCTAAGATAGACGGCTATGAGACGGACTATCCTACGGGTAAAGCAGAAGGTACTTCTAAACAAAAGTCCGTTCGTCGTGTTGATTTTGTGGATTCAGACAATAACAAAGCTGATTTCAGACAAATTAGTTTTGATGCCCTAGATGCTTCAGCTATGGCATTGGCTAAGCCACATAACAGTGCTGATGGACAATGGGGTGTAAACGCAACGGATCTTGGTATTGCAACTCAGAGTCTTTCGGAAGCAAAAGCAGGATCGCCTTATTCGGTGACATTATCCGTTTATGGTGGTGTACAGCCGTATTCTTATGAAGCTGCTGGATTACCAGACGGTCTATCGCTGAATACAGTATCTGGGAATATTAGTGGAACTCCGACAAAAGCTGGAGTGGCTACCGTCAGCGTCGCTGTGTATGACAGTTCGACACCTCGGAAGAAGGTAGAAGCTGATCTTTTACTGAATGTGGCGGAAGCCGCGGGTCCTGTGACCCCAGATTTACTCCGTATAACTAAGATTGGTGGATACGCTGTAGGCGTGACCAATAAAGATGGCGGCGTGGCGGAAATCGTGAAGTTTAACCGCGATAACGGCAAGTTCTACTTGGTTAATGGTTCATCTCATCCTGCAACAGTCGATATTGTGAATCTCAAGGACGCTTCCAATCCGCAAAAAGAATATAGTATTAACGTAGAACAGCTATCCGAAGTGGATGGATTTATATATGGTGACCTGACCAGTATAGATATCAACACCGTTACTAAAAAGATTGCCGTTGCCATTCAAGAAGAAGATGCAATGAAGAATGGTAAGGTGCTTGTACTCGATTATGATGGTAAATTACTGGCTTCTTATGAAGCTGGAGTACAACCGGACATGGTGAAGTATACCGATGACGGCCGTTACATTCTGACCGCAGACGAAGCCGAACCCCGCACGACGGTTGGTGATCCTGAAGGTAGTGTAACGATCATTGATACGCTTAAGAACTCTTCAAATCAGGTAAAGTTCGATAACCCTGATGTCATTGACGATCTTGTCCATATTCGTGGAGTAGCTGATCCTGTAACTAAACAGATTACGGGAAAAGGTGAAAAGAAAGATGCGGTTCGTGATCTTGAGCCGGAGTTTGTAGTACTCTCAGATGACCAGACCATTGCCTATGTAGCACTTCAAGAAAATAATGCTATTGCCACCATTGATATCGCCTCGAACAAGGTTCTATGGGTCAAAGGACTAGGCTTCAAGGATTTGAGTATTGATACAAATGCTCTTGACTTGGTAAAAGATAATAAAGTGAAGTTGGAGAATGTTCCATTCTTCGGTACGTATATGCCGGATGGTATTGATCAGTACACGGTTGGTGGAAAAACTTATCTGTTCACGGCCAACGAAGGGGACGCAACCGAATGGGATAGTAAAGTGAACGTGAGCACGGTCAAAAAAATGAAGGGCTCATTAAAGCCAGACTCAGATGCGGCAAAATTTCTAAATGAAAATAAAGATAAATATGATAGTGTAGAAGTTATGTCTGACATGGGTAACAATGGCATTTACTTGTACGGTGGCCGTTCTTTTTCCATTTGGGAAGCAGATTCAATGAAGCAGGTTTACGACAGCGGTAGTGACTTTGAAAAGATTACCGGAGAACGTTTGCCTGAATATTTTAACGCAAGCAACAGCAACACGACCATGGATAACCGCAGTACGAAAAAAGGTCCTGAACCTGAGTACGTCAAGGTAGGTAAGGTTGGACAAAAGGCGCTGGCCTTCATTGGCCTTGAACGAATCGGTGGTCTAATGACTTATGATGTGACGAATCCAATGCAGCCGAGCTTTGTGAACTATATTAATACACGTGAATTCACGCCTGCGAATACTATTGAAACCGATACTGGCCCAGAAGGTATTGAATTTATCCCGGCAACGTCAAGCCCGACGGGATTGCCATTAGTGCTGGTAGCGAATGAGGTTGGCGGTACAGTAGCTATCTATCAGTTGAACGTGACGAAGATTTCGTTGAATCAGACTTCACTGTCATTAAAGGCTGGTGCAGCTTCAGCAACGCTTGAGGCTAGCGTAGTTCCTGCTGAAGGTGGATCAAATGCGGTAATTTGGAGTTCTTCGAATCCAAGTGTAGCTTCTGTTGATAATAATGGTAAAGTAACTCCTTTGGCAAAGGGAACAGCGGTCATCTCCGCCTATAGTGCAGATGGTTATGGCGTAGCTGAATCTACTGTGACCGTAGCTGCAGCAGATCCGGTAATTTCAAATCCGGGACCTGGTACAACGCCAACGAGTAAAGATCCAGTTAAAGAGGCGGCAACCCCAACTGTAACCACTGATGGTAATAAGATTATTGTAGAGATTAAGACGTCTAAGGATGCAGAAGGGAACTTGGTAGCTTCCATAACTTCGGATATGGTTGCTGAGGCACTAAAATCTCTGGGGAACTCTGCAAATGGACAGATCGTATTCCGTTCTAATGTAGATGCAGCTTCAAGTGAAGTTGCCCTGAACTTCCCATCAAGTGCTTTTGCGGCACTTGCAGGCAGTACTGCAAAATCTGTTGTATTCGAAGCAGGAATCGGTACGATAGCAATGAATGGCAATGCAATCTCAGCTGTGAACACAGCAGCAAAGGGTGAGGATATTAAGCTGTCCATCAGTGGTGCAGACATTGATGGGAAAGGCAAAGCCCAGGCTGTGATTGGCAGTCGCCCAGTAATAAGTCTGGCGATGTCCGCAGGCAGTCAGCGTCTAACTAACCTAGGTACTGGTGTTGTGACAATTACAGTACCTTATACACTAGCTGCAAATGAAGATGCTAACGCAGTCTTAGCTTATGATTTGACGAAAGCGAGTCAAGCGAGCGTGCTGCTAGGTAGCAGTTATAACGCAGCAACGGGACAATTGATGTTCCGAACTTCCCAATTCTCCACGTATGCAGTAGGGTACAACAAAGTGAGCTTCTCAGATATTGGAACCAGCTTTGCTAAGGATTCTATTACGTACTTGGCCGCACGTGATGTGATTACCGGCATTGGTGAAGGTAAGTTCGGATCTAAGAGTCAACTCACCAGAGCAGATGTTACCTTGCTCCTGTCCCGCTTGGTAGGAGCTGATCTGAGCGTAGAAGGAGCCGGAAACTTCACCGATGTTAAGGCTGACGATTATTATGCGGCAGCGGTAGCTTGGGCTAATCGCCAGGGAATTGTTACCGGAGTGAGTGAAGGGCAGTTCGATCCTCGGGCAAATGTAACGCGTGAGCAGCTCTCTGTCATGATCATGCGATTAGCGAAAGCTATGAACTGGACATTGCCTGCTAGTGGCAACGGTTCAGCTTTTGCAGATCAGAATTCGATAAGCGCTTATGCTCTTGAAGCAGCCGCAGCTACACAGCAGGCAGGAATTATTTCAGGAAAGCCCGCTGCAGACAGTTCGACATTTAACTTTGCTCCAAAAGATACAGCGACTCGTGAAGAAATCGCTCAAATGTTAGCGAAGCTGTTAAAGCTGGGTCACGCCTAAACCATCCTATGATTTCTGGATGACAATAGAAACGCTCTCCAATGCCATGATAGGCACAGGAGAGCGTTTTGTTTTATGCTCTCTTTTTTACAGGTTCCAGCAGATTTAATACATACTGATTTCCGCTCCCTTTGGGGCTATCGGTGCGGATATGCTCCTCAAGACATAATCTTGAATCATGGTCAGCTTGATAATCAAAGTTATCTTTCAAAAAACGCATTAGGGCTTGCCATGAGCCGTAGATATCATCACTGCTTTCTGTCATCGCATAGAGACCGCCGTCGAACCGCATCTCCTTAAGATGGCTTGGTAGTTCTACATTTTCAGGAATGGAGGCACAGAATCCGTAGCCATAAGGGTTATTCTCACCACTAGGATGCGGATTCACATTCCCGCCAAAAAGACGTGCCGTCCCCAACAGCTGGTTAGCTTCCAGCCATTCCATAATGGGTTCCATGGCTTCATCTTCTGGTGAGGTACTGACTGCAATATTAAAGACAAATCTCATAGCTGGAAGTGTAATGAATCTTACATGGATAGGTGGAGAGTGTTTAATTGTGGTCATAGATAGGACCTCCTCATTCTCATTTATATCATCCAATGTATTGCTGGACTCTTCGTTCAACGATACTAACAAATGGCTAGTTATGGGTTCTTCCATACGTGCGGATATTAATTGTAAAAAGAAGCGGATTTCGCGTTCTTTTTGTGTAAGTTCTGATTTCTCATTATGAATTGAAGCGGATTTCTGTAGGAGTGTTTCATACAAGGACTGAACGGACATGTTCTGCAGGACGGTTCCGATATCCTTGATACTAATATCAAGCTTTCTTAATAATGCGGTGATTCGAATGGCAAGAATTGCGTGTTCATCGTAAATTCGCCAACCCGAGCTAGCCTCCCGGTGACTTTCAAACAATCCTTGTGCTTCCCAGTGACGCAATGTCCGACTCGTCAGCCCTATTTGCGTAGAAAGCTTATCAATGGTCACAAATCCACTCATAGACAACTCCCGTTCTATAGATTGATAAGGCGCCCTATGAGAAATATTGTAGCACTTAACGTTACGTCAATTGCAATAGGGGAGTTACGGAGCGTGTATTCGTCAAAATTTACAATTCTCATACAAAACTGTGTCCGGTATTTAATGTACAACTTCTACAATTTAGATATTAGTAAAAAGTACCTATTGCCAAATGAGGCTTTATACGGAGGATGATATTGTTGAAGGCTAGGTCTATGCATCTATCAATGAAGTGGAAGTTGATCTTGAGTTTTTCTGCCGTGGTACTATTCTTTCTAGGGGTAGCGCTATACCAAAATTATAAAATCAATCAAGTAGTAATCTCTATGGAAACGCAAAAAATGGAGATGGAAAAAAGAATCACAGTATCCACAATTACTCAACTGCTTCAAGAAATGAACGGTGTGGAAACCTCTCTAGCAGGCTCTAGTGACTTAGAGTTTACCCAACCGTTTAAGGACAAACAGACAAAGTTAATGGAAGAATTGGGCAAAGTGAACTTTGAAGCAGATTCGCCAGCGTCTATGGAGTTAGAACAGTTACGGAATCAGCTTGGAGGATATACAGGCTATTTTGACGGATTAGTGAATACGTTAAAGGACGAGCAGCTTGATCCCATGGTCGTTCTGGAACGAATAGATGAATTACATACGAAGGCATTGGCTATGAATAAAGCTATGCTGGAGACCAATGAGAAACTATATCTCGCAGCAGCAGAAAATGCAGAGAAGGCGCAAGATTATTCTTTTGATTTATTAAATCTGACGAGTTCTATGGGGGCTTATGCCGCATTATTAGTATTCGTGTTCACACTTGTTATTGCGGTTATGCTTATTCGTTCCTTCCTGAACCCAATAAATAAGTTGCAAGTGGCTCTACGTAAAATTGCTGAGGGCGATTTGCGGCAGCAGATTAATTCGCCATATAACGATGAGCTGGGAAGTCTGAGTCATCATTTTGACCATATGGTGTTACGGGTACGTGAGATGCTTCAGCAGACCCAATCGGTAGCTTCTTCGCTCGCGACATATTCGCATTCTTTTCAACAATCTTCATCGATTACCGCGCATACGAATCAAGAGATTGTAAGCACAATACAGGAAATTTCCGTAGGGGCTGAGCAGCAAGCTGGACAATCAGAGCAAAGTGCAAGCTTGATTCAGGAATTGGAACGGGAAGTACATGAAATCACGGAATATACCGAGGTTATGCTATCGACAAGTCAAACGGCTAATCACAATACTCGAAAAGGCTCCGAATCCGTCATCGCTTTGCGCGAGGTATCAGAACACTCACGTGAATCCGTGAATAAAGTATATCTTGCTTTAATTAAATTGAGTGATCAATCGAAGGATATCTCCAGAATAACCCAATCGATTACAAACATTTCAACCCAGACCAATATTCTCTCACTAAATGCGGCAATTGAAGCAGCACGGGCGGGAGCTTATGGGAAGGGTTTCGCTGTTATAGCTGATGAAGTGAGACAATTATCTGATCAGACCAAAGAGTCCTCCGTACATATCAGCCAGATTATTAACGAGTTACAAGCCGGGATGGATGAATTCCAGCAATATATGCTGGAGACCAAAGGAAACCTTGAAGAGCAGGATCAAAAAGTGGCCGAAACATTATCCTCTTTTGAAGCGATAGATGAGTCGATCGTTGAGATTAGTAAGCAGATTGGACAAATCCATGACAAGGTAGATATGACACAGACTATGAATCGTAGACTCGCAGAGTCCGTTCACAACGTGGCGGCCATTGCAGAGGAAACTGCGGCAGGGGTTCAGGAAGTGAATGCCTCTAGTGTGCAACAGGACAACGCGATTCGCGACATTGCCCGCCAAGCGGTTGAGATTCATGAGATTTCGCAAAAATTATTTAACGAAATCAATGTCTTCAAGATTAATTCGGATATCGTAGACGAGAGTATCGCTGGAGATGATAGTGACTCACCTGCCGATGAAACATCGGAGGAACGGTCTTATTTAACCATCTCCGCATAGGGAACGACTTAATTTTTGATTGAATAATCACACATAGGGAGCGACTAGATTTGCATTTGCACATAAAAGGTAGCTAAGAGGGGGACTTCTAGTTATCTTTTTAGTGGTTTAGTTGTATAGAGTGCATTTATCTGAATATTCGCTGAGGTTTTGTACAATGAAAAGCTGCTCCTTCGTAGAGAGAAATCTACTTAGGGGCAGCTTTTTTGTCGCAAGATGAATGAGGGAGGATGAGGGCGTGTATTATGCCTCGTAGGTTTTGTTCAGAGCGTTGATTAGCTCTGGGAGCCAGTCACTTAAACTGAGAAACTTGTACCCCTCCGACTGGGCTTTGGTCGTATCCATAAACCAGGATTGTTCAATTCCGAATGGTGACATATGCTCGTCCTCAGTTTGGCTCTGGAGGATGGCTTGCTTCTCTGTTTCTTTTTCAATCATGGTGAGAACATCCTTCACCTTAACCGTACCGTCTGAGCATGCGTTGAACGGTCCTGTCCCGAAAGAGCAGCAGCCGAGCCAATACAGGAAATCAGCGGCTTCGTCCGAACGGATAAAGGAGATCTTTGCTTCGGGATTCGGTATACCTATAGGCAACTCGTTACGGACATGCTCGATATGAAAATGAAGTCTTCGCGTATAGTCATCTGTTCCCAGCACAATAGGAAAGCGAACAGTGGCGACGGGGAATGTGGCTTGTTGAATGAAGACGGCTTCTGCCAGTCTTTTTCCCTCTTGATAGGTGAAATCATTTCGTCCTCCGTAGCGGATAGGGTAAGTCTCAGGATCGAAAATCTCCTCGGTTAGAGCTTCTTCACTGTAATCATACACGGATAGACTTGAGGTGAGAATGTACCGATTCGCTTTACCATCAAAAATACGGCGTGCCTGATCCGCTTCATCTGGTGAATAACAAATATTATCATAAACGACATCCCATAGTGTATCTCCTACCGCTTGAGCGAGCTCGTTGGGTTGGAAACGGTCTGCGTGAATCCGGTGGACGTGATCTCCAAAAGAATCAGCCGTTTCCCCACGTGTCAGTACCGTTACATCGTTCGTGGAATCCTGTAGCAATCGTTCAACTAATCTTTTTCCAAAAAAACGTGTGCCGCCTAGGATAAGAATCTTCCTCATATACTGTCACTCCTAACTAAGATTAATGGTTATTAATAAGTCAAATTAAAGGCTTTCGTTTGAAAGCAGGGGGATTGTGCTAAAAAGCGTTACGCATAAAGATAAGTAAGGAGATTTCATTCGTGTGATTGTACTTTGTGCAATAGAATTTCAACTATATAGAACAGAATTTGATTCTATTGCACTTTATACAATCAAAAGATGAGAAATTGCCTTTAAAGTCACTTTTATTAAGAATCTATTGTAGATAGTGCAGCAGATTCGTTTTTTAGCGTTGATTCCTTAGATTCTATTGCACATTTTGCAACGTCACTAGCTGAAAAACAACACCCAACTCACCCAACTCCCTAACTTACACGGCTCACCCAACTCACGCAACTCACCCAACTCCCTAACTTACACGGCTCACCCAATTCACCACAACTCACCAAACTCACAAAACTTACCTATCTCATCGCATCAAAACTCACTTAACTTACACTTTTCAAAACTAATATCAGTTCGGTTATAACATAACCTGATGCATTAGCTAAGCATATTTCAGCATTAAGAAATAGCGCTACGAAAGATTAAGCCACCATCCGCATTCCAGGTTCGGCATAATTCCAGCCTGTGGAGCTGAATCCGCCAGCTTGGAATGGTTGAGCGCCTTGGAAGCTTTGGAAGCTATGGCTAGACACGGTCATTACAGCTTCCTGTCTTTCATCCGCGAGGACGAGCGCAATGAGCTCGGTGATTTGCCCTTGTTCATAGGCAGAAGCAAGAAGGCTCAAGGCAATTTGTAATTCCGAGTCCTGCGGTAAGGAGGGGCCTTCCGCTTGAAGAAGCTCTTGTCTTACGGCAGGGAGGGCTTGCCGGGCTCGATGCAGAGCCGCTTTAACGGCTCCTTCCGTAGTGCAGAGTATTTCGGCAGCTTCGATTCCGGAGTGCTCGAATACATCGCGAAGCAGGAAGACCGCTTGCTGCAGAGGAGACAAATGCCTCTGTAGGGCTTGAAAAGCAGCCTCAATCTCAAATAAACCATGACCAGCTGCTTCCTCTGTCCGTGGTTGATCCATTTCCAGCACCCGTGACAATGTAGCTTTTCGCCGCATGATATCTATCCAGGTATTTCTAGCGATCCGCAGGAGTAATGCCTCGGGATTAGGATGATTGGTTTGTGTCTTCCGATAACCCAGAACTTTGACCCATGTATCCTGAGCCAAATCTTCGGCTTCCCACGGGGATTGTGTCAGTGCAAGGCAATAACGCTTCAAGGCTATTTGCAAAGACTTGGTATTATGCTCATCCGGTTCCTGGCCGGCGCTAAACTTCTCAAGGTTTATCACTCTGCATAACCTCTTTTCCGGTAAAGTGATTTCGGTTACTTCTAATAATAAACGAATGAGCTCGAAAATAAGATACGCAATACTAAAAAAAATATTTTTCCCACCTAACGTATCCTCTCCAAAGACTAATCCGTTTACAGGGTAGATTTAAAAATCATATTAACGGATGGAGGTCGCATACACATGGCGTACATTCCTTATGTCATTGAACAAACGAATCAAGGAGAGAGATCTTACGATATTTATTCACGACTGCTAAAGGACCGGATTGTGTTTGTAGGGGCAGAGATTGAGGATCAATTGGCGAATAGTATAGTTGCCCAGCTATTGTTCTTATCAGCAGAGGATCCAGATAAAGATATACACATGTATATCAATAGTCCAGGGGGTTCCGTAACAGCAGGATTAAGTATTTATGACACGATGCAGCTTATTAAACCGCAGGTGAATACGATTTGCACAGGGATGGCGGCTTCCTTTGGTTCACTTCTATTGTTAGCTGGAGCCAAAGGAAAACGATATGCGCTGCCAAACAGTGAGATTATGATTCATCAGCCGCATGGTGGAGCGCAGGGTCAGGCCAGTGATATTGCGATTAGAGCCAAACGTATTTTGAAGCTAAGGGAAGTGCTTGTCCAAATTACAGCGGACCGAACGGGACAAACGGTGGAAAAGGTACTGCAAGATATGGATCGGGATTATTTCATGTCAGCCGATGAAGCAGTGGAGTACGGGATTATCGATAAAGTCATCACAAATCTGTAGGACGAAGGAGTGAAGCGGGTTATGCTGGAAGCTTTGCAGGGCAAAGAGGTAACCATTTATTTTGTAGATGGCTCTAACGCAAGAAAAGGCATTTTGGAAACGGTAAGTGAGAAGTTTATCAAATATCGGACAGAATTCGAAGAGCTGTATATTCCTATGACTTCCGTCTGTTCCATCACACTAGATACTAAAGGACGGGAACGCGCCCGTGTAGGATTTACCCAATAATATCATCAGCGTAAAAAAATAGGGCTAGGGGATGATTCCCCTAACCCGTACTTTCCCGAATCGCCAAATAATGAGCCACATTAGCATGATGCTGAATACCTGTCTCCCCCTTAATCAGCTTGATTAAGGTTCGAGTAGCGGTCATTCCAATCTCCGTTCCGGAATATTCTACGGAGGACAGCTTGGGCCGAACGACAGAAGCGATAAAGCTATTATCGAATCCGAATACTGCAATATCCTCCGGCACCCGAATGCCGTTATCGATCAGGAAATTCATCGCTCCAACAGCCATCCAATCTGTGGAGCAAAAAACCGCAGTAGGTAACTCCCCGCTATCTTTAATTCGACGCATCGCGTCGCTTCCATCTTCTACGGCCATTCCACTTTCTACTACCCATTCTTCCCTTAAGGCTATCCCTGCATCCATCAGCGCTTGTCGATATCCGCGATAACGATCACCACCGACCGCATTCTCTCCAGATACCCGGATCATGGCGATACTTCTATGTCCTTTTTGAATCAGATAAGTAACGGCTTCATAAGAGGCAGTAACATTATCCAGATGAACAGATGGGATCGAATCAATCTGAGATTGTTCTCCGACCAACACGCAAGGTGACCCGGATTTCTGGATAATCTCCAGATGCTCCTTACTCGGAA
>RCUU01000493.1_pt1 | contig 21607 bp, 18 predicted proteins | sample 2166211 | NCBI WGS metagenome assembly RCUU01 (sample SAMN09932620, study PRJNA488358) | compost metagenome | feature: garden; material: soil; isolation source: compost soil in phenylacetic acid-enriched culture | place: Germany: Experimental Botanical Garden Goettingen | collected 2016-01-27
AGCCAAAAGTAAAAGTAACGGATGATGATATCTCCAAATATTATGAGGAAAATAAAGCTTCCTTCAACCAGGAAGCAGAAGTCCGCGCTTCCCATATTCTGGTGCAAACCAAAGAAGAAGCTGACGCGATTGTAAAACAATTGGCGGGCGGAGCAGACTTTGCCACGCTGGCGAAAGAGAAATCTGCAGATACCGGCTCGAAGGATAAAGGCGGGGACCTTGATTTCTTCAAAAAAGGCGATATGGTAGCTGAATTCTCCGATGCTGCCTTCAAGCTCAAGGTCGGCGAAACCAGCGGCGCAGTCAAAACGGATTATGGCTACCACATTATCAAAGTAACCGACCGTAAAGAAGCCCATTCTTATACGCTTGCAGAGAAAAAAGAAGAAATTACTAAAACCCTCAAAGCACAAAAGGTTTCCGAAATGTCCTCCACTTGGCTGCAGGAGCTGACTGCAGGTGCGAAGATTACTAATACGCTTACTGATAAAGCAGAAGCATCCCCTTCAGCTGATACCAGTACAGCACCAGATGCCGGCACAGCTCCAGCTGCCAGTGATGCACCGGCAGCTACAGAAGCCCCAGCTACGAAATAAGCGGTCTTTCACTGCTGCAACTACAGTGTTCAAAGCAACAAGAGGACAAGCGGTCATCCCGCCTGTCCTCTTGTTGGCATTCATCCGTAAAAATCACTTGTGCTAATGGTTTTTTTTGCGGATCTGCTTATCATGATTCTCGCCCCACTCTTTCGCCTGTGCCGTGGCAATCGAGATTGCCCTTCCCTCCTCATATCCTTCGTCCAAGAGGGCATTGGCGATCTCAATCGCCTTATTCCGCACCGGGGCCATAAAGTTCTTCAGAGAATCCGGATAATCATCTTTGTTCCAGGGCATCGCAAAAACCTCCTTAATCGGGCTATAGATATCATTAGCCGGACCAAGGAGGTTTTAAACATTTTGGGAAGCTGCTTATTTAATGACTTTTACGCGCTCTTCGATCGGCTGGAATTCTTTTTCACCGGGTGCGGTGACGGTTTTACCGAAAGGCATTTGGGCGATCAGCTTCCAGTCAGCCGGAATATCAAAGGTTGCTTTCACTTCATCATCGATAAGCGGGTTGTAATGCTGCAGTGAAGCACCCAGACCTGCTTCAGCAAAAGCAGTCCATACTACAAACTGCAGAATACCGGAAGATTGGTTCGACCAAATCGGGAAGTTTTCAGCGTACAGGGCAAAGTTCTCTTGCAAATGCTTCACCACTGCCTGATCTTCGAAGAACAATACTGTACCGTAGCCGGCTTTGAACGAGGATAACTTCTGTGCCGTGCCTTCAAATTGCTCCGTTGGTACAATTTTACGCAGTGTGTCTGACGTAATGTCCCATACTTTGTCGTGTTTATCTCCCAGGAGTACTACCGCTCTTGAGCTTTGGGAGTTAAATGAAGTTGGGCTATGTAGGACCGCAGCTTCTACAATCTCTTGAATCTCTGCATCGGAAATCGGGGATTCTTTGCTGATTGCATATACAGAACGTCTGCTTTTTACCGCGTCAAAAAAGGTTTTAGACATAATATAAATACCTCCATTTATTTAGTAACTTACTTTTTTAAATCTTAACACTTTTTCTCCAGAAATACAACACCCATTCACAATTTTTCCCTATGGCTTGTTTCCATACCAACTCTATTGTTGCTGTCCCAGAGCATAATTATTCGCTTACCACTATCTTTAATAATCCAATCAGGCGATTAAGAAACAGAAACTCACTTTCCGATGTACAATTCTGCACCAAATAGGCTACAATAATTCAGCAACAGTGCAGAAGGAAGGTTGAGATCATGAAATGGCCTAACGTTACAGGCTTCTTTTCTTATCAAAAAACAAACATACATGCGATTACCGTGCTTCTGGCCGCAGGCTTCATCCTTGCGGGCTGTAGAGACACAAATTTGACATTGCCGGATACAGCAGCTTCAACCGTAGTATCCGCAGGAGATGAAACAGCTCCGGTGTCCTTCTGGGTGGCTACGGATACCCATTACCTCGATAAGGATCTTCAGGATGGAGGAGATGCCTTCCAGGCCTATGTGAACGGCGGGGATGGAAAAATCCTGCCCTACAGCGATGAACTGATGGAAGCGCTCGTCTATGACGCGAAGCAAAAAAAGCCTGGATTCCTGATTCTCAGCGGAGATCTGACGAACAACGGGGAAAGCAGCAGCCACAAGAAGCTGGCAGAGAAGCTGAAACGCGTGGAAGAAGCGGGAACCGACGTCTATGTCATACCAGGCAATCACGACTTGAATAATCCCTGGGCAAGATCGTTCAAGGCAGACAAACAGATCGTTGCAGAGCATATTACGCCGGAGGATTTCACCGGTCTGTATGCCGACTTCGGCTATAATGAAGCTCTCTCGCGGGATAAGGACAGCCTCAGCTACCTCGTCAGCGCTGCCCCGGGGCTCTATCTCCTGATGATCGACAGCAGTCAATATGCGAATAATGAAAGCTATGGCTTCCCTCAGACAGACGGGCGCATCCTCCCTTCTACCCTCTCCTGGATGGATGATTGCGCGAAGCTCGCTGCGGAACAGCATGCCTCGATTATTACGGTAATGCACCATAATCTGCTCAGCCACACCTCCATGTCCGTATCCGGCTTCAAGCTTAACAACAGTCAGGAAACGATGAAGACGCTGCGCAAGAATAACCTGAATCTGGTATTGTCCGGACACATTCACATGCAGGATATCGCCAGCGATCCGAAGAGCGGAAATAGCGGTACTTCGGGTACAGGAGAATCTGCGGTCTATGATATCGCCACCAGTGCTTTTGCTGTAAATCCGCATCAATATGGAGCGATGACCTTCGACCCCACTACACGGGCAATTACCTACCATTCTACTTCTGTAGATGTGGAAGGCTGGTCCAAGGCGAATGGAATCACCGATCCCAATCTGTTAAACTTCAAAGCATACGCAGAGAGTGTATTTGCCGGACAATCCTATAACAAGGCGATCGCCCGCCTCGCAGAATCTACATTCAGCGAAAGCGAAAAGCAGTCCATGGCTGAAGTTATGGCGAAGCTGAATGTGAATTATTTTGCCGGAACGGCTCCCGGAGCTTTGGATGAAATCAAGGCCATGCCGGGCTATAAGCTGTGGATGAACATGGACGGCGGCTTCATGTCCGGTTATATACAGAGCATGGCAGCAGATAAAGAGTTCAGCAATGTCTCCCTGGAAATGATCCTGACTGGACCTTAAACATTCCCGATTGGCGAAAGGAGCTTTCCCTTGACTGATTCCAGTGATCAACATCAAGGCAGCGCCCTGCCTGCCAGACTGTCACAGCCGGCACAGCGGGCGCTTGCCCGGGCCGGCTGTACCCGGCTGGAGCAACTCACCAGCCACAGCGAAGCAGAGATACTGAAGCTGCATGGCATGGGCCCAAAAGCCATCGATCTGCTGCGGCAGTCGCTGGCGGAGAAGGGACTGACTTTTGCCGGTCAAGCATAATGCTTGACCGCTCTACTTGGTCAGCAAAAAGCCGGAACCTCTTGTGGGTTCCGGCTTTTTGTACTCATTATTTAAGGACGGTCAATATAAATGTAGCCATCCTCATCTAGTTCAACCTTCGCATGAAGCGCCTCTGCCAGAATACGAAGCGGCACGTATGCATCGCCGTATTCATCTACAAATACCGGCTGTGGAAGCTTCACTGTGGCCCCGTTAACCAGAACCTTGTCAGAACCGATTTTGAAAACCAGCTGATCGCCGTAGACATCATCGGTAACCTTGATGGCGCGGTTAGCACCATCCCACTCGACTACAGCATCCAGATCTTCAGCCAGATACCGCAACGGCACATAGGTAGTGCCACCTTCGACAATCGGATAATAGTAATCATCATCCGGTGCAATCATCAGCGACTTGGAGGTAATACCCATGTCATTTTTGAGCAGGTTGTAAATATCAGAACCTTGCTCGAAGCTTCGGAGTGTCTGTCCCGGGGTAAGCTGGGTTGAAGACAGATCCAGTGCGCCGTCAGTAGAAATCCGGTCGGCAGTCACCGGACCATTCACATTCCAGGTCTGAGTTCCCAGCTTGAGAGAAATGCTCTTAAGCGGCAGGTCCTCGCTGGCTGGCAATGCAACATTCAGATCGATATTCTGTTTGCGGATATGGAACCCGCTGTCTACGAACAGATCCACATTCAGCTTGGTATCTTTGCTGAGAATGGTTTTGAGTTCAGGTGTTGTGTCGTAGAGATTATCCAGCTGCTTATCGTAGACAAGCAGAAGTGCATCTACAGCCAATTTGGCCGCATCATGCGCTACAGTCACTACATCTTCCTTGTTTTCCAGCGGAATATCACCCAGTCCCAGATCGCTGAGCTCATTTGCGCCTACACCATTGGCTTCCAGAAGCGGGTACAGATAATCATACAGACCGCCGAGGAATGCAGTGAATCCTTCGGTATCCTTGGAAATGGATTTCAGGAAGCTCTTCACCAGCGCAGGCATCTCTTCTCCAGTAATCTCCGTATGTAGCTTAGTCAAATTCAGCTGCTCGCCATACACAGATTCATTTACAGAAGCTACGCTGATCGCGCCGGGGTTCGGCAGATTTTTGACCACGAACTGAGTAAGCAGCTTGGAGATTTCCGTTGCTTTGTTCTGGTCAAGCCCTTCCAGGCCAAGCGATTCCTCATACCCTTCAAGCGGGTAATAGAAAGGCTGCTTCGCACCTTCAGCTGTAAAAACAATGGCAGTAGTATCCATAAAGAAAGTAAAGGGAATGGATAATTGCTTATAGCCAACGACTCCTGACGCGGAAACGTTGCCATTGTCCTGAAGCTTCACATTGCTGAGGTTCAGGGAGAAGGAATTGATAAGATCCACCATTTCTTGATCTTCTGCACTAATTCCTGCAGCTGGTACAGCATTCACTGACAACGTGGTGCTGGATTCAGAAGATTTCACATCCAAATCTCCCAAAAGCGCCTTGTTGACATCGAATCCTGCAACCGTCTGACAGCCTGCCAGAATCAGCAGCAATGCCAGAATCGGAAGCAGCCATTTGGTCCTTGCTTTCATTTTCTTCATAGCATGTCTCCTCTAGTTATATTTTGCAATCTATATCCATCATCTCTAAAGAGGGAGGATCGGGGGTATATGCCCTGCAGCTGGCCGCAGGATTATATTGTAAACAGACTCCGCCATTCTATAGTTACCCATTCCTGGAAAAGCAGAATCTTTATCATGGCGAGCACGGCCAAATGCAGCGGATAGAAGGACCACCAGATCCAGCGCGGCAGCCGTCTTTTCTCCAGAAGGCTCCAGAAGCCCGGGGCGCCCGCAATCAGAATAGTAGGAACTATACTGAGCATCTGCACCAGCCAGTTATAATAGAAGAGATAAACACCGTTCAGCAGAAAATGGGCCAGAATGAGCCAGTAGGAACGGACATACCGGAAGATCAGCACCAGCAGCAGACCGTACGCATTGTAGTCTAGCGGCAACCGGTCCATAAGCACAAAAGCAAGGATCACTACAGGAACACCGTACCATGGATTGGGCAACTTATCCAGTATAAACAGAACCAGCGCCGACAGCAGCAAGGTAAAAACGACATTCCAGCCTCCCGGATCAAGCGCCAGATTATAGGGGATCTGTGTTAACAGCGCAATCCAGAGCAGCCGCCGTAAATAACGGGGTCTCGATGATGTATGTATATGCCCCTGCACGAGCGCGTAGCAGTATATTGGAAAAGCAATTCTTCCCACAACCCTCCAGGCCATCTCCCCCGGAAAAAAAATATAGCCGATATGGTCAATCAGCATGGTCAGCATCGCAATAATTTGCATCTCTGGCCTCCAGTGGAGTAATTTAAGGGACAACCAAGACCACTTCGATGAAATGATCAATTTTTGACAGATTATGTACAGGGATAATGGTAATGCAGCCGTATTCATTCAAAAGTGCTGAACAATATTCCAGCCTCATTCAGATAACCTCTAACCAAACTCCATTCAGTCAAGGAAGTCAACCTACATTGTCCACTCTCGCCGTTACTTCTACATGAGCGTAATGCTAACATTATAGCAGAGATGTAAGCTTTTCCTCAAAATTGTACAAAAATAGTGCATTAGTCCCTAAGAAATTACTTCAAGCATTCTATTCTGAAACGTGCTTTTGCTATAAATGACAAGAGCTTAAAATTAAGTCTTGACAGCTATCTATGAGCAGAGTAGTATTTCAAAATACTTCTATAATATCGGAAGATTATCGAATACGAAGGAGGCCCCATATGATTGAGGCCCTACGGAAACTCGGTTTGTCCGATCTCGAAGCCCGCTGCTATCTGGCGCTGCACGGTCAGCCGCCCTCCTCAGGCTACGAGGTCTCTAAGCAGGTATCCGTTTCACGCTCCAACGTGTATGCCGCACTGCGCGGCCTGGTGGAGAAAGGTGTCTGCCGTGCCGAAGAAGGGGAACCGATTAGATTCGCGGCGATCCCGATCGGACAAGTTGTGAAACTGCTTCAATCCGAGTTCGAACGCACTGCCCGCTTACTAGAGAGTGAGCTGACCTCCCTGCCGGATACGCCGCCCTTCTTCAGTAACTGGAAGGGGAATCAGCAAGTGGATCTGGCGATCCGCCGCCTCGCCGCTAATGCCAGGGAGGAGATTCTGGTCGATCTTTGGGCAGAGGACCTGCACTGGGTTGAGGAATCGCTGCTTGCAGCAGAGCGTCGGGGAACCGCCGTTCATCTGATGGTCATCGGTGAAGCGCCGACGGAGCTTAAGCGCGTTATCGTACATAGTGTGCCGCCCGGTGGTCCGCATATAACACGGAACTTCTCTATGCTGCTGGACAAGGAGACAGTGATCCTCGGCAGCCTCAGCCGACACGCACCGGCAACGGCGCTGGAGAGCAACCACCCGGCGGTGCTGAACGTGCTGCAGACCTCCTACTTCCACGATGTGGTGATGATGCGGATCGAGAATGATTTTCCCAGGGAGCTGGAGGAACGATACGGGAAGGATTACGCCCTGATCCGGCGAGAGCATCCCGAGATGCACCCGAAGAACTTGAATACCTGATATCAAGAGAGGATGACTTGCATTGAATCCAAACGGCCCGTCCGTGCTCCATAACCGCTCGTTCCTGCGCCTGTGGATCGCGCGGATATTCTCGACCAGCGCTTTTCAAATGCTGTCTGTCGCCATCGGCTGGCAAATGTACGCGCTGACTGACAGTGCCTTCCAGCTTGGCCTCGTCGGCCTGGCACAATTCCTGCCCATGCTGCTGCTGACGCTGCCGGCCGGCCAGACTGCGGACCGCTACGACCGCCGCACTATCGTCTATCTCTGTCAGCTTATGGAGAGTGTTGTGGTCCTGCTGCTTGTCCTCGGCAGTATGCAAGGCTGGCTGGGCTCGCTTCATCTGTTGATCGCCGCCGCCATTCTGGGTGCATGCCGCACCTTCGAAGGCCCTGCCTCGGCAGCACTTGTGCCGGACATCGTGGATCGCGAACAGCTGCCGAAGGCGGCAGCCTGGTCTGCCTCGGCGATGCAGACTGCGATGATCGTTGGTCCGTCACTCGGAGGTGTGCTCGTGGTCTGGGGTACCGCCGCTGCCTACATTGCATCGCTGGCCGCGCTCCTGGTGTCGACTGTTCTGATCTTCTTCATCAAGACTGTTCACTTCGTGAAGAAGCTGGACGCCGTCAACATGGACACGTTCCTCAGCGGGCTGCGGTTTGTATTTGCCCGAAAAATTATTCTCGGCACGATTTCACTCGACCTGTTCGCGGTGCTGCTTGGCGGCGCAACTGCCCTGCTGCCGATCTTCGCCGAGGATATCCTGAAGACCGGCTCTCTCGGTCTTGGTCTGCTGCGCTCTGCGCCAGCGGTCGGGGCGATCGTCGTCTCGCTGATCTTAACCCGGTATTCGGTGGAGAGAGCGATCGGTAAGACCCTATTCGCCTCTCTCGTTGTGTTCGCCTTGGCGACAATCCTGTTCGGTGTGTCCCACAGCCTCTGGCTCTCGCTCTTCGCGTTGTTCCTCATCGGCGCTTCCGACGTCGTAAGTGTCGTAATCCGTTCGACGCTCGTTCAGGTCAACACGCCGCAGGAGATGCAAGGCCGTGTCAACGCCGTTAACTCACTATTCATCGGTACCTCGAACCAGCTGGGCGAATTCGAGTCCGGTACGATGGCCGGTCTGGTCGGTGCCGTGCCTGCGACAGTTATTGGCGGGCTCGGTACCCTTGTCATCTCTGTGATCTGGATGTACTGGCTTTTCCCCGTCCTCCGGACCCAGAAGACGTATACGGCGGAGAAGGGGTAATAGTCAGTGCCCGTATTAAACCCAAACAAGCAGATCAAGGACGGGTGCCTTAATCTGCTTGTTTGGGTTATTTGTGCTTCAATACAGTTTTGCCGCCGCATCAGGAGTAAAGGCTTGAATCTCCTCCATCCTGCCCTCCCGGATTTTCTTCGCCCATGCCGGATCACCCAGGAGCGCGCGTCCGACCGCTACCAAATCAAACTCTTGGTTGTCCAGCCGCTTCAGTAGTTCCTCCATTCCTTGATGGTCCGCTTCCTCACCTTCAGCGGGAGTATGATCCATGCCTACGGAACCAACAGCAATCGTTGTCTTCCCTGTGAGCTTCTTCACCCATCCGGCTAGGCCCAGCTCCGAGCCTGCGAATTCCGGGTCCCAGAACCGGCGCGTTGAGATGTGGAAGATATCCACCCCTGCTTGTACCAGTACATTCAGGAATTGCTTCAGCTGCTCCGGTGTATCCACCAGCTTAGCTGTGTAATCCCCCATTTTCCACTGAGACAACCGGATGGAAATCGGATAATCCGGGCCGACTGCAGTGCGGACAGCCTGGACAACCTCGGCTGCAAACCGGGTACGCTTCAGGAAATCGCCGCCATAGCGGTCCGTCCGCTGATTGGTTTTTTCCCAGAAGAATTGGTCAATCAATAAGCCGTGGCCGCCGGAAAGCTCTATCCCGTCGAAGCCAGCCTGCTGTGCATTCACAGCGGCATCGGCATAAGCCCGAATCACCTTGGCTATTTCTTCTTCCGTCATCGGCTCGCTTATCTTGTTCCCCTGCATATCGAGTCCTGATGGTCCAATCGATGGAGCATCCGGGTAAGGCTGGGAACCCATGGAACGAATCATTCCCATATGCGACAATTGCGGTACAATAATCCCGCCGGCCTCATGAACCTGTCTGATCACTTCACGCCAGCCGTTCATAGCGGCTTCTCCAAAGATATTAGCAAGTCCCGGATCACTGGTTGCAGCCGGATGGTCAATCATCCCTACGGTGATGATAAGCCCCACCCCATTCTCGGCACGGCGGCGGTAATAAGCCGCCATATCCTCACCCGGTACTCCCCACGGTGAAAAAGCACGCGCCATCGGCGACATTACAATCCGGTTAGGTATAGTTAATTGATGAATCGTATACGGTTCAAATAAAGTCTCCAGTGAATAGATTTGCTCCTGTTGTTTGGTCATGTATAACGCCTCCTATAGGTTTCAATGATAATTCTCAAAGCGGGTATGAAAGCAATAGTAACAAGCTCCGCCCTGCCCTTCAACCAACAATCTGCCCGAGATGTTGCTTAAGCAAGAAGCGAAAAAAACTGTCGCTTTGAGAGATAATAATTGTTGTCTATGGAGCACATGTTTATAATAAGAGGATTATAATCTTTACTGAAAGAGGTGTTTAAAGGATGGCTGGCGTACTCCCCCCCAACCCAAACGACCCGCGTGTCATCCGGACGCGCCAATTAATTCTGGACGCCTTCGTCCGGCAATTGAATATTATAGACTTCAACTCCATAACCGTCGGAGACATTACCAAGGCAGCCACCATTAACCGGGCGACCTTTTATGCTCATTTCCAGGATAAATATGCGCTGTTTGAAGCCTTTTTATTAGACGCCTTCACAAATATGGTCCTTAATAAAATCGATACGGAAGGACCGGTGACCGAGAAGACGCTTCAAGAGCTTATCGTAGCATTATGTAATTATCATGAAACCAGCCATCGCTGTTTCAAAAAATATGATTCTGTGGCTCTCTTGCTTGAGGAGAATATCAAAGTACATCTCGAAAAACTTATCCTTCAGCTGATCTCCGGATCAGACGCGACTACAGACCCGAACTCGCTTGCAACTGCAGCCACCCTGCTAAGCTGGTCCTTATATGGAGTAACCTACCGCTGGAATCTCGAAGGAAGATCAGAGTCTACCTCCGAACTGGTTGAACGGGTAATGCCGCTGATCACGGACGGCTTCCACATGTTCAAGCCGCAAGACTCTTATTCCAAATAAGTACACTGCCGCTACTCGTATAAAAGATCAGCAAAAAGATGCCCTCTGCCGCTGAAGGATTCTGGCGGCAGAGGGCATCTTTCCTCAATATTATTATTCTAATTCAATCGCCTTGTTAAGATCCGACTTCTTCGTATCCTGATTGGTGATTCATTTGAACATGTAAGTCGCCGTCTCAGCCAGAAATTGCTGGTATGAACCTGAGGAGATAAGTCGAGATCAACTCACCTTATCGCTTACGCCGTCTTCGACTTGTTGTAAATGTCAAAGCCCACTGCCAGCAGCAGCACGAGACCCTTGATGCCCTGCTGCCAATCCACGCCAAGTCCGACGAGGGACATGCCGTTGTTCATGACGCCCATGACCAGACCGCCGATGATGGCGCCCACCACAGTTCCTATCCCGCCGGATGCGGAAGCGCCTCCGATGAAGCAGGCTGCAATGGCGTCCAGCTCGAAGTTGGTGCCGGCTTTTGGAGTGGCAGAGTTGAGACGAGCCGCAAAGACCAGACCGGACAGGGCCGCCAGCACGCCCATGTTGACGAACACCCAGAAGGTGACGCGTTTGGTTTTGACGCCGGAGAGACTGGCTGCTTTTTCGTTGCCGCCCAGAGCGTAGATATGCCGGCCCATCGTCATATGATTCATGACAAAGGAATAAATCACGATCAGTACCAGCAGAATGACAAGGATATTCGGAATCCCGTTATATTGGGCAAGTACCATTGTGAACAGGTTGATGACGATCACCAGCGCAGCAAGTTTGGCAACAGACAGCCAGACAGAGGTTTGCTCGAAACCGTATTTCACGGAGATTTTACGGTTGCGGAATTCCTGGTACACAACCAGTACGGACAGCACAACCCCCACAATCAATGTCAGCACATTCAGCGAGCTGCCTCCGAAGAGATCCTGAATGAAGCCGGAGCTGATCTTTTGAAAGGTTTTGGGGAAAGGCGCGATGGATTGCCCGTTCAGCACGATCATCGTCAGCCCGCGGAACAGCAGCATGCCGGCCAGGGTCACGATGAAGGCGGGGATTTTGATATAGGCCACCCAGAAGCCCTGCCAGGCTCCAACCAGCGCACCCATCAGCAGCGAGAGAATGACCGCCAGCACCGGATTCATTTGCATATCCACCATCATAATCGCCGACAATGCCCCGATAAAAGCGGCTACCGAACCGACTGACAGATCGATATGCCCGGTGATAATCACCAGCACCATCCCGATGGCCAGCACCAGAATATAGCTGTTCTGCAGGATCAGGTTGGTTACATTAAGCGGCTTGAGGAGAATGCCGTCCGTAAGAATTTGAAAAAAAATCGAGATAAAGATCAACGCAATGATCATGCCGTATTGGCGGATATTCTTTTTGAAAATTTCGCTTATCGCTCCCATGTGGTGTTACCCCCTGCTTCGTGTCATATATTTCATGAGCAGCTCCTGCGATGCGTCCTGCCGCTCTACCTCGCCGCTGATGCGGCCTTCGCACATCGTATAAATCCGGTCACACATCCCGATAATCTCCGGCAGCTCGGACGAGATGACCAGCACCCCTTTGCCCTCCGCCGCCAGCCCATTAATAATGGAGTAGATTTCATATTTGGCTCCCACATCGATTCCGCGCGTAGGCTCATCGAGAATGAGGATATCCGGCTGGGCGTAGATCCATTTGCTGAGAACGACCTTTTGCTGGTTGCCGCCGCTGAGATTCACCGTTTTCTGTAAAATGCTCGGCGTCTTGATGTTCAGCTTCCTGCGGTATTCCTCGGCGACCAGCACTTCCTCGTTCTCATTGATCACACCGCGGCGGGACAGCTTCTTCAGGCTGCTGAGCGAAATATTCCGTTTGATGTCGTCAATCAGGATCAGTCCGTAATGCTTGCGGTCCTCGGTCACATAGGCCAGGCCGCTGTCGATCGCTTTGTTGATGTCGTTCAGATGAACCTCTTTGCCATGCATGTACAGCTGGCCGCTGATCCGTTTGCCGTATGATTTGCCGAACACACTCATCGCCAGCTCCGTCCGTCCTGCGCCCATCAGTCCGGCTATGCCAACCACTTCCCCGCGCCGGATATGAAGATTGATTTTGTCGAGCATTTTGCGGTCAGCCTGCGTGGGATGGTATACCTCCCAGTCACGGATTTCAAAAATGGTCTCTCCCAGGTCCGGCGTCCGCTCCGGATAACGGTTGGTCAGATCACGGCCCACCATGCCTTTGATAATGACATCCTCGGTTACCTCATCCTGCTTCATATCCAGTGTGCGGATCGTCTGTCCATCCCGCAAAATGGTTACCGCATCTGCCACCTTCTCGATTTCGTTCAGTTTGTGGGAAATGATGATCGAAGCGATCCCGCGCTTCTTCAGCTCCAGAATCAGTGTAAGCAGGTTCTCACTGTCATCCTCATTCAGCGCTGCGGTCGGTTCGTCAAGAATGAGCAGCTTCACCTCTTTGGACAGCGCCTTGGCGATCTCCACGAGCTGCTGCTTGCCGACGCCTATCGCCGATACTTGGGTAAATGGCGATTCGCTTAGACCAACAGTCTGCAGCAGTTCCTTGGTTTTCACCGTTGTGGCGTTCCAGTTGATTACCCCGCGCTTAGCCTGCTCATTGCCGAGGAAGATGTTTTCCGAGATCGACAAATAAGGAATCAGCGCCAGCTCCTGATGGATGATGACAATTCCCAGGCTTTCACTATCTTTAATATCCTTGAACTGGCAGACCTGTCCTTGAAATAAAATATCCCCCTCATAGGTTCCATGCGGATAGACACCGCTCAGCACCTTCATCAGCGTAGACTTTCCGGCCCCATTCTCTCCGCATAGTGCGTGGATCTCGCCAGCCTTCACCTGCAGATTCACATTCGATAATGCTTTAACCCCGGGAAAGGTTTTGGTAATACCCTTCATTTCCAGAATAATCTCACTCATTTGCCGTTCACCCAGCTTTCCTTGTGACTGTAGCAGCGGTTATTGCGGCTGGCAGCCATGGAACGAGCTGCCGCCGCAGCATCCGCTAAAAGCGTTCCAGCCGGTTATTCGCCGAGCTGTTCTTTGGTATAATAGCCGCCGTCCACCAGCACCTTATCCACGTTGCCGGCATCTACAGAGACTGGCTCCAGCAGATAGGACGGTACAATTTTGACTCCATTGTCGTAGGTGGTAGTATCGTTGACTTCCGCTTCCGTGCCTTTCAGTACGCTTTCGGTCATTTCCACCGCTTTTTTGGCCAGTTCACGGGTATCCTTGAAGACGGTCTGTGTCTGCTCTCCAGCCAGGATTGATTTAACGGAAGCCAGCTCGGCGTCCTGTCCCGTAACAACCGGGAGCTTTTTGTCGCCAGAACCGTAGCCCACACCCTTCAGAGAGGAAAGAATGCCGATGCTGATGCCATCGTAAGGTGAAAGTACTGCATCCAGGTTGTCGCTGGCATAATTGGCACTTAGCAGATTATCCATCCGGGCCTGTGCCGCCGCGCCGTCCCAGCGCAGTGTAGCTACCTGATCCATCGTAGTCTGCTTGCTGCGGACAACCAGCTTGCCGGAATCAATGTAAGGCTTCAGGATCGACATCGCCCCGTCAAAAAAGAAGTAGGCGTTGTTGTCATCCGGAGAACCGCCGAACAGCTCAATATTAAATGGGCCTTTGCCTTCTTTGAGTCCCAGCTTCTCCTCAATATATGAGCCCTGCAGCACACCGACTTTGAAATTATCGAAGGTTGCGTAGTAATCGACATATTCGCTCTTCTTGATCAGGCGGTCATACGCGATGACTTTAACACCCGCATCATGCGCTTTTTGCAGGACATCCGTCAGGGCTTCACCGTCAATCGATGCGATAACAATGGCGTTCACGCCTTTGGTGATCATATTTTCAATCTGCGATACCTGGTTCTCCACGACATCCTCCGCATATTGCAGGTCCGTCCCGTACCCGAGATTCTTGAATTCCTTAACCATATTGTTGCCGTCGTTCACCCAGCGTTCCGAGGACTTCGTCGGCATGGCGATGCCCACCTTGCCCTTTGACCCTTCGGAACTGCCGCCGGAGCTGTTCCCGCCGTTATTGCCGCATGCGGATAAAACCAGTACAAGTGCCAATGTCAGCATGATCCATGAATACTTTTTCATATTCTGCGCTACCCCCTGAACTATTCTGGTGTCCCGGACGTTTCCGCCCGTTTGACAAGTTGAGTATAGCAAGGGGGACAGTAGGACGTATTTACACTCAAGCTACTGTTTTTATAAAATCAGAACTTTTGTCAGCGTTTTCAAAAGTAATATAGATTTCAAAGACCTCTCTGCAAAAGAAACCACATACGGGATATGACCGCATGTGGTTTCTGTTTGCAGTATATAAGTTCAATCCTGTTCTTCTGCGCGGCCTCCGCGCCACCCCTCGCCGGGAAGCACGCCTTTGCGGAATTGCATTGGGGATACTCCCGTCTGCTTCTTGAAGGCTGTGCTGAAATAATGCTGGGTCTCGTAGCCTGTGCGTTCTGCAACTTCGCTCATGCTAAGCTCTGTGGAATGCAGAAGCTGCGCAGCCTTGCGGATGCGGGTTTGAGTCAGATACGTTCCAAAGGACTCTCCCAGCTCCTGCTTGAACAACCGGCTGAGATAGACCGGAGAGGCCTGAAGAGTGCCGGCAATGAATTCAAGCGTTAGCCCGTATTCGTGGAAATGCTCCAGCACATATTGCCTTGCTCTGCGGACCAGCGGAGACAAAGGCTGCTCCCTGGATAGGTTCAATCTGCATTTACGGTAGGCAGCTGCAAGCCCGGTGGCATCACCCTCTACCATTTGCGTGCCGACTTCAACGGCGATCTTGAGATGGCTCCGCACCACGGCTTCGACCCCGGCCAGCACCGGCTCCCCTGCCGTATCCCACAGCAGAATAATGATCTGTCCGGCGGTATCCCTGAATATCACATTGGGATAATCCTGAAGGAGTTCTGAAACAATATTCTCTATAGCAAACAGAAACAGCTGCCGCTCTTTCTCCTGCAGCCCGGAGTGCTGCGCTTCCCATCTCCAGCGGATCATCCCGACCAGCTCAGGCCGCTCCGCCGGCAGACGCAGGAAATGCAGCTGCTCCCTGATCTCGGACCGGCTCAGATTGCCATCCAGCCATTCCTGGCAGAAGCGTTCCTGCAGCAGCGGAAAATTCTTGAGAATCTGCCGGGAGGCCTGCTGGAGGTGGTTGTTCTTCTGCTTCTCCGATATCAGCTGATCCCTGACCCCCCTAAGCACCTGCATCAGCTGCTTCGGCTCGGCGGGCTTGAGAATATAATCATTCACCTGAAGACGGATCGACTCCTGGGCATAGGAGAATTCATCATAGCCGGTGATTACGATGATTTTACAGTCCGTGAGCTGCTCCCGCAGCCGTTTCATCAGTTCAAGGCCATGCATGATCGGCATGTTCAAATCGACCAGTGCAATGTCCACTTCATGCTGGACCGCCAGCTCCAGCGCTTCCTCACCGTCCTCCGCCTCCGCTACGACTTGCAGGCCCAGTTCCTCCCAATTCACACATTGCCTAATCCCGGCACGGATAATCGCTTCGTCATCGGCAATCATGACCTTCCAGGAATCCATTGCTCAGCAGCTCCTTCCCTTTTTTCATTAATCACCCGGATAGCTGCTAAGAACAGCCGGATGCCGTACTGTCACTACTGTCCCCACTCCGGGTTCACTTTCAATTCCGAGTCCATAGGGAACTCCATAAGTGAGTCTAATCCGGGCCTGCACATTCAGAATCCCATAACCGCTGCCTGCGCTTCCAGGCAGCGGCTGTTCCAGTTCTGCCGCCTCACCGGTATTTCTGCCGACAGCCTCAAGACGCTCTTGGAGCATCGCGAGCCTTTCAGGCAGCATCCCTGCCCCGTCATCACGCACCGTTAAATACAAGTCTCCCTCGCGCTGGGCTATCTCAATGGAAATATGCCCGGGACCCCGCCGCTCCTTGATGCCGTGATAGATTGCATTCTCCACAATCGGCTGCAGCAGCAGCTTCAGCACATACAGCTCCTGAAGCTGCGGTTCCACTTCAATCGAATATTTCAGTTTGCTGCTGTACCGGACCTGCTGGATTTTCAGATAGCTCACCATATGCTCAAGCTCATCGGACAGCGGAACAAGATCGCTCCCCTTGCTAAGCCCCAGCCGGAACAGCCTCGATAAGGATTGAACCACCTCGGCAATATCCTCCGCCCCTTTGCTGCGGGCCATCCAGTGAATCGTATCCAGCGTGTTATAGAGAAAATGGGGCTTGATATGCGCCTGGAGGCTGCGCAGCTCCGCCTCCCTTTTCTGCCGGGCCTGCAGCTCCGTCAGCGAGAGCAGCCGGGCAATCTGGGCCAGCATCGAATTGAAGCTGCGGCCCAGCAGTCCGATTTCATCCGAACGGCTGCCCCAATAGCGGATGGTCAGATCACCGGACTGCGCCTTGCTCATAAAGGAGGCCAACTGGCCGATCGGACGGGAAATCGAATACGCCAGATAGAATGAGGCGGTCATCCCCAGCATACAGACGATAAACACGAAGGTGATGACATTGAATGTAATCTCCCGTACCCCAAACGCCGACTCCTCCATCGGAAAGACCCCCATCGTGGTCCAGCCTGTAAAGGGTGAGGTCCGGTAGATCAGCTGCAAATGGCGTCCGTCTACGGTCTCCGAGGTAATGCCGGAGGTTTCGGTGAACAGCCCTTCCGGGATTGTTTGCATGAACGGATGCTGCGGTGCATAGATCATCTCTCCGCTGCCATCGACGACGGTCAGATAGCCGGTTTTACCCAGCGTGACATCTCTGGCCGTTTCGGCAATGACCCGCAGCTTCAGATCGACCAATACCACCCCCTGAACCATCTGCGTTTCCGGATCAACAATGGCTCTTACGGCTGACACTACCTCGCTCTCCTTGTAGTCCACATGCGACATCACCGCACGGCCATAGGGATGGCCGATGATTTTGAAAATCCCTTTATTGTCTGCGGCTTCCCTGTACCAGACCTCATCCGTCACATGGGTGCCTGGCCGGGTATACATCTCATTGCTGATGAAATCGCCTTCACGATTAACCAGCATAATACCGGCGATCTCTGAGCTCAGAGTGGTAAAGCCCTGAAGAAACTTGCGGATATTATATTCAGCCGGCTCCCCGCCTGCAGCCCATGTTCCAGCCTGTACCGGATCTTGGATCGAGCCGTTCAGAAAGGCCTGCACCCCGGGGTCAAAAGAGATCAGGTAGGTGATTTTCTGCAGATTCTCCACCTCATTCTCCAGGGCGGCGTTGACTTTGCCGATGAGCTGCATCGTATTCTCGTTGGTCCTCTCCTCCACAATCCGGTCGACTGTCCAGCCGATCAGCAGCCCAAGTCCGATAGAAGGAAGAATACTGATCAGGAGAAAATGAATAATCAGCTTATAGCGGATCGGCAGATTGTTCAGCTTCAGCCTCTCCATGTTCAGGCCACTCTTGCGCATCTGCTGTTCCTCCCCTGGGGCTGGCTACTTGGCATAATAATTATCCACGTTAGCCCGGGTGACCACATCAATCCCGGTATCTACTTTGTCCGGTACTGGCAAAGGCTTGCTGCCTTTATAGGCATCCGCATCTTCCTGCAGATCACGATGCAAATGGAACAGCTCGGTCAGCGACCAGTAGCCCATGTTCCAGGTGCCTTGCGCCATGGTCGCGGCAATCCTGCCTTCTTTTACAAGATCGAGCGTGCCCTTGTCTGTATCGAAGCTGATAATCTTCAGCGTTGAATCATCTCCTTGGTGAGCCTGCACCGCTTCAGCCACGCCAATTCCGCCGTTCGACTCCGTGGCAAAGATCCCTTTAAGCCCGGGATACTGGGACAACAGCTGCTCTGCCGCCTGCCTGGAAGCCACCAGATCTCCATGGCCGTCCTTGACCGAAACCAGCTTCATCTCTGGAAACTCACTGCGGATCGTATCACTGAATCCTTCGGTGCGTTCCTGGTGATTATGCTGGTCAGGCGTTGTAATGATGGCAACTTCCCCTTTGCCGCCGGTGAGCTCGGCCATTTTGCGGGCAGCCTCAATCCCTGCGTTGTAATTATCCGTACCCAGAAAAGAATAGGCTTTGCTGTCCGGTGCCCCCGAGTCAAATACCACCACCGGAATTCCGCTCTCCACCGCTTTGTTGATCGTCTCTGTCAGCAGCTTGGAGTTCACCGCTGAAATGGCGATTCCCGCGGGCTTTTTGGCAATCGTCTGCTCCAGGACTGTCATCTGCTCAGTTGCATTATGCTGTGTGGAGCCATGGTATTCGACGGAAACGTTCAGCTCCTCTGCCGCATCCTCAAAGCCTTTCAGCACGCTTTTCCAGTAGTCGATGCCGATCTGGAACGTAACCATCACGTATTTATCTTCAATATTGCCGCGCAATCCGGCGGTTTCCCATGGGTCTGCAGGGCCGGGCTGCAGCTTGTAATTCAGCACATAAATCAGGAAAAGGCCAATCAGCAGCACATAGACAAGCCCCAGCTTTTTCAACATGTAACCCCTTTCAAAATTAAGGATGGCGACTCAATGATTCATGGTCCGTGCCTACCCTCATATGTTAAGACCAGACGCCCTTTTCGTCAATGTAGTCCCAGAACCTTCCTCCCCAGAGAAAAGGATACAACAAAACGCTTATGCTGTCCTTACTGGACAGTGCAGCTGTTGTCGAGTTTTAGGGCTACCTGGGTCCCGGGAGTTCGCCTCTACGGGTGCCCCCAAGTGGAAAAAGTAAACTTAAATTTTCACCATCCCGCTCTCCGCAAGCGTTAGTTGGAAAAAGGATAACTAATCTAACCGTTTCACCCCCTTTCAGGTGAATTCGCTCGAAATAAGTCTACTTTTTCCAACTATCCCCTCTTCAGCAGGCATTTGGCGTCAATTTAAGTGGACTAAATCCACTATATAAACTGAACTTGATTTTTCTATTTTGGGATGGGTCGTGACTCCAGCGAATGTTTGGAATTCCGGCCGCTGCCCATCTGCAGATTTCTTGATTATTACCGCTCTTCGCGGTGGAAATCTGCAGACTGCTTATGCTTCCGCTCCGTAAGTATCCAAACTTCTCCTCCCCCGGAGCAAACAAAAAAGAACTCCGCCACTTACAGCAGAGTTCTCACAAATGGATCAGCATTTCCTATGTGGATTGCCTCATGTCAGAACATCAAATCCTCCGCATATCCTTCACCCTCCAGCAGATCATACTCCACCATCCGGTAATCATCCAGCAGCGACTGCTGCTCAGGGGTGAGGCTTACGAGCTCACCGGAGGCGCCGATCAGCACGTTTTTGCTCAGGCCGGGAAGCTGTGCGCGGACCTGTTCCAGCATTTTATAGTAAGGCGGCAGCGTTTGGCCTGACAGCTTAAACACGGCAGGTCCAAGGTAAGCAGGGCTGAGCGTCCCCAGCGGCTTATTGCCGATATCGAAATTGGCGAGGATCATCAGCTTCGTCTCATGCTTCAGCCGCGGCTGCTGATCCCAACCCGCATCGGTATAGATTCCTGCCGACAGCGCCGGCAGATGGTCTCCCCAGAACACGGCAATCGTAGGCCGCTCAATGGTCTTCAGCTCCTGCTGCAGATAAGACAAGGCCTCATCCGTGAGCTTGGTATCCTGCACATACGTTTCCAGCTCATCCTTCCAGGCGGCCTTCACACCCTGCGCAGTGATGGTATTCGGGCCGTTCCGGCCTTTGGTAAACGGAAAATGATTCTGCATCGTGACCATATGCAAGAAAGTCGGTGTGTCCGCCGCCTTCAGCTCATGGATGGCTTCCTGCACAGCGGCTTTGTCGGAGATGTAGCCGTCCGGTGTAATCCGCTCTGCATCCTGCAGGTCCTTCTCGCTCGTAAACCGGTCAAATCCAAGCACCGGATAGACCCGGTTGCGGTTATAGAAGGTCTCATCGAACGGATGCAGGGCGAGCGCCTGATACCCTCTCTCTTTCAGAATGCTGACGATGGAGGGCAGCGAGGACATTTTGACAATCCGCTGCTGGTAAGGGATCGACCCATCCCCCAAAAAATACATAGACATGCCGGTCAGCGCCTCGAATTCCACATTCGCTGTATTGCCGCCGAACTCGGGTGAGAGCAGATAGCCTGCCGGAGTGGCACTCTCCTCCTGATGAATGAATTTCAGCGTATCTTCACTAAGGGTGATGCCTGGCAGCCGGGTGGGATCGAAAAAGGCCTCATCCATCATGAACAGGATGTTTGGCTGCTCCAGCGATGCCTGCCCAGAGGGTGTATCCGGCAAGGAGCTGTATTTTGCAGCAATGGCTTCTACTGACTCCCGGCTATAGCCCTCCGGCTGCTCCAGCAGATTCTGGCGCAGATTCCCGGTAAATGCGAACACAAAGCCATTCTGCGAGTAATTCACCTTCTGGTTCCAGAAAATATTCTGGTAATTCAGAGAGGAGGCGAACGTGGTCTGCCCGCTGACCATGACGATAAAACCTGCAATCATGCCGGCAGACACCGCAGTGAGCAGCAGCCGGAGCGGCAGCTGAACTCTGATCCGGGGCAGCTTAAGCAGCAGCCAGACTATGGCAGCAACCGCCAGCAACGCAAGTCCAACCGCAAGCGGCGAAATCATGCCTTTGGTGATTTTACTCATTTCTCCGGCGTTCTTCACCAGCATTAAATCCCAGGGAAACAGCGGCTCCCCTGTAGTGCCTTGTTTCTTGTAGTTGGCGATGCCGAGCAGAACCACGAGCAGAAATCCAACCACCGGGCCAATATACAGATTGGGCAATACCGCCGATAAGGCCAGCAGCACAAAGAAAAAGAGCAGGCTCCCGCCCACGTACAGCCAATAGGACTTTCCGATCCAATCCATAACACTCATGAAATTCATGTCCAGCGAAGCTGCCTGTATAAAAAAGTTCAGCACAAAACCGCCCAGCAGCAGGCCGAGCAGCAGATATCCCAGTTTCTTGGAAGGCAGAAAATAACGCATAGCTTTCACTCCTATCTGTACTAAACGTACAGTATACGCCTCCTAGCTTAAAAGAGCATTAAAATATACTCACAAAATTATCCCTGTGTAAATTGAATTTAAAATCCCCCCTTTTTGGTGACTTTTCAAGTTCACTCTTTGTGGACCAGCATAAAGAACAAATTCACCCAGGCGGGTGAATAAAAGGCAATTATAGTCATTTGGCGTGCTTAGGACATGCATAGTTAGCCGTACGGATTTGGC
>RCUU01000495.1_pt1 | contig 21561 bp, 16 predicted proteins | sample 2166211 | NCBI WGS metagenome assembly RCUU01 (sample SAMN09932620, study PRJNA488358) | compost metagenome | feature: garden; material: soil; isolation source: compost soil in phenylacetic acid-enriched culture | place: Germany: Experimental Botanical Garden Goettingen | collected 2016-01-27
ATTCTGGACTGATATCGAATAGTTCGGGTTATCAACAAAACTAGATTTTTCATACATAAAAGGGGTTATCGCCATGTTCAAAAAAAATAAGTTATTATTCCTGATTGTAACATTTGTTTTGATCTTCCTGCTTCCCTTGCTTGGCAGCTTGGCCAAGTGGAAGGGGCTGCCGCCCGGCTATGGCGATTTTCCTGCACAAAAAGTGGAAGCGGACCCTGGCTTCAGCCTCTTGTATTTTTCTCTGGCCTGCATTGTCGCACTCGTAATTACGCTCATCCTGGTGTTTCCCCGCTGGTTTGGCTTCAAAAAGGTCAAGGATGAAGCTGTCCCGAAAGGCGGTGCAACTCCATTTCCGGTCTGGTTCTGGTGGAGCCTGCCTGTGTTTGCTGTCAGCTGGTTTCTGATGTGGGCACGGGTCAAACTGGTCATTTCACTCGAATATTACACCTTTGTCCCCTTATGGTGGTCATTCATTTTCATACTGGACGGTCTGGTGTATAAAAGAAATAAAGGCGCATCCATCATTTCGCGCAAGCCTCATGTGATGCAGCTGCTCGCTGTGGTGTCCTGCTTCAGCTGGTTTGCTTTTGAATATCTGAATTTTTTTGTGATCGAAAACTGGTATTACCCGAACGACAAAGTGTTCTCGGGCTTCGGCAATGTGTTCTGGTTCTCTCTCTCCTATACAACAGTGCTCCCCGCAATCTTTGAGTGGTACCTGCTCCTTAAGACCTTCAGAGTGTTCAGGAACCGCTATAAAAATGGCCCGAAATTCAACGTCTCCCGGACGTTTCTGATCATTTATTACGTACTGGGGCTGATTTTGGCTTTTGGCATGGGCTACTATCCGTATGTGCTGTTCTGGGTGCTGTGGGTGGCGCTTGTCCCGATGCTCTCTGCCGCCATGGCGCTTGCAGGTTTCTGGACCCCTTTTACTCCGGTCAAGAACGGGGACTGGTCCAGCGTCATTCTGATAGGACTGGCTACGCTGTTTAACGGATTTTTCTGGGAGTTCTGGAATTTCGGGAGCGAGTGGTTCCATGATTCTCTCCCAACCAACCCCAACTACTGGAAATACTCCGTTCCTTATCTGGACAAATTTCATATTTTCTCCGAGATGCCTGTTCTGGGTTATTTCGGCTATCTCTTCTTTGGGCTGAACTGCTGGATTATTTGGCTGATTGCCGCTTATATTTTTAAATTTAATGCTGATATTGAAGTGACGGGAGATCCGAGCTAAAGGTGGAGTGGGTATGGTTGCGTTGGGCCAATATGAGATCGTGGAAATGATTTCCGACCAATATATTAAATCCGTCTATAGATGCGTCGACCCGGTAACCGGTGAAACGGCAATCCTGAAGGTCCTCAAATCAGAGTTTAGCGGAACAGAAGCAGTGATGCGGTTTAAGCAGGAATACAAGCTCCTTAAGGAGCTTAGTGAAAATATACCGGGTGTCATCACACCCTACAGGCTGGAGGAGCAGAACGGCTCCTATGTCATGGTGCTGGAGGATATCCGCGGCCGGTCGCTGAAGCGGATTATGGCGGAGGAGATGCCGGACCAGAAGGCGCTGCTGCAGCTTGCGGTTAGAATCGTTGATATTCTCGGGGCGGTCCATGAACGGAACGTCATTCACAAGGACATCAAACCTTCTAATATTATCTGGAACAGGGAAGACAATATTGTGCAGATCATTGATTTCGATCTTGCCGTGAAGCTGTCCAGGGAGAAAAGGGATTTCCAGAACAGCGGTGTGCTGGAGGGAAGCCTGCAGTATATTTCACCTGAGCAGACGGGCAGAATGAACCGCAATATTGATTACCGCAGCGATTATTACTCCCTTGGAGTAGTTCTTTATGAGATGATGACGGGCACGAAACCTTATGATGCTGATGAGATGCTGGAGCAGATCTATTCTATTATTGCAAAAGAAGCAGTCCCGCCTTTTAAGGCAACCGGCGCCAAGGTCTCAAGCGGTCTTTCAGCAGTGATTATGAAGCTGATGGAGAAGTCCTCGGAGGACCGGTACCGCAGCGCATATGGCATTAAGGCGGACCTGAAGAAGTGCCTGGCAGGCCAGGAGAGCTTTGAGATTGGTGCAGAAGACCGGCTGAATATCTTCCGGATTCCGCAGAAATTATATGGACGCGAGCAGGAGCTTGGACTCCTGGTGGAAGCTTTCCGTAAAAGTGTCAGAGGAAGCTCACAGCTGATGCTGGTTACAGGTGATGCCGGTGTGGGTAAAACCGCATTGGTGCATGAACTGCACCAGTACATCAGCCAGGAAAAGGGCCTGTTTGCAGAAGGAAAGTTCGACCAGTATAACAAAAATATTCCTTACAGCGCGTTGATCCAGGCTTTTCGGCGATTGATCAGCCAACTGATGGATAGTCCGGATGAGGAGCATCAAGCGTATGTCAAGCGCTCTTTAACCAAGGCCCTTGACGGGAATGGCAATCTGATTGCCGGTCTCATCCCTGAGCTTGGCAGCTGGATTGGCGTTCAGCCGGAGATGGAGCCGCTGAATCCGGCAGAAGAAACCAACCGGTTCTATCTTACGTTTGCCAAGTTTATTGAAGGGATTACCCATAACGAACAGCCGCTGGTCCTGTTTCTGGATGATGTGCAGTGGGCCGATTATTCCAGTCTGCAGCTGGTCGAGAAGCTGGTGCTTGGAGCTCAGCTGCACAAAATTCTCATTGTCTGCTCCTACCGCCAGCATGAAATCCATGAGGGTCATCCGCTGTTCGGTGTCATTGCTGCTATAGAGAAAAACCATGAGGTTACAAAAATTGTCTTAAATTCTTTAACCGCAGAAACAGTAGGCTGCCTTGTAGCGGATACCCTCTACACTACACCCCTCCATGTACACGGGCTTGCAGAAGTGATTTTTAAGCGGACGAAAGGCAATGCCTTTTTTGCAACTGAAATTCTGAAGGATCTGTACAGGAACGGCTATTTGTATTTCGATGAGGCGCAAGGAGGGTGGAACTGGCAGCTTCAGCAGATCATCGGCTTGCCGGTCAACGACAGCGTTGTTGATTTCCTGATGCTGAAGCAGCTGGAGCTGCCGGAGAACGTGCGGAGAATTCTGATGCTGTGCGCCGCTGTAGGCAATGTGTTCGATTTGGGATTACTGACGCTGATTGCAGATGAACCGCTTGAGGGTGTTGCCCATGCGATTGCAAGAGCCGTTGAAGAGGAGTTCATCTTACCCGGGGACCACCGGTATACGCTCATTACAAGCTTCCTGGCAGAGCCGGATGTGGAAGCGTTACAGAATCTGGATCTCCGGTTCAAATTTGCCCATGACCGGATTCAGCAGGCTTTTTACCAGATGCTGGACAGCAGTGAAAGAGGAGCACTGCATCTGGCGATAGGCCGGCTCCTGCTGGAGCGGCTGGCTCCCAGGGAAGCAGAAGGTATTATTGTCGATATCGCCGAACATCTGAATAAAGGGCTGGACAGACTGGACTCTAAGGAGGATTTCGATGAAGTCATCGGGATCAATCTAAGAGCGGCCCGCAAAGCCAAGGCAGCTTTTGGCTATGACTCGGCTTTTAAGCTGCTGGACACGAATATCAATCTGCTGCAGGAGGAAGCCTGGGAAGAGAACGGGCCGCAAACGTCGGAGATTTATCAGCTGTATGCGGAATGCGGCTACCTGACCCATCGGGTGGAGGCAGCCGATCTGGCGTGTACAGTCCTCATCCGGCATATGCGGGACCGGCTTGCCCTCGCCCAAATCTACGAAATGCGGGCCAATCACTATATGTACCTGGGAATGATGAAAGAGTCCATAGCCTCGGGCCGGCTGGGTCTGGCTGTGCTGGGTGTTCAAATTCCTGCCTGTGTAGGGATGGCATCTGTCCTCGGGGAGCTTGTAAAGATCAAAACCGCGCTGCGGGGGAGAACGGCCGAGAGCATATTTGAAGCTCCGGAGATGAAAGACCCGGAGATGAAGCTGGTGATGCGGCTGCTGATCAACTTTATTCCTCCTGCCTTTATTTCCGGAGAAACCTCCCTGTTCGGGCTGGTCGTTCTGAAGAAGGTGGGGCTTACGCTGAAGCATGGGAATGCGCCCGAGTCCGCGCTGGCGTTCATCGGCTATGCGATGCTGCTGTCTGGATTTGGAGATTCCAAGGGAGCTTTTGACTATGGGCGTCTGGGTATCCGCATCAATGACAAATTTAACGATCTGCAGTGGAAAGGGGCGGCGCATGTATTATATACGCTGTTCTGCCATACGTGGACGGAACCTTGGGACACCCTGCAGGAGTGGTTCACCACCTCTATCGACGCGAGTCTGCGGACTGGAGATCTGCTCTATCTGGCCCATTCCTGCTTCTATGTGAATCTTTGGAATCCTGGAATGGATATTGCCACGAATCTGCAGGAAAGCTCCAGAATGATCGCCATGATCGAGAATACCAAATACAAAGAGTCTCTGGCGACCGCACAATTGTCCCGGCAATATCTGCTGAATCTTGCAGGGGAGCTGGACAACCGCTATTCCTTTGACAGCGCAGATTTCAGTGAGGCCGGTTATCTGAAGGAGCTGGAGGCTGCCAAATATTATTCAGGGATCGCCATTTATTATATTTATAAAATGAAGCTTCTCTTCACCTATGAGAACTATAGTGAGTCTCTGGACTGTATCGACAAGGTTTACCCGATTATAGGCACGCTTGCCGGATCAGCTTTTATGGAGGAGTTCGCCCTCTATACGTTCCTGAACTTGGCTTATGCCTACAAGGATTTAGGCGCACACCGGAAAAGAAAGGCCAAGGCCAGAATGCGCAAGGAATACCGCCGGGTCCGTAAATGGGCCAGACATGCCCCGGAGACCTTCCGGCAGCATGAGATGCTGATGAAAGCCGAATGGGCCAGAATCGCAGGCAGGGACGATGAAGCGGGACAGTACTACGATCTTGCCATCGAGGCTAGTGAGCAGGGCAGCTTTGTGCGGTACAAGGCGCTGGCCAGTGAGCTGGCCGCCCGCTTTTACTACCATAAGGAGTTCAAGGAATTCGCCGGCTATCTGCTGAGACAGGCTGAATATTATTATTCTGTCTGGGGAGCGAAAGGGAAAGTTGCCTTTATTCGTGAACGGTATCCGGAACTGATCACAAGAATCAACACCAAGGAGTTCCTGCATGGCCGGACGGTTACGGATTATTCGGAAAGTCTCGATATCAACTCCATGCTGCTGGCTTCACAGGCCATCTCTAAGGAAATTGAACTGAACAATTTGCTGGAAGCACTGATGGAAATCGTCATTAAGAATGCCGGAGCGCAAAGAGGCTGTATTCTGATGACCTCCAAGACGAACCTGCTTGTGGAGGGCGAATACCGTCCGGAAGAGGGCCGGATCACTGTGGCGGTCCATGACCGGGACAAATACGATCCTTTGCCTTATTCCATACTCAAGGAGGTGGAGGAGAGCCGTGAGAGTGTGATCTACAATGATGCGTTTTCCGAAACTCCATTCGTGAATGACCCTTATATTGTCAAACACCGGCCTAAATCGATAGTCTGCATGCCGCTGATCAACCAGAACAAGACCATTGCGGTCATTTATCTGGAAAATAACCTGGTGACGGGCGTTTTCACCGAGGAGCGGATGAAGATTATCAATCTTTTGTCGCGGGAAATGGTTTTCTCGCTGGAAAATGCGACACTCTATTCCGAGCTGGAGCGGTCGGAGGAGAAATACCGCGAGCTGGTCAACAATCTGCAGGACGGGATTTTTATAACCCAGGATAAAATATGCAAATATGTCAATGAGGCCTTGGCACAGATGCTCGGCTACGAGACAGAAGAAATGGTGGGGCGGCCTTTCGAGAATTTTGTCAGTCATCCGGAGCGGGAAAAGGTGATGCATTATTATGCCCGGAGGGTGGAAGGGAAGCAGGTCCCTTTTGAATATGAAACGAAATTGATCCACAAGGACCAGATCCGTGAAGTGATTGTCATCCACAAGGTTACACGGATTAACTATCTGAACAAGCCAGCTATTCAGGGCACCGTCAAGGATATCACTGAACGGAAAAAGGCGGAGCAGGAGCTGCTGCGGCATAAAGAGCATCTGGAGGAGCTGGTCGCAGAGCGCACCAAGGAGCTGGAGCTGAACAATGAGGAACTGAATAAATATATTGAGCTGATTGAACAGATATCCATCACCGATGAGCTGACAGGCCTGTACAACCGCAGATATTTCAATAAGCTGTTCCTGGAGGAAGTGGAGAAGGCGGCAGCGAACAAGCAACATCTGACCTATCTGATGCTCGATATCGACTTTTTCAAGAAATACAATGATACCTATGGCCATTATGAAGGCGATTCGGTGTTGCGGAGAGTGGGAGCCGTATTGCAGGAGCTGGCGGCACGTGCCAATGGATTTCCTTTTCGGCTGGGCGGAGAAGAATTCGGTATTATCGTCAGCGGCTTCACCCCCCGCCAGTCGCGTGAATATGCCGAGAGCATCAGAAGAAGCATTGCCGATCTGCGGATTGAGCATGCGCTTAGTACGGATTATGGAATCATCACGGTATCCATTGGTGTGGCTGCCGTCCGTGTGGACAATGTCCGCGAAGAGGATATCTACAAGCTTGGCGATGATGCGCTGTATCAGTCCAAAGCTCAGGGCAGAAACTGCGTAACGCTGTTTCAATAGCCTGTAAAAAAGAATTTAGAGCCCTTTGGTTGTCTAATCCCTACCCTTCAGTCAGCAATCAGCTGATGTTAATATTTCCATGGGTGAATTCCCCGCTTTTTGCAGATACTCTCCTTAAAAGAACGGGGAGGAAGCAGCATGGGGAAAGCGAAAAAGGGACTATCGGTGTGGGGACTGACGATGCTTGCGCTGGGAACGGTGGTGGGCGGCTCGTTTTTTCTGGGATCGTCAGTGGCGATCCGCGCGGCGGGGCCGTCTGTGCTGCTGTCCTATGTGATTGGAGGCATACTCGTTTATTTCATCTTGTCCGCGCTGTCGGAGATGACGGTGGCGAATCCGGTGGCGGGGTCCTTCCGGACCTATACGGAGCAGGCCTTTGGCCGGGGGGCAGGATTCACGGTTGGATGGGTCTATTGGACAGGCCTTGTGCTTGCGATGTCCAGTGAAGCTACGGCCGTGTCCATCCTGCTGCGCGGCTGGTTTCCTGCGCTTCCGCTTGCGCTGGTCGGATCGGGGATCATCGTCGGTGTGACGCTGCTCAACCTGCTCGGCGCTGAACGGCTGAGCAAGCTGGAGAGCGGACTTGCTGCGTTTAAGCTGCTTGCCATTGCCGCTTTTGTGCTAATTGCTGTAGCTCTGATCGCAGGCTTCGGCACCAGAGGGGCTGGAGGAGTAGGCCTTGATGTTGTGCGCGGGCAGAGCTTTTTTCCGGGAGGGATTGCCGGAATCGCCGGAAGCATGCTGATGGTTATGTTCACCTACGCAGGTTTTGAGGTGCTCGGACTGGCGGCATCGGAGACGGGAAATCCGGGAGTGACGATTCCCAGAGCGATCCGGTATACGATTCTGCTTCTGGTCGGATTGTATCTGGCAGCAATTATTGGGCTGTTCCTGCTGCTGCCCCCGGCTCAGGTATCCGAGCAGGTCAGTCCGTTCGTGTCGGCGCTAAGCTTATACGGCCTTGGCTGGACCGGGACAGTCATGAATATTGTGCTGGTGTCCGCAATCCTGTCGACGATGCTGGCGTCCGTATTTGGCCTGGGCCGGATGCTCCGTTCATTGGCTGAAGAAGGGCATACTCCCGCTTGGATGCGGGACCGCACAGATATTCCGTACCGGGGAATCCTTATCTCCGGAGGCGCGATGCTGGCGGGACTCTGGCTTGGAATGCTGCTGCCGCAGGGAGTCTATCTCTTTCTGGTCAGCTCGGGCGGCTTCTCGCTGCTGTTCTCCTATGTTATTATCATGGCCAGCCATTACCGGCTGCGCAAGCTTCATGGCGGTCCGCTGATTAGACAGCATGGGCTGCGCGGATATCCTTACACCTCGTGGATTGCCATCATAAGCCTGGTGGCGATTCTGGCCAGTATGCCGCTGATCCCCGGACAGGGTGGAGGGCTCGCGGCGGGTGTGATGTTTGTTGTGTTGTTTGCTGGAATATATGCGCTCAGAGCAGTGCGGACGGCCAGGGAATCCGGCAGGTTCCAGAGGCGGCCTTTGCAGATGCCTGCGGTCCGGGCGCAGATGGAGGCGGCAGAAGAGCTGGAAGGGAAGAAGCAGCGGGAGAAGGAACAGTAAAAGGAGCCGGGCAGGAGTAAGGAAAGTAAAAAGGTGCAGGATCAGGAGAGAGAACACTAAAAAGGTGCGCACAAATGTGCGTGCCTTTTTACGCTGATTAGGGACTCAGGATTTCTTCTATTGCGGGAATGTGAAGTGGAAACAGAGGAATAGTGGGAATTAGTCCGACTGAAGAGTATTGGAGTGTTGGTGAAGGAAACTCGCCGTTCCCCCTATAAACTCCGGGGGGCAGTGCTCAGATATCGATTCCAGAGAAAAACGAAATCAATCGGCTCTCAGTTCAGTCAAATATCCATATTACCGATTTTGAACGTAATTGGATGCATGAACATTACCCTAAGTTGAAGCATAAACGTGGAGCTGCTGCGGCAGCTCTTGGGGTGTGACCGGCGGAGAGAGTGCCAACTGGCCATAGCGCTGAAGCTGGATATGAAGAATGCCTAACAGGACAATCATTCTACCGGTGGTGTAGATTCGGTAACAACAGTTGTGCTTGCTCCGCTAGGACCATAGCTAATCTGGGTAGGCACATCGTGGCATTGATAGCCCGGACCGCCGGAACCTGTACCATTTGGACATCCGCCTTGAAATGAGGTGTCATAGCCTTTCTAGATTACTTGTGCTTTTTAAGCCCGATTAGTCCACCAGCAACAATAATTCCTAAAAGTATAACAATCCAATAAGCAATACCCATTAATATCAACTCCTTTATCAATCTTACGCTATTGAGCTGAGGACGTTGCAGGTGAATAAGTAGCTTAGCTGGAGGAGGCACTACGGTATGACAAACCTACCATTAACGAATCGGCAGAAAGAGACGCTTGAACTTATAAAGGGCTTTATCAATCAAAAGGGTTATGCACCTTCAGTGACCGAGGTCGTAGATCTCCTGAACTTAAAGTCACGTTCTACGGCGCATTCACTGGTCAAGCAATTAGTGAATAAAGGGTACTTGGTGAAGACAGATCATGAGGTCCGGACGTTGCGGGTGGTGGGGCAGAAGGATAGTGATTCGCTCGAGTTATATAAAGCGTTGCGTGAAGAAAATGCGCGGTTACTGAAGGAGAATGTGGAACTACGAGAGAAGCTTGCGGGTTTTGAGAACCGATAATATATAAAGACCCCCATATCCTTGGCCGGGGCGGGGGTCCTTCAGTTAAGCCATCCTCTTCTTGACATTATAACATATAGCATAAAGGGGAGTAGGGGGATGGCAATAGCACGGGGGATTTTTGGTCAAAGCGAGCTCTTTTCAAAAGCGTCTGAAGAGGAGATCCAACAAACAAAATTCTACCTTGAAAAATATAAGATGATGCGCTTATTCATGCAGGATTTCGAAGATCATGAAAAGGAAATGGCCCAGGTGGCCATTGATGGTGAAGCAGCTCGGAGGATTGATCAAGATGAACTGCACGCTGATAAAACTGCGAATGCCGTGATTCTGCAGGAAAAGCAAAAATGGGTTTACTCGCAATATAAGATTTTCACTAAGCTGATCGATCGGACTCACAGTCAAGTCATTGATCCAGAGGCCAAGGAAGCAATCGAGATCCGCTTCATCCAAGGTTACTCAAGAAAGGAAACCATCATGTTTATGCGCAGAGGTGTGGCATCCAGTACCGTGGACCGTCGCATCGAAGCGGGTATTGAATCTATTGCATTCTCTTTGAAGTTGACTGGATTCCATGATTACATCAAGAACGAATTTTGAAGACTATCTGACGAAAATGCGGTGTATTTCGGGGTATTATGAACACCACTTGACGAGTTTTCCCAGTTATATTGGTAATGTGGAAATCAGGCGAGAGTGACACGCACGGCCGCACCTGCGGCACTTAACCGGGGCGTACCTCCTCTCGCTTTTAATCAACAATATTGATCTCAATTAATCTTGGCTTCTGAATAGCATTATATTTATATACGACTGTATATAATGAATTCTTTCTAAAATTTTCCGTATCTATTTTGTTATTAATATCTATTTTGAGATGCTTTCCATTAGAATCTAGGATTGTTATGTTGTTTGAATCAAAGTCTACAAGAGTAGTTGATATGATAGTTGTAGTTGAACTACTCAAAAATTTATAAGAAAAAATAAGTGCTACTGCTATAAAAATAGATAAATATATTATTTTGGATTTGTTCACATTATATCCCCTTTCTTGTCTTGAATTAATTATAATACACAAACGGAGGAAACTAGCCTCCTTTTGTGCTAAATGTCAACAAAATTACCTTTATTATACCAAATTAACGCGGTGACGTGTTGAATTTATGGGTTTTTCAACAGTCTGCCTTAGTAGAGTTATTTTAAGTGAATTCACCGGTACGGGTAGGAATCAGCCGGATTAGTTGTCCTTTTTCCACTAAAGCTTGTCGGGAAGCGGGATGGGGAAGAATTAAGTTCACTTTTTCCATTTAGGCTTGCCACGCCGGAGCCAATGAGGTCTGGAAGGAATGGGCCCGCCTCTCCGTCACAAGCTTTGAGCAATATTCATAATTTCCTGCAAGACGGACTGAACCTCAGTACTGTCCCTGATTACAAATAAATAGTCCGCTTCGCCTTCTGTTGGTGCTATAACATCACCATTATCAGACTCGGCTTGCTGCCGGAGTAGTACTTCTTCAAAGGTTGAAGCACTCCTGAAAATAGCTGTACTTCGCTGACTGCTGGCAATCCTGGATTGAAGGATATGATCGGGAATTTCAAAATGAATCAGTATACTCACAAAACCTAGACATTGAAAATGCTCGAGCAAATCCAAACGGCCTTTGCGGCCGCGGTTGGCATTACATAAAATGAGATGAAACTCGGTTTCATGAACAGCATAATCACTACCCTCTTCATCCATGCCACTGCAGTCTTGCTTGATTGGCCGGGGAGTACAGGAAGGGGACTCCGCCCGCAATCAGCGGCACTATTCTTTTGGACAAGGCTGCCGGGGACTCTTTTCTTCCTTCCATATTCCAGTGGTAGGTTAAGCCATAGATCGACCAGCTTATCATGGTTGCTGCTGTTTTCAGGTCTTTTGGATCTGCAGTGTCTGCTGCTCCCGTGAGCAGCTGAAGCATGAGGTTCTCCAGCTGCTGCTTTATATTTTCTTCAATCATCAAGGCCACAGAATCGTATTTCTTGACGCAAGGGTGACTTGATTTATGATAATCACAGAGTGCTTGGATGAGCTTCTGAAGTGTCTCCTCTGTCAAAGGGGCCTGGATATCAATTTTATCAAGTACTAGCCGCACAAAGGCTTCCGACAGCATAGCTTCAACCAGTGCATATTTATCCGGAAAATGCGCGTAGAACGTGGCGCGGTTAATGGTAGCCTGTTTTGTTATATCACTGATCGTTATGGAGTTGAAGTCCTTGCTGTTTAACTCCCGGATAAAAGCGTCCAGAATTAATTGCCGTGTCCGAATGACGCGCGGATCTTTGGGGTTGGGAGGAAGCACACTGGGCATCTACGGAACCTTCCTTTCATGAAATGCTGATTTCTCCCTTATTATAAACATCTGTTGTTTTGACAACCATTGTTTTTTTCAAAGCGACAATTTTTTTCAGCTTTTGCTTAAGCGACAAATCGGCCGGATTGTTGGTTGTAGCGAGGGTCTGCTGCTTGCTAAACTTCATTCATATCCCGCCTGGAAATCATCAAATCCCAATGATGCCTAGGCCACAAAACTTAAGCGTATGCATCCGGAGTGAGTTTTGTACGAAGGGAATTCAGGAAGCTATGATCACAAAAATATTAGGAGGCGTTGATTTTGAGTAACCAACAGCAGCAGATTCATTCAATGGAAGCCTTGTTTGAACCGTATACGGTTCATCAATTAACCATACCCAGCCGGATTGTAATGTCGCCGATGGCGCGGGCTTTTTCACCTGGGGGTGTGCCGGGAGAGGACGTCGCCGCGTATTACCGCCGCCGTGCGGAGAATGAGGTAGGTCTCATCATTACGGAAGGTGTGGTTATTGACCATCCTGCGGCCAGCAGTGAGCCGAGACTGCCGGGCATCTTTGGAGAAGCTGCTTTGAACGGCTGGAGAGAAGTCGTCAGACAGGTTCATGAAGCCGGCGGCACTATTTTTCCGCAGCTCGTGCATATGGGGATGATTCGCCCAATGGGAGCTGAGCCCTTCCCGGAAGCACCGTCTATTGGCCCTTCGGGGCTGGATATGGAAGGAAATCAAGTGACTGTGCCCATGACAGAAGAAGAAATTGAGGATGTTATTCAGGCTTTTGCCAATGCGGCAGCGAATGCCAAGCAGGTTGGTTTTGACGGGGTTGAGCTTCATGGTGCGCACGGCTTTCTGATCGACCAGTTCTTCTGGGAAAAAACCAATCAGCGGACAGACCGCTATGGCGGTGATTTCCTCAAGCGTACCCAATTCGCTGTTCAGGTTGTTCAGGCAGTCCGCGCCGCAGTGGGGCCGGATTATCCGATCTCGATGCGGCTGTCCCAATGGAAAATGGGGGATTACTCTGCGAAGCTGGTAGATACCCCGGAACAGCTTGAGCAATTCCTGGGTGTGCTGGTCAAGACAGGAGTGGACATTTTCCATATCTCAACGCGGCGGTTCTGGGACCCGGAATTCGAAGGTTCAGAGCTTAGCCTGGCCGGATGGGTAAAGAAGCTCAGCGGGAAAACAACGATTACAGTTGGCTCCGTCGGGATGGAAAGTGACCCGTCCGAAGACGGGCAAGCGGGCCAACATGGGCTGGATGAGCTGCTGGAACGGCTGGACAAGCAAGAATTTGATCTTATCGCCGTAGGCCGTGCGCTGCTTGGCGATCCTGCCTGGGCCAAGAAGATACGCGAAGGACGGATAGACGAGATTAAGGCTTTTACACCGGAAGCAACGACCACTTTATTCTGATTTCGTACTGCAATAATGAAGGTCTGCGAGTAAAAAAGAAAGGGACTCTCGAGCTGTATTTCAGCTTAGAGGGCCCTTTTTTACTATTTTTTTGTATGGAAGAAGATTCAGCTGCTTGGCAGCGTCTGAAAAACCATCCGGGCGAATAGGTATTGGTGATGCGATTTTTTCTGCAGGCGGTTCATACCTGAGTATAAAGGGGGAGCTATATGCATCCGGCCAAAACCTATGCTGCAACAGTTGATCCCCGGACCTTTGTGGCCTTTCGGGCATTAGTTGAAGCGATCATTCCCGGTTCACCGGTAATTGGCGGGGACACGGCAGCGCAGTCAGTTGGGGCGGTTGATCTATGCATTCATGAGTACATGATCTGGGAGCTGGATCACAGCCTTTCCCTTGCGATTGGATTCGGGTTGACAGACATTCCGCTCGCCAGCCCCACGGCCCAGCTTCTTAATGCCGGTGCAATTCATCTCGCTGCTTCCGGACAGATGCAGCATGCTCCAAACCATCTGCTGTGGGGGAGCAGTCCATTCGCCGCACTTAACCCGACTGACCGGATTCGAGTTCTCGCCATGCTGGAGCAAGGGAATATCGATCCCGGAGCCCTGCCTCCTCCATACCGCAATGATTTGGGGTTTACCCGGTATATGATTGACTTTCTGAACAGGCAGACGATGTTTGGCAATTATTCGGAATGGTCAGCATACGGAACAACCCGGCTAAGGACGCCTACCGAGCGGAGACTGGAATTTTTTCCGGCGGGATGGCAACAGGCAGAATATCCCGGAGTGGTTCCAGGCTATCGGGCCCTCCTTGGCTACAAACTGATAATCGAGCGAAGGGGAGGGGAATCCGCTGTTGAATAATGCAGATACAATGTTCGATGCCGACGTCATCGTGATCGGCTCAGGCGGAGGAGGAGCCGTTGCCGCAAAGGAGCTCGGAGAAGCAGGGCTAAAGGTGCTGGTGCTTGAAGCCGGCCCCTGGTACGGGAACAAACACTGGGCGAATCCGAATACTGAACGCGGTGGGGAATGGAGCTCGGATTATAAGGATTTGGATATAGGAATCTATAAAAAAATCTTCAACGCGTATGAGAACAACATGAATGATGTCGTTTCCGGCGCATTCCGTTTTGGTCCTGCCGACCGCCGCCGTACACCCTGGCACAGAATTATGCGCCAGAAGGGGGATATTTGGCAATTATCCGGAGTAGGCGGGACAACGCAGCATTATTGGAGCCAGTCGCCGCGTGCTTTTCCCGCTGCAGTCGATCATATTTGGCCGATCAGCTACCGGGAGCTGATTCCTTATTATGAGAAAGCCGAAGCCACCTTGCCTGTCCAGTTCGCACCAACAACACCCAAAGAAGAGCTTTTCTACTATGGTGCCAAAAAGGCAGGCTGGAGGCTGAATCCGACGCTTGATGTCACGGCACCGGGCTACCGGCCAAATCCGAATGCCATTCTGCCGACCAACGAACATCTGATGGACCCTAATTACTCGCTTGAGGAATTGTCCAACATGGAAGGATGTACCCTGAAAGGAAATTGCGTCAATGGCTGCTCAGCTGGCCCTTCAGTGGATAAGATCGCCAAACGCAGCACCCTTGTCAGCTATATTCCACTCGCGCTAAAAACCGGCAATGTTGCTATCCGACCGAATTCTTTTGTAACCAAAATCTTAACGGCCCGGGATCCCAAGGAAGGGCTGCGTGCGACAGGGGTACAGTTTCGGGATACATGGACGGGAGAGACCGGCGAGCTCACGGCCAGAACTGTGATCATGGCTGCCGGCTGCATCGAATCCCCGCGCCTGTGGCTGAATTCGGGACTGCCTCATAACGAGTGGGTGGGCAGAGGTTTGACCAATCACTGCTTTGACTGGGTGGGAGGCGTCTTTGAGGAAAAGGATCTGATGCGCATTTTGGGCCTGCCGGCTGCTTATCCGTATATCGGCCATACTTCGGGAGCCAGGGTCGATATTCCGGGGACCGGGATCTTCCAGGTGTCCTGCTTAAGCCCGGGGATCATGTCATTTCTGACCTATGGCTTCAGTGAAGCAGGATTTGACGCTCTGAATCCGCCGGAGCCGGGAGCGCCATGGGATATCCGCGGCAGGGTCGTAGGCCCCCGGCTGAAAGAGCTGATGATGAACTACAGCCGGACCATAACCATGCTGCTTCTTACCGATGATGAGACGCTCTTCCGTAACAGGGTGGAGGTCGATCCGCTGCTGAAAGACGAGAACGGACCTATTCCGGTCATTCATTATACCCCCAGCGTCAAGACGCTCCAAAGGCGCGATCAGCTGGCAAGATATGCCTCAGAAACGCTGCGGCAGGCCGGTGCCAAAACCATTATCCGGTCGGATACTCCGTTTAGTTTCATGCTCCACCTTGAGAGCACGATGCGGATGGGGTATGTGACAGATACGAACTGCGAGGCTATTCAAGTCAAACGCTTGTTCATTGCGGACAACAGCGTGCATTACAACGGGATTGGCGGCCCGAATCCGACGCTTACCACGCAGGCCCTGGCCACCCGCACGGCAGAGAAAATCGTTACCCGATATTTTACCTAACTTCACATCCTGGTGGCATAATATAGAACTGCTCCCGATAATGCGATGATCAGCAAAAAGGCAAGAGCCTTCCCGAAAACCTTCATTCAGCTTAACTCCTTTCCTCAGGTACTGGTTAGTTATGCGAAAAGTATGCACGGCTGCCGGAAAAATATACCTTAATATCTCCTGCCATTGGGCTATCTCAAAAGGTCAAACAACCTTAGAGATGGCCCTTCGTTGGTTATGAATGATTTAGCCTATGGGTTTGGATTGTGAATAATCCATTAGTAGATTGGAAAATTTAATTGGGAAGGAGTGGATGAGGAATGAAAATAAGGGAAAAAAGATCCGATCCTTTGGAAAAAAAACTGAAGGCCTCTGCACAAACAACTGATCTCAAGATCTCGGACCATTTGGATGACAACGAAACGGCACTCACTCAAGTATTTACGAATTGTTCTGATTTTGTCGTGCGCAGGCTGGATATGTTCGGAACCATGCACGGTATGGTGGTGTTTCTCGATGTTTTGGTGGACAAGCAGCTGTGGGATGACGGCCTCCTTGCACCTTTGATGCAGCAGGCTGCGGTGCCCGTGGATAGTCCTTCCCAGCTCTATGAACAATTGAAATACAAATTTTCCTCCGTCGTGCAGCCCGCTGTCGTCTCGAATATAGATGATGCCGTTCAACGCATAATCAAAGGAGAGTCTGTCCTGTTCGTTGAAGGCTCTACTGAAGCCTATTCCTTTGCAGTGAAAGATAATCTGAACCGGCCGCTGAATGAACCGTCAACAGAGGCGGTCATCCGCGGACCCCGTTACGGATTCATCGAAAAGTTGGATATCAATATTACACTCATGCGCCACCGGCTGCGGACACCCCGGCTGAAGACGGTAAAGCTAAGTGCAGGAAAAGTCTCCCGTACCGAGATCACGATTCTCTACCTTGAGAATATCGCTAAGCAGAGTGTGGTCGATGAAGTGAAGAGCCGGATTGCAGGTATTGATATGGATAGTGTACTGGAATCCGGTTATATCGAAGAGTTAATCAGCGATCATCCTTTTTCCCCCTTTCCCGTCATTCAATCTACCCAGCGTCCCGATCTGGTTTCCGGTTCCCTGATCGAAGGCAAAGTGGCGGTCCTTACGGACGGCACTCCGATGGCGCTTATTATGCCCGTAACCTTCTGGTCCGGCTTTCAGTCCGCTGAGGATTACTATATGAAATTCATGTTTGCTACAATGCTGCGCTGGCTGAGATATTTGTTCGCTTTTTTCGCATTGGCGCTCCCATCGATCTTTATCGCGATTACGACCTTCCACCAGGAGATGATCCCGACAAGTTTAACCTTGAGCCTCGCTGCAGCGCGTGAAGTGGTTCCTTTCCCGGCACTCATGGAGGCTTTGATCATGGAGATTACCTTTGAAGCGCTCCGTGAGGCGGGTATCCGGCTTCCGCGTCCCGTAGGCCAGACCATCAGCATTGTTGGAGCGCTTGTGATTGGACAGGCTGCCGTTCAGGCAGGCATTATTTCGGCCACCATAATCATTGTTGTATCTATAACAGGAATTTCTTCCTTCCTGATTCCCAATCCCAGCATGAGTCAGGCGATCAGCCTTCTACGCTTTCCGCTAATGCTGCTTGCTGCATCCTTTGGACTGTATGGGGTCGGCATCGGTTTGCTCGCCGTTTTGGTGCATCTGGTAAATTTGCGTTCCTTCGGTGTTCCGTATATGACGCCGCTTGCACCGTTCAAACTCACAGGACTGGGAGATGTACTATACAGGGCCCCGTGGGGAAGTATGCTGAAGCGGCATAAGCACACAAGGCAGCGACTGGAGTGAGCGACAGACAATGCGAGGAAAAGCGATGCTGTATAAAGGTTTGGTTATTCTTGTGATCCTCTGCCTGACTACGGGCTGCTGGGACCGCAGGGAAATGGATGATCTTGCTTTGGTGATGGCCAGCGGAATCGACCTTACGGAGGACGGCCAGATTGAAATAACCCTGCAAATTGCCCTTCCCACGGGAATCCCCAGTGCTGTGACGGCAGGGAGCAGCGGAAAGAGGCCTATCGTCGTGATTTCAGGGAAGGGAAATGACATCCAGGAGGTCCTGGGCGGGTTGCAGCAGCAAATGTCCCGGTACATCTACTTTGGCCACAGGGAAATATTCGTGATCGGAGAACATTGTGCTAGAGAGGGCGTTAATCAGATTCTGGATCTGTTTACCCGTTTTCCTGAAACACGCTATAACAGCTACGTGGTAACAGCATATGGAGCTACAGCCAAAGAAATTTTAAACGAGCCTTATCAGCTGGAGCTTATTCCGGGACTCGGCATCAGCAAAATTGAAGCCAGCAGACTTAGCTTTTCCGTTAAGCTTGATGAGTTTCTGGAGGCTTTTTCTTCACCTGGCACCGGGCCGGTAACTGCTGCCATCAGAATCAGTTCCAGAGGCAAAGGGAAAGAATCCTTCGCTCTGGACCGGGCCGCAGTTTACTCGGGTAATCAATTAACCGGCTTTCTGCCGCCCGATGAAATGGAGGTGTTCCGCTGGTGGTTTAAGGAACCCTATGGGCTAGGATTTACGATCCAGGCGGAGCCGGAGGACAGGGAATACAAGGGAAGCATCAGTATCCAGACCTTAAGGAGCAATGTAAAGATAAAAACAGTGATGAAAAATGAACTTCCTGAGGTTACAGTCTTCTTTGACACTACTGTCCGGTTGCTGAACAACAATACGAGAATCAATTTGAGTAATACCAAAGACAGGATACTTGTCGAGAAGCTTTTTTCTGAACAGCTGCAAACCAGGATTAAGAGCATGCTGGCGCGCGTGCAGAAAGAAATGAAGTCGGATGTTTTCGGTATCGGAAAGGAGGTTCATAACCAGCATCCTTATGCCTGGAAAAAAATTCAGGATCGCTGGAATGACATTTTTCCCGATGTACCGGTAACTATCGATGTTGACGTCAAGATAGAACGGATAGGCAAGACGCAGGGCAGATCTTATTTGAGAAAATAACAGATCAACAAATGGATGAGGATGCTGGCAATGAAGATGAAAATAACAGGTATACAGGTATTCTGGATCATCTTCAGTATGGATCTTGGAATGACACTGGTCATGACTCTCACCCCAAGTCTCCAGGCTGCAAAGCAGGATGCATGGATTTCAGTAGTTGTAGCAGGGTGCATCGCATTGCTGGTTGCTTTGCTGACGACGCAAGCCGCGGGTCTCTATCCCGGACAGTCTTTGATTGAATACAGCCAACTTATTCTCGGTTCATGGATTGGTAAAATTGTGATAGTCTTTTATCTGGTCCAATGGTACACAATCATCCCGATTGTTCTCCGGCAGTTTACGGATCTGGTAAATATTATGCTGCTGCCGCAAACCCCGAAAGAAGCGGTCATTCTCCTTATGCTCCTGATCGTAGTCTATGCGGCCTATGCTGGAGGGATTGAAGGAGTCGGCCGCTGCAGCGAGATCCTGGGGCCTATTATCATAATTATGGTCTCCCTTGCTCTGCTGGCCAACATCAATAACATTCACTTGAAGAATATCTTACCCGTCTACGCCGACAGCGGAGTGAAGGCAATCCTGGGCGGCTCACTCGCCCCTGCTTCTTATCTGGGACATTCTGTCGAATATCTCATGTTCGCTTCATTTATGCGCCAGCCGCGCAAGGGTACACCTTTTGTCCTCGGAGCCGTTATAGGCTCTAGCTTATTAGTATTGTTCTCTTTAATTATGGTCATTGTTACCCTCGGAGTGAGTCTTTCCCCGAATATGTCGTACCCTTTTTTTAGCATGACTCAAAAAATATCACTGTTTGGTTTTATTGACAATTTCGATGCGATTCCTGTAGTGATCTGGGTTTCCAGTGTATTCATCAAACTGAGCGTCTACCTGTTCATTGCCAGCTATGGAACCGCCCAATTTCTGCATATCCGCAACTGGAGGCTGATGATCTGGTTCATTGCTCCGGTCATGTTTGCCTTTGCGCTAATCCCTCAAAATGTGACGGAAGCGACCACGAATTATTTGCAGCGCTACTGGGTACCGGTCGGTCTGCCTGTGAATATGCTGGGTCTGCCCTTGCTCCTGTTTATTGTGGGGAAATTGCGGAAGGGGAAAAGCCGGGCTAAAGCTGATCCAGCTTAAAAAACAAGTGTCCGCTTGAGTAAACTTTCAGTTTTGCAAACACAAAAAAGCAGATCAAGGTACCCAGCCTTAATCTGCTTTTGTTTTTTAGTATAACGCTATGGATTAGCTTTTACTTGTCGGTTCGATGCCTTCAAGCTGGCTGACCAGTATTTTGTACTGTTTCAGAAGCTCATTCAGAGACTGCTTGATTGCAGCGGCATCCTTGGATTCAATGGCTTCAGACAGTTCCGTTTGTGCGGTAATGAAGGCAAGATCTGCAACGGAAGGTCCTGCAGCCTCAGTTCTTGTGGCAGTTACCCCTTCAATGCCGGGAGCAGACACTGCTTTATGCTTACCATTCTCAGTACGCTCCACGGCAATAGGGGCAGGTTTCAGATGATCCTGGTTCACTGCAGGAGTTGCAGCAATCGCCTGACCTATAACAATAGTTTTTGCCTCCGGATTTGGCGAGCCATCATTATTGGGCAGCGGAATGGCCTTCACAACCTGGGGGCTATTTGTAACAACTGCGGTAAGCCCGGTAATTTTTTCGTATTTGGCCAGAACATCCTTCCAGTCTTGCGCGGTATCCGGTGCATAGGTTGCGACCAGGTCCAGCAGTCCCGGAAATGCAGCTGCAATGAAAATCGAATCGACTGGTTTAACCGCGCTCACTGTAACAGAGGTTTCCGTGCTCTTTGATCCGTCTGTTGGTGTTCCGTTACCTGCATCTGCAAATACCGGGCTGGCTACTGCGGACAGCAGCAGGGTGGAGAGGGCGATTTTTCTCAGCTTCAAGGTGTAGTTCATTTTCTTAACACTCCTCGTTATTGGTTTGTCTTACAGGCCTAACTATACCGGGCGGCTGTGGCACAATATTGGTGGCTTTGTGGAAAAAGAATGGCAATGCTCCCTCAACCGAAACGGCTTGATATAATGAAGCAGAGAAAACCCTGGAGGTCCATGAGATGAACAACAATGCCGTTATTGCGATTGTGGAGGATGACGAGAATATACGCTATTTGGTTGAGGCATATCTGCATAAGGAGAATTACCGTACTGTGGGCCTGGGAAGCGCCGAAGAGGCGCTTGAGTTCTGGCGGAGCAGTCCGCCGGATATGTGGGTCCTGGATATTATGCTGCCGGGCATGGATGGCTACGAGCTGTGCCGGAGAATCCGGGATGACGCAGAGGTGCCGATCATCATGATCTCTGCCAAAGATAATGAGGTGGATAAAATCCTCGGCTTCGAGCTGGGCAGCGACGATTATCTGGTGAAACCGTTCAGTCCCCGGGAGCTGGTGGCCCGCATCAAGCGGCAGCTGGAGCGCTGGGACAGGCTGAGCCATGCCGGGGGGCTGGATATGGACGGCCGGGCGGCTGATATGGAAATCAGGCTGGGCAGCCTCCAGATGATGCCGGAGGAGAGACGCGTGTTCTGGGACAAGACCGAGGTTGAGCTGACCAGCAAGGAGTTCCAGATGCTGAAGGTGTTCGCGGAGCATCCGAACCGGGCGTTTACCCGGGAGGAGCTGCTGGCCTATGTATGGGGGGATGATTATTTCGGCAGTGACCGGGCGGTGGATCATCTCATTAAACGGATGCGCAAAAAAATAGCCGGCCTGCCGCTGGAATCCGTCTGGGGGCATGGCTACCGGATGCGGGAAGGGCAGGTGCAGGAATGAAAATGAAGCTGGTTCATCAGATC
>RCUU01000496.1_pt1 | contig 21544 bp, 22 predicted proteins | sample 2166211 | NCBI WGS metagenome assembly RCUU01 (sample SAMN09932620, study PRJNA488358) | compost metagenome | feature: garden; material: soil; isolation source: compost soil in phenylacetic acid-enriched culture | place: Germany: Experimental Botanical Garden Goettingen | collected 2016-01-27
TATTAAAGAAGATTTATAGGTTTTTAGTACTATCTTCATGTTCTTATTTTGCTGATTTTCTAAATGCCGTTGTTAACAAAAGGCTCAAACTTTCACTAAGTATTTCTTTTTCGGTAGCATTAAGGAAGTCCCATTCATCAAAAGGTTAGCCAGGGGAAACTGGTTGGCTGCTTCTGACAAGGAGTTATCCGTTCACTTCTACCTTAGCAAGAGCTATCAAGAAATCAATGCAATAAAAAGACACTGAAATTCATCAGTGTCTTCTTTATTAATACTTTTCCACCAGAGGGATAGGATTTAGAGCAACTTAATCAATTCTTCTAGCTCATCAACCATACCTTTTGCAAGTTCAAAATTATTGTCTTTTAAAGCTAATTCTATTTTCATTTCAACTGCTTTTTTATTTTGTTCATTTTCTAAATAATCTTTATCAAAATGACTGGCATAAATCATCTTTCTGAATTTTCGCATACTCATTTTTCTAATCGTCTTATCGTCAATGATTAATACATAATCCATACCATTTACTACAGAATAGAAATCATGAGAAATCATGAGAATCGCACCTTTATAGTCTTCAATGGCTTTCTCCAGTGCGATTTGTGTATAGGTGTCTAAATGGCTTGTCGGTTCATCAAGAAGCAATAAGTTTGCTTTGCTAGCAGAAACTTTTGCCAATTGCAGTATGTTTTTTTCGCCACCAGATAAAGATTCTATCTTTTGATTAAGAATTTCTCCTTCAAAGCCATAGTTTGAAAGATGTGCTCTAATCTCGTCATAAGTTGCAAACCCAGCATCGATGAAGTCTTCTAGTATGGTATTAGAATCCTTTAGCACTTCGTCTTGAAGCTGAGAAAGATAAGCCACTTTAATATCAGCATTTATTTCAATTGAATCATGATTATTTTTAAAGAGTTCTCGGAGTAAAGTCGTTTTCCCGGTACCGTTTGGACCGATAAGGGCTACTTTATCTGTAGGTTTCATCTCAAAGTTAACATTTTCTAAAATCAACTCATCAAAGGAAACACTATAATTATTCACATTTAAAACAGTGATGTCTTCTTCAATTTCATTGTCCACACCAAAACTGATTTTCGGTTGCTTGATATCAACGAATGGCGCTTTAATTTTCCGCGCTTCCAATCTTTCTTGAAACTTAACCCTAGCTTTTAACGCTCTCCCTCTAGATGCTTCTGAATTATAGGTTGCGATCGCTCTAAGATTATCAATAATGTTATCGTATCTCTCTATTTCTTCTTGTTCAGCGACTGCGATTTCTTGTAACTCAATTTTCGTCTGAAGTAATGAGAAGTTATACTCAATATATCGCCCATCGAACTCTTGGATCTCCATGTTTTCAAGGTGTATAATTTTGTTAAAACAATGATTCAATAGATAACGGTTATGCGTAACAACTAGCAATATTCCTTTATGAGCATTAATAAGATTTTTAAGTGCATTTAGGTTTTCAAAATCTAAAAATACATCGGGCTCATCCATAATCATTAAGTCTGGACTAGTCAGCATTTCCTTCATCACTTGAATAAGCTTGAATTCCCCACCACTCAGGTCGGATACCCTAGCATCTTTTAGCTTCAAGAGATTGGCTAAATTTAGTTTCTTATTAATATTGCTTTCAAAATCATTTCCATCCATTAAACCAAAGGCATCTAGAGCTAATTGATACTTTTCGAGTAATGAATCAATATCTGATGATGTTTCCATTTCAGTGAGAATACCTGTTATTTCATTTTGTATCTTAATAAATTCTTCTCCTATATATTCAAAAACGGTTGTTTCTTTAGATTTGTCTAGTTGCGAAAACTGACTTACATACCCAATTTTGCAGGTTGGGTCCATCTCTAGCTTGCCTTCGAACAAATATTTTTCTGGATCCATCAGTATATCGATCAGTGTACTTTTACCACTGCCACTTGTTCCTATAAAAGCGCAATGTTGTGCCTCTTCAAGCGTAAATGAAATGTTTTTATATAGTTCTTTTTGTGGGAATGCGAAGGATAAGTTATCAACTTTTATCATAGTGTTACCTTTCTTTAAAACCAAATTAGTGAATATTAACAAATGAGTTGAAGATCATAGACTTTGAGTTTACCGTTGATAGAGTAACACTGTTTCCTACCAACTTCAATCATTTCGCATTAAAGTTGTTTGTGAAATCGAAAAATACAACGACGATTTGAGTTCGCCAAGGACGGCGATGCGTACGGAGTCTCTTAATATAACTTTCATGTTACGAATCTATTGGGTATAATTGGAAAGAAAATGAAGTCAGGAGGTTCGTAGACATGAAGAAGAAAATAGTAGGGATAGTAGCAGCGTCGTTGTTACTTGGGGGTACAATAGGATTCGCAGCGAGCTCGTCGTTAATTGGCGCTAAAGTTTCCGGACTGTATACAATAAAGCAAGACGGAAAGAAGATTGCAGACGCGATCGTAGTAAATAATTCGGCCTACGTACCTGTGCGCACGATGTCCGAAGCGACCGGAACAGGGCTAACGATACAAGGGAAGACTATAATATTGGACGGTAAGGAAACGGAGAAGTCAGCCAAACCCGAGACTAATACAACGGTTGCAGAGCCGACAGGAACGTCAAAGACAAGCATTGAAGCGGCTAAACTTCGGGAAAAATTAGCAGAATCAGAATCTAGTCTCCGAGTTCTCAAAGAAGCGGTCCAACAGGCGGAAACTACTGCGACCAACCTGACAAGCGCAGCAGACCAAGAGGCTCGCAGAAACTATATCGCTGAATTGAATAAACGTGTGGAGTTCACGGAGATAGAAATTTCGCAGCTTAAGGCACAACTCGGTGAATAACAAACGAATAAAAACGAAGAGTCTCGCCATTACTGGCGGGACTCTTTTTACGTACCCGCACTCCCTAACGCTGAATCGCGTCTAACCGTACTCCAAACATTCGACGATTATCTTTACGGCACAACAGTCGCTTGAAGCAGCCAAGGCTTTTTATGAAAGAATAATGTGAATAGTAAAAAAATCATCCTATAAATGCCACATTTTTAAGTCTTTAGAGCTCTACACTGAGGTTTACATATGGTGAATATTGTAATGTATTTAGATAATGTTAGTGCACAACTACGGTGTTCGCAGCTGTTCCATGGTATATTCAGTGTACTAAGAAATCGCACTTTTGGAATAGCTGACCACACGTTCGATAGAGCAATTGGAGGGAGACTACATGTTAGAGCATACCTGCCGCAATTTAGATGAACATCAATACTCTATATGTCTGAAGCGGATTTATGAGCCGGCGGCTCCGGAGGACGGGTACCGGATACTGGTGGACAGGCTGTGGGCGCGCGGAATTACGAAACCGCAGGCTGCAATAGACGAATGGATGAAGGAGATTGCTCCAAGTCCGGAGCTGCGCAAATGGTTCGGCCACATGCCGGAGCGTTTTGCGGCATTCAGTGACCGTTATATTCGGGAACTGGAGGAAGATCCGGCGCGCGGGAGACTTGCAGCGACAATCAGTGAACGGGTGCTCAAACAGGATGTTACGCTGGTATATGCCGCGAAAGACCCAATACATAATCATGCGAATGTACTATATAAATGGCTGCTTTCCCGTTAAAAAGCACATAGACCTCCCCTAAATCGTTAAGGATTTGGAAGGTGGCCCGTGTGCTTTTTTTTAAAAAAATAGAATCAGGTGCGGTCTTAAAGGTGTGCTTGGCAAAGCCTTGCAAGCCTACCTACATTTGTCGGGCGAATATACGCTGCAGGATTTACTGATTAACAAGGCTGATTTGCGTGCCATCCTGCAAGGTCGAAATGAGGTCACTCCTCCTCAAACAGAAGACGTTCTTCATCCCGGCTATGAATGGCGTTCACTACCAGCAGTGCATGGAACTGATGAAGTACCCCGGGAATGAGGCCTTCTTCCGCAAGCAATGCTTTTACATTTTTTACTATAATCCGCAATAATTCATGATCACGTGTAAGCCGGAGAACTGTGTCTTGCAGGTTAGGATTCTTCCCGGCCATTTCCTGGTAGAACCCGTCTTCCTCCGCGTCAGCATGGCTGATAATCCGCGTCTCCCAGTACTCAATCAGATGTTCGGCGGCCTGATGCGCCACTTCAAATTCCTTCGCTTCCAGCAGTTCTTCCACTTCTTCGGTCTTGGCTACAGCGCCGGAGAGCCCGCCCTGATGGATGGCATGGTGGGCATGCAATTGACGTAGTGAGGGTCCTGGCATGTTGCTTCATCCTCCCGTTTTTCGAAAATATAAGAATTTATATGTTTCACATGATAAATGATCCTTCTATTTCTCGCTGAAACGGTGCCGTCCTCAAAAAAAGGGCGGTAAAGCCGTTTCCACTTGCCAGTATAGCACACGAATTTGCAGTGGAATTCCCGCTAAGGAATTCCCCGGACCATAAAGAGGGAAGTCCCTTATGGGATTCTCTGCCCGGGAAGTAAACGGCAGGAACACAGCTTTTCTCCTCAGTGGGAAAGGCTTTTTGCTTTTTATTCAGATCGAGGGAATTCCCGAGGTTCAATAGGTGTTTCCCTAATGGGAAGCACGGCCGGGTAGATCCATAATGATATTAATTGAATAAATTTTGAAAGGAGTGTTCTTGATCGATGAAGAAGAAATTTGGGCTTAACTTTTTTAAACCGGTTGAAAGCTATTCCGGAAACTGGTCCATTCTTGAAGAGAAAAACAGAGATTGGGAGAATATGTACCGCCAGCGCTGGTCTCACGATAAAGTAGTGCGTACCACTCACGGAGTCAACTGTACAGGCTCCTGCAGCTGGAAGGTGTTTGTGAAGAACGGAATCATTACTTGGGAGAACCAGCAGATCGACTATCCTTCCTGCGGGCCGGATATGCCAGAGTTTGAACCGCGCGGCTGTCCCCGCGGAGCTACCTTCTCGTGGTACGAATATAGTCCATTGCGCGTGAAATACCCGTATATCAGAGGGAAACTGTGGCGGCTGTGGCAAACGGCGTTGAAGGAGCATGACAATTACATCGATGCCTGGGCCAGTATTGTTGAAGACCCCGAGAAGGCTAGCCAGTACAAGAAGGCGCGCGGTAAAGGTGGACATATACGTGTGGCCTGGGACGACGCGCTGCGGCTCATCTCGGCCCAGCTGATCTACACGATCCGGAAATACGGTCCCGACCGCATCGCCGGCTTCACACCGATTCCGGCCATGTCCATGGTCAGCTACGCATCGGGGGCGCGGTTCATATCACTACTAGGCGGTCAAATGCTCAGTTTCTATGACTGGTATGCCGATCTTCCTCCGGCTTCTCCGCAAATTTGGGGCGAGCAGACGGATGTTCCAGAATCTTCGGATTGGTACAACGCCGGTTACCTGATGATGTGGGGCTCTAACGTACCGCTAACACGGACGCCGGATGCCCACTTTATGACTGAAGTACGCTATAAAGGAACCAAAGTGGTGTCGGTCGCACCGGATCTCGCAGAGAACGTTAAATTCGCCGACAACTGGCTGGCACCGAATCCAGGGTCGGACGCAGCGCTTGCCCAGGCCATGACGCATGTCATCCTGCAAGAGTTCTACCAGGAACGTCAGGAGACGATGTTCCTGAATTATGCGAAGCAATATACAGATATGCCATTCCTGATTCTGCTTGACCCCCATGAGGATGCCCTTAAAGGTGGACGTTTCCTGCGGGCGAGTGATCTTGGAAATACATCCCAGCACTCGGACTGGAAACCGGTAATCTTTGACGAGGTGGCTGGTGAGATGATGGTTCCTAACGGTACCATGGGGCAGCGCTGGGAGGAAGGCAAGAAATGGAATCTGATCCTCGAGCGGGAAGACGGCAGTAAAGTGGAACCCGCCTTGACCATCGAAGGCCACGGGGAAGAGTGGACGGAAATCGTGTTCCCGTACTTCGATAATGCCGGCAACGGCACCTTCAGACGGGTGATTCCGGCCCGCAAAATACGGCTCGCCGACGGTACAGAACGTTATGCCGCCACAGTCTATGATCTGATGATGAGCCAGTATGGCGTCGCACGTACAGAAAGTCCTTTTAACGCCAAGGGGTACGAGGATCAATCCTCTTATTACACCCCGGCATGGCAAGAGAAGATTACGACGGTGAAGGCGAGTGTCGTAGTTCAGATTGCCCGCGAATTTGCTCAGAATGCGATTGATACGGGTGGACGCTCTATGATCATCATGGGCGCAGGGATTAACCACTGGTTCAACAGCGATACCATCTATCGTTCCATTCTGAATCTAGTGGTGCTGACGGCTTCCCAAGGTGTCAACGGCGGCGGCTGGGCGCATTATGTTGGCCAGGAAAAATGCCGTCCGATTGAAGGATGGTCAACGGTTGCTTTTGCCAAGGACTGGCAAGGTCCGGCACGTCAGCAGAACGCAACTTCGTTCTTCTATTTCGCAACAGAGCAATGGCGTTATGAGGAGAGCGGCACTGATTCACTGAAATCGCCGACGGGAGGGGATGTAGCTTACCAGCATCCGGCTGACTATAACGTATTGGCTGCCCGTCTCGGATGGCTGCCATCCTTCCCGCAATTCAACAAAAACAGTCTTCTGTTCGCCGAGGAAGCCGCGCAGCAGGGCAAGAAGACTAACAGCGAAATTATCAGTCACACCGTGGAAGAGATTAAATCACGGAAAACACGCTTCGCCGTGGAAGATCCCGGCGCACCGGAAAACTTCCCCCGTTCATTGTTTATCTGGCGCTCGAACCTGATTTCAAGCTCTGCCAAAGGGCAGGAATACTTCATGAAGCATTTGCTCGGAGCTTCCGACGGTCTGCTGGCCGAGCCGAATGAAGAACAGAAACCGGAAGAAATTATCTGGCGTGAGGATGTCGAGGGTAAGCTCGATCTGATGGTTGCCCTGGATTTCCGGATGACGACAACACCGCTCTATGCAGATATCGTGCTGCCGGCCGCAACCTGGTATGAGAAAACAGATCTGTCGTCAACTGACATGCATCCGTTTGTTCATCCGTTCAATCCGGCGGTTAATCCGCTGTGGGAATCCCGGTCGGACTGGGATATTTACCGCCAGCTGGCAGAGGTATTCTCCGAAATGTCAAAATCGCATCTGCCTGGCGTCTATAAAGATGTTGTGATGTCACCGCTCGGCCATGATTCGGTAAGCGAGATCTCACAGCCGATGGGTCTTGTCAAAGACTGGACCAAAGGTGAAGTTCCGGCTATCCCGGGCAAAACAATGCCGAACTTTACGATTGTAGAGCGTGATTATACTAAAATTCATGACAAATACATTTCACTCGGACCTAACCTCGCAATCGGCAAAGCAGGCGCGCACGGCATCAGCTTCTCTGTCGCCGAAGAATATGAGGAATTGAAGAAGCTCAGCGGTGTTTATTTCGATGAAACGATCAAAAACGGATTGCCGAAGCTGCAGACTGCCCGCCAGGCCGCAGATACGATTCTTCACCTGTCTTCGGCTACCAACGGCCGTGTGTCCCAGAAGGCTTACGCTGCAGCGGAGAAGGATTCAGGTGTAAAGCTGCGAGATATTTCAGCGGACCGGGCAGCAGAAAAGATTACGTTCCAGAGCATCACCGCACAGCCGCGGGAAGTCATACCGACACCGGTATTCAGCGGATCGAACAAGCAGGGACGGCGCTATTCACCATTCACCACGAATATTGAACGTCTCGTTCCGTTCCGGACGTTGACCGGAAGACAGCATTTCTACATTGACCATGAAATCTTCCAGCAGTTCGGCGAAGCACTGCCGGTTTACAAGCCAACGTTGCCTCCGATGGTCTTCGGGCCGCGTGACAAAGAAGTGAAGGGTGGACAGGATTCTCTGGTTCTGAGATATCTGACACCACACGGGAAATGGAATATCCACTCGACCTATCAGGATAACCAGCACATGCTGACATTGTTCCGAGGCGGTCCAACCGTGTGGATCAATAATGAGGATGCTGCGGCACATCACATTGCGGATAATGACTGGCTCGAAGTCTACAACCGTAACGGTGTCGTAACTGCACGCGCGGTTGTCAGTCACCGGATGCCGAGAGGCACCATGTTTATGTACCATGCCCAGGACAAGCACATTCAAGTACCGGGCTCCGAAATTACGGATACGCGCGGCGGAAGCCATAATGCGCCTACCCGGATTCATCTGAAGCCTACCCAGATGGTCGGAGGATACGCACAGCTCAGCTACGGTTTTAACTACTATGGTCCGATCGGCAACCAGCGTGATGTCTACGTAGCCGTCCGCAAAATGAAGGAGGTCAACTGGCTTGAAAATTAAAGCGCAAGTTGCAATGGTAATGAATCTGGATAAATGCATCGGCTGTCACACCTGCAGCGTGACCTGCAAGACGACCTGGACGAACCGCAAGGGTGCGGAATATATGTGGTTCAATAACGTGGAAACGAAGCCCGGAATCGGTTATCCGAAACGCTGGGAAGATCAGGAGCTTTATAAGGGCGGCTGGCAGCTCCGCAAGGGGAAGCTGGAGCTGAAATCCGGCAATAAGCTGTCCAAGATTGCGCTCGGCAAAATCTTCTACAACCCCGACATGCCGGAGATGAAGGATTATTATGAGCCATGGACTTATAACTACGAGCATCTGACGAATGCGGGGGAACAAAAGCATTCCCCGGTGGCGCGAGCTCATTCTGCTGTAACAGGCGAGAAAATGGATCTGGAATGGGGACCGAACTGGGAGGATGATCTGGCGGGCGTACATGTAACCGGCCCGCTTGATCCGAATATCCAGAAGATCGAGGAAGAAATTAAATTCAACTTCGAGAAATCGTTCATGATCTATCTGCCGCGTCTCTGTGAACACTGCCTGAATCCCAGCTGTGTCGCCTCCTGCCCTTCAGGTGCGATGTACAAACGGGATGAAGACGGGATTGTTCTGGTCGACCAGGAAGCCTGCCGTGGCTGGAGATATTGCATGACTGGCTGTCCGTATAAAAAAGTGTATTTCAACTGGCAGACCAACAAAGCGGAGAAATGCACCTTCTGTTTCCCGCGTGTGGAAGCAGGGCTGCCTACGGTATGCTCCGAGACCTGTACAGGCCGGATCCGCTATCTTGGGGTTCTGCTGTATGATGCCGACAAGGTTCTTGATGCCGCTTCCACCCCGGACGAGAAAGATTTGTACAAAACACAATGTGATCTGTTCATGAATCCGCATGATCCGGAAGTCATTGCCCAGGCGAGAAAAGACGGTATCTCTGAGGATTGGCTGGAGGCAGCCCAGAACTCACCGGTCTATAAGCTGGCGATTGAGCACAAGCTTGCCTTCCCGCTTCACCCGGAATACCGCACACTGCCTATGGTGTGGTATGTGCCGCCGCTTAGCCCGATCATGAATTATTTTGAAGGCAAAGATTCGCTGAAGAATCCCGATATGATTTTCCCGGCCATCGAAGAGATGCGCACACCGATCCAGTATCTGGCGAACATGCTGACCGCAGGCGATACGCAGACCGTTAAAGAAGCCCTGCAGCGGATGGCCATGATGCGCTCCTACATGCGTGCTAAATCCTCAGGCCAAGGGTTCGATGCTAGCCGTCTTGAACGTGCCGGTATGACCGCACAGCAGACAGAGGAAATGTACCGACTGCTCGCGATTGCCAAATATGAAGACCGTTTCGTGATCCCAACCTCCCACAAGGAGCAGCACATGAACCCTTACCGTGCCCAGGGCTCGGCCGGGTACGGAAACGGGATGGGCGATATGGGCTCCGGCTCCGGCTGTGACGGCTGCGGACCTGCCAGCTCTGCCGGCGACACGATGAAGACCGGCAAGGAAATGTATGAAGAGAATTTCTACGGGGGGATTTGGCGTGATTGATCTGATCAAACTGCATGATTACAAGGAATCGTTCGGTTATTTCGCCCTGCAGCTCATGTACCCGGAGAAGCTGGACTTTCATCCGGCTTTTCTGGAAGAGGCGTTTGACAGCGCTCATCCGGGTTATGCCCATGTGCATACCTATTGGAAGCAAATGCAGAGCTTCAGCCTGGATGAGATTCAGGAGGGTTATGCCGCTACATTTGATTTTCAGAAGGACTGTGCCCTGTATATGACCTATTTCAAATTTGAGGAGGCCAAGGAACGGGGGCAAATGCTCGCCAAGTTGAAGCTTCTGTACGAAATGTTTGGTCTGGAAATGCCGGAGGGAGAACTACCTGATTATTTGCCGCTTATGTGTGAATTTCTATATGCCGCGCAGTGGTTGGAAGTCCCGGGAGCGCCGGAGAATTTCCGGATGCTGATAGCGATTCTTGAAGATGGTACGTATCATCTGGTCAAGGCTCTGGAACGAAACGAAAGTCCCTATTTCCATCTGGTCAAGGGATTGCGCGAAACATTCAAAGCTTGTGCTGAACAGGAGGCCCTGAGTCAATGAATATGCTGGGTCAGTTTTTATGGGTCATTTTTCCCTACATGTGTATGGTGGTTTTTATCGGCGGCCATATTTTCCGTTACCGTAAGGATCAGTTTAACTGGACGGCCAAATCGAGTGAATTTATTGAAAAAAAACAATTGAAATTCGGCAGCATTCTGTTCCATCTCGGAATTATGCCGGTTATCCTGGGCCATATTGGCGGACTCGCTTTTCCGAAATCATGGCTGGAAGCCATCGGCGTAAGTGATCATCTCTACCACATCGGCGCGGTTTACATCGGGGGAATCTTTGGTGCAGCCACACTGCTCGGGATGCTGATTCTGACTTCGCGGCGCTTTACGCTTAAGAATGTCCGCCGTCTCAGCAGTGCATCGGACCTGATCGTCAATTCACTCCTTCTGTTTATTGTGTTTATGGGGATGTACTCTACCATTGTAACGAATGCCGTACAACCTGAGTTTGACTACCGCGATACGATTTCTGTCTGGTTCCGCGGCCTGTTCATGTTCCGTCCGGACCCGTCACTGATGAGAGATGTGCCGTTTTCCTTCAAGCTTCACATCTTGTCAGGGTTTGCCATCTTTGCCTTTTGGCCGTTCACCCGGTTGGTCCATGTATGGAGTGTTCCGTTGAATTATATAGGCAGAAGTTATATCCTATACAGAAGAAATAAATCGAATTAACGGAAAGAGTTGCGTGGACTTCTTTTCCTGTTCTAATCGAGGAGAGAAAACGATGAACAATAAGGTGGATTATCAAATCGAGCTTGACCGGATCCGCGCAGCTCTAGGATATGACTTCATGTCGCTGGCTCTTGCTGAACCTGCGGAATATGACTATGTAATCCGGTGGAAATACGCCTCAGGGAACACCAATGACCGTTACAAACGGATTGTACTTCAATCCGGCAGAGGGATTGCAGGGATCGTGTTCAAGACCGGCAAACCATTCTTAATCCCTTCTGTGCAGACAGATGTGAAGCCTGATACCTTGTTTAATTATCCCATTACTAAGATGGAGAATTTGAACAGCATTGGTGCTGTACCAATGTGGAATGATGCCCGCGTCGCAGGCGTGCTTCTGGGCGGTTTCAGGGGTGAACGGCAGGTAACCGCTGAAATGCTGAGAGACCTGGACAGGGTAGCTCGTAAGGGGATAGGAGACTTGAACGGGAAGGAATTGTTGCTCAGTTGATGACACCCGGAATGGATCTGCGGAGCCTGCTCATGACGAAGCTGTTTGAGAACAGCTCGGAGGCGATGTTCTTTTTTGACCGGCAAGGGAAAGCCCTTGCGATGAATCCGGCTGCCGAGAACATCGTTGACCAGGATATCCTGAAGCAGTTGTATCAAGGAAATCCGGAGGCACTATGCGGGACCTGCCGGGGATACACTAGTGAGACGGAGCTCCGCACATGCCTTAATTGTTACTTTCATACACCGGACTCAGAGGAGTTTACCTCTTATCAAGTCTATCTGGAGACGAAAGATAAGGGGATCGTCCCTTATGCCGCCACCTTTCACACGATAGATGACGAGAATGGTATCAGAGTGTTTATGCTTAGGGATCTTAGCAGACAGTTCACGACACAAGAGAGGTTCTACCAGAACAAGATGATGAAGCATATCATTGAGGCGCAGGAGAATGAACGCAAGCGGATATCCCGTGAACTGCATGACAGCGTTGCCCAAGAGCTGATGAGTGCCGTGATTGATCTGCGTGTGCTCAAATATATGACAGCCGATGAACAGCTGCTGAAGAAGGTGAAGCAGACCGAAGTATCCATGACAAGGCTTCTGAATGATATCCGCAACCTTTCAGTGGAGCTCAGGCCGGCTGCACTTGATGATTTCGGGCTGGAGGCCGCATTCCGGTCACACTTCAAGCGGATGGAACAAAGCTATGGACTTATCATTGAATATGAATCCCAGCTTTTAGAGAAGCGGTATGAGAGTGAGATTGAAACCGTCATGTATCGTGTGTGCCAGGAAGCTGTGTTGAACGCCCTGAAGTATGCCCAGGTAGACAGCGTCAAAGTATCTCTTACAGAAAATGACGGCGTCCTGCGCCTTCTGATTAAGGATGAGGGAACAGGCTTCATTCAGGGAGACGAACCGAACGGAACCGGACTTGGTCTTTTTGGCATGCAGGAACGGGCGGAGCTGGTGGGGGGCACCTTCACCGTAGATTCAGGGATAGGTAGGGGTACAACAATTCTTTTACAGGTACCAGTAGGATTATCCCGAGGAAAGGAATGAGCTTCTGATGAAGATCGTCATTGCAGACGACCATGCGATCGTACGGAGCGGGTTCTCCATGATTCTCAATTTTCAGGATGACATAGAAGTGATCGGAGCGGCGGCAGACGGGAGGGAAGCTTATATAATGGTTGCCAAATTCCGGCCGGATATTCTGATTATGGATTTAAGCATGCCTCCAGGCGAAAGTGGGCTGGTTGCAACCGGGAAGATTAAAGAGGATTATCCCGATACCAAAATCCTGATTCTGACGATGCATGACGATGATGAATACCTCTTTCATGTATTGAAGAACGGGGCCTCCGGTTATGTTCTCAAAAGCGCCCCAGACGAGGAGCTTTTGCTGGCCATCCGAACCATTTATGAAGGCGGCACCTATATCCATCCTAAGATGGCGACCTCGCTGGTCCGTGAATTTATTAAGCAGGACAAATCCGCCGGCACAGAGGATCTGTTTGAGCTGTTGTCCAAACGGGAACTGGAGATCCTGCCGCTTATCGCCAAGGGATACGGGAACAAGGAAATCGCAGAGAAGCTGTTTATTTCGGTAAAAACGGTGGAAGCCCACAAAGCGAAAATTATGGAGAAATTAAATCTTAAAAGCAGACCGGAGCTGGTCGAGTATGCTTTAAGGAAAAAAATGCTGGATTTCTGACCGGCAAATGGAGGTATAGCAGGATGCCGGAATATACAGGGCTCAAGTTTACGATGCCCGCCATGCGTATTCTTGAGAATGAACACCGCTATTTATCTTTTCTGCTGGAAGAGTGGCATGCTCTTGTACTCTGGTTTGAACAGGAACAGCTCGCTCTGGAAGAAGCCAGGACACAGCTTCATAAGCTGCGTAAGGCAATTCTGGAGTTTACTGATCCGCTGAAGAAGCACACGGAGAAGGAAGAAACGCATTTTTTTCCGCTGCTGGGCACTTATATCGGCTTTGAACAAGGACCGCTGGTCGGCATCCAGGAGGAGCACCGCGAGATTGACGGATATATAGGGCATTTCCTGCATCACACAGAGGGCAATATAGATCTGCTGCCGCTTGAGGATATCCGTGCAGCTGTTAAGGATGCTGGGGAGGCCTTTGAGGTTCTGACGGTACATTTTGTTAAAGAAGAGACTGTCATTTACCCGATGGCTGAGCATCAGCTGAGTGCGAAAGACAAAGAACGGTTAAGCCAACAATTGAATACGCTCATTACGTGATAATGAACAGGCTGCTCCTACTTGGGGCAGCTTTTTTTGGTCTTTTTATCCCTTTGAATCTGCTGGAAGTAGGCGATAGAGAAAATGTAAGATGTTTCGTTTGTGATAGGAGTGAATAAGTTCTGGAGGAAGGCCCCACGATGTGGGGTTATTTCATTTTCAGGGTTTCCCCTGTCAGGGAAAGGGGACTCCCCTATATCTGTGGCGGGGGATTGGCGGATACAATGAGTACAGGAAGTATCGGTAAATAATCAAGAGAATAAACGGCGAAAAGGTGAGTCGAATGATTAAAAAAATGCAATTGCCGCTACAAACATTAAACTTGATTACCGGATTCATGGTGTGGGTGATCATCTCTTCCCTGATGCCCTTTATCTCCGAGGACATCAGCATCCCTTCAGGGCGGCTCGCGATGGTCACGGCAATTCCGGTGGTGCTCGGCTCGATTCTAAGAATTCCTTTAGGCTATTATGCAAACATTCTGGGAGCACGCATTATTTTTATGTGCAGCTTTATCCTGCTTTTGTTTCCGGTATATTTCATCAGTGAAGCATCCTCGGTTACTCATTTAATTATCGGAGGTTTGTTCCTGGGAATCGGCGGAGCCGTATTTTCGGTAGGTGTAACCTCTCTGCCAAAGTATTTCCCCAAAGATAAGCATGGTCTGGTCAACGGAATCTACGGGATCGGGAATATCGGAACAGCTGTCACTACCTTCTCGGCTCCGATTGTGGCAGCGCAGATTGGCTGGGCACCTGCGGTTAAAATGTATCTGATCCTGTTACTGGTATTTATCGCATTAAATTTCTTCTTCGGGGATCGTCATGAGCCTAAACTCAAAACACCGATTATTGAACAGATCAAGGGCGTGTCCAAAAATGAAAAGCTCTGGCTGTTCTCCTTGTTCTATTTCATTACCTTTGGTTCCTTCGTTGCCTTCACTATTTATCTGCCGAACTTTCTAGTTTCGAATTTCGGTCTGGAAAAAGTGGATGCCGGGATGCGCACAGCCGGCTTCATTGCCGTTGCGACCTTCTTCCGTCCGATAGGCGGCTGGCTTGCCGACAAGTTTCAGCCTTTGTTTCTGCTTACCAGCACATTCAGTATTTATACGATTGCAGCAATCATCCTGGCATTTATGCCTGACATGGGCTTATATACAGTAGGCTGCCTTGCTATTGCGTTCAGTGCAGGAATCGGTAATGGAGTCATATTCAAATTAGTCCCACTGTACTTCAATAGGCAGGCGGGTGTCGCCAACGGGATCGTATCGATGATGGGCGGTCTGGGCGGTTTTTTCCCTCCCATTATGCTGTCGGTGATTTATTCGGCTACAGGGCAATATTCCATCGGGTTCATGCTGCTCTCTCAGGTAGCGCTGGCCAGTCTGGTGCTGGTAGTGTGGCTCTATTTTCAGGACCGGCTTGCGCTTACCTCTGAAGTGTTCAATTCTACCGGACAGGGGATTCTGGTTACGGATGTCTCCGGTCTGATCAAGACCGTCAATCCGGCATTCACGAAGCTCACCGGCTATACCGAAGATGAAGTTCTCGGCAGACAGCCCAGCATTCTGAAGTCAGGTCGCCAATCCAAGGAGTTCTACCGCTTAATGTGGAGCGAGGTCAGGGAGAAGGGAATGTGGCAGGGTGAAATCTGGAACAAGCGCAAGAGCGGAGAAGAGTATTTGCAGTGGCTGAATATCAGCGCTGTGAAGGATGAGACCGGTGAAGATGTCCGGTATGTAGGCACATTCAGCGATATTACGGAGAAATAACCGGATGAACCGTTTTTTATTCCGGCACTAAGTTAGGAGCAGATGAAGGTGGAAAAGACCAGAACTCCGGTTACCGTTGCAGAAGCTGTATTCCGGGTAACTGAAAGAGCATGCCGCATAGGTAAAGAAAGTGTCCCACTTGCTGAAGGCTACGGACGGATCCTTGCGGAGCCGCTGACGGCAACCCATGATGTTCCGCATTTTACCCGATCACCCTATGACGGATATGCAATTGCTTCGGCAGATTCTGCCAGTGCTTCCGGTAACAACAGGATCAGCTTCACTGTAGTAGATCATATCGGCGCAGGAGCAGTATCTCAGGTTGCAATTGGGCCATGCGAAGCTGTCCGTCTAATGACGGGAGCGGCGCTGCCTGCAGGAGCGGATGCTGTAGTAATGTTTGAACAGGCCACAGCAGCAGGTCATACGTTTACAATCCGTAAAGCTTTTGAGCCACAGGAGAATCTGTCCCTGCAGGGTGAAGATATGCGGTCAGGAGAAATGATCGTTCCGGCTGGCAGCTTCATTCATCCCGGTATTGTAGCCCTGCTGGCTACATTCGGTTACGGGGATGTTCAGGTCGGCAAGCAGCCGGTTGTAGGGATAATGTCCACGGGAACCGAACTGCTGGAGGTGACAGAACAGCTTGCACCCGGCAAAATCCGCAACAGTAACGGGCCGATGATCGCAGCCCAGCTCGCCCGGATGGGTATTCCTTACCGGATGTATGATACAGCTGCAGACCAACTGGAAACATGTCTGCTGACGGTACGGAAGGCGCTGGCAGAAACAGACTGCTTGATTACAACGGGCGGTGTATCTGTCGGTGACTATGACTACCTGCCGGAAATTTATAAGCGGCTCGGGGCTGATGTGCTGTTTAACAAGGTGGCGATGCGTCCGGGCAGCGTGACCACAGTCGCGGTTACTGGGGATACCTATTTGTTCGGATTATCAGGCAATCCGTCTGCCTGCTTCACGGGATTTGAGCTGTTTGTTAGACCCGCCTTGCTCAAAATGATGGGGGCAGATAAAATTTATCTGCCGCGCACGACGGCGGTACTGGCAGAGGACTTCCCGAAGGCTAATCCGTTCACCCGGTTTATCCGGGCAGTTCATGACCGCACCTCGGTACGTCCTGCCGGCTTCAATAAATCTAATGCCGTATCTTCCATCGCACGCGGGAATTCGCTGATTGTGTTGCCGGGCGGGACAAGAGGTTACACCGCAGGTGATCTTGTTGATGTACTGCTGCTGGGTGTTGAAGAAGGTACGGATGAATGGGTACTGTAAGCCTACCGGAAGGGAGATAAGAGTCATGAATGCACATCCACTACAGGATCAACTGCGACGGCCTATCCATGATTTGCGGATTTCGGTAACAGACCGGTGCAATTTCCGCTGTTCCTACTGCATGCCGAAGGAAGTGTTCGGTGATGATTATGCATTCCTCCCCGCAAGCGAGCTGCTAACCTTTGAAGAAATCTGCCGGCTGACGAAGCTGTTCGTATCCCTTGGAGTAAGCAAAATCCGGTTGACTGGAGGCGAGCCGCTTATGCGGCGTAATCTGCCTGAGCTTGTTGCGGGAATCCGCGCCATCGGCGGTGTAAAAGATATGGGACTGACGACGAATGGGGTACTGCTTGGTGGGCAGGCAGCGCCACTGTATGCTGCAGGACTTCGCAGACTGAATGTCAGCCTGGATGCCCTGGAGACTGAGCGGTTTGGAACAATGAACGGACGGGGCTTTAAGTCTGGATTAATTCTGCAACATATTGATCATGCCGTAGCATCCGGGTTTGAGGTCAAAGTAAACATGGTGGTACAAAGAGGTGTGAATGAATCGGAGATTGTGCCGATGGCAGCCTATTTCAAGGATAAGAATATAACGATGCGGTTCATCGAGTTTATGGATGCTGGCAACGATAACGGCTGGAGCTATGAGAAGGTCGTAACCAAACGGGAAATACTGGAGCGCCTCCAGGGCTCATTTGAACTGGAAGCACAGGGTCATAATTATTTTGGCGAGGTAGCCAAAAGGTACCGGTACAAGGGTAGCTGCACAGAGGTTGGTTTTATTACTTCCGTGTCTGAATCATTCTGCTCCTCCTGTACACGGGCCCGGCTGTCTTCCGACGGCAAATTGTACACTTGCCTATTTGCATCAGACGGTTTTGATCTCAGGGCAATGCTCCGCAGCGGGGCGAGTGACAAAAGCTTGTTGCTAGCCATTAGGGACGTATGGGAGCAGCGGGCAGACCGTTACTCCGATGAGCGGACAGAACAAACCGTGAAGAACAGAACAAAGATCGGCATGTCCTATATTGGAGGTTGAAGGGCAGAATGCAATTTCAGCTGTTGCTCGAGCCGGATGGCAGATCATTTTTAGCGGACTCAAAATTGCTTTTGTGATTTGAAAACACATTTTATACGACGGAGACGAACTACTGCAGAATCGGATATCAACGAGGAGAGCGATGTATCCTTATTGTGCAATCCGGAAATGATCGCAGAATAGACTAACGCAGAAACAAGGAAGCTCCTCTACCCGGATTAACGGCAGAAGAGCTTCCTGGTTTTTTTACAGCTATATCCTAGAAGTACAACACAAGCACAGACACATATAACATAAGGGAGAAGCCAATTTCGATGATTCCGGTACGTTTTGCAGTGATTGCCGTCCTTGGCAGGACGGCTGCCCGCACAAGCAGGATGAGCAGCGGAACAAGCAGAGATGGAAACAGGAACAACCCGGCTGCTGCAACCAGCAGGTGATATAGTACAGATCCGTAATAGAAGCTAATATTATTTCGTTCACGAATAACGGTTTTGACATACAAAGCGGTTCCGACAAAGTACAGGACAGCCAGCAGGAACAACTCGGTCGCTGTCCGCCAGCTTTCCCCCTGACCGACATAAAAGACCGGATAAATGATCAGGCAGAATGCCAAAATGGCTGAGATGTCATTGAGCAGGGCACGTTCATTTTTAGTTTTTGCATAATAGAGATTTACAGCGAACAAAGGCACGAGTGGCAGAACAAACCATAACAACTGAGGTTCGGCTACCACCAGATAGACGATCAAAGGGAGTAGCAGAATTCCATATATCTTCAAGGGCTGGGCATAGCGTTTAAATCTCCCTGTCTTCACCCCCTGCAGTAAAGGAAAGCTGAACAAATAGATCAGAAGCCAGCAAGCAAACAGCGGAATATGTATCGGTTGCCCCCGGGATGCGGCTACCCCGAACAGAAAGGGAAGGACGAGCATCGCCCAGGCGCCGTGCTGGTTAGGGATATACTTCTTCATACTATACATGACCTCCTACCCTGAAATATCATGGCATGTGAGGATGCCATACTCTTTAACTATACGTTTTTCCTGTGGGGACCCGGGTGATTTGAAGCACTAATCATTTTAAGAAGAGGAGTAAACATCGTGACTATGGAATCTCATCATGCACCAGTACAAGGTCCGGTTCCTGTATTACAAATCGTCGGGTACAAGAATAGCGGGAAAACAACACTTGCCTGCCGTTTAATTCGCGCTCTATCTACTAAAGGTATACGTGTCGGGTCTGCTAAACATGATGCTCACCATTTTCAATTAGATGATCCGGGCACAGACAGCAGCAGGCATCTGCTGCACGGTGCGACTGAAACCGTACTGACCTCATCTGAAGCTACAAGAATAATGCGGAGGTCCGAGACCTCATTAGAAGAAATCGTACAGTTTATGTATGGTAAGGTTGATCTGCTGATTGCTGAAGGGTTCAAATCTGCAGATTACCCCAAAATCGCCTTGATCCGCAATGTAGATGAAATGATAACCTTACGAAGTCAAGCAACGAATATTTATCTGTGGTTAAGCTGGGAGGAGGACGCTAATATGAATAGTGTAACGTCTCCTCCGGTAAGCAAGAATACTACCCCTGTACTACTTTTAAGGGATCAAGCTCTTATTGATCAGGAGGTCCTCAACCTGGCTTTGTCGCTGCTTCAATCTAATCTGGAAATCCCTTGCATAGGAGGGGGATCCATTACAGGAGGTGCACATTGTGCTGACTGGAATAATACTGGCAGGTGGACGGAATTCCCGGATGAAGGGTCAGAATAAAGCGCTCCTGACCTATCAAGGGGAGCGTTTTATTGTTAGACAGGTGAAGGAAATGCGTCCTCTTTGCTCCAAGATCATTGTTGTTACGAACGATGCATCCCCGTATGAGGATTGTCTTCCATCCGGTCTCAGTTTTATACCGGATATCTATGCAGGACATGGACCCTTAAGCGGGTTTCATGCCGCTTTTGCCAGGGTGGAAACGGATTATGCTTGGGTTGTCGGATGCGATAGTCCTAATATTTCAGCCCCTGCAGCTTCGTGGATGCTCACCCGGTTCAAGGAAGGCGACTATGATGCTGTTCTTCCCATCATTAACGGAAAGCATCAGATGCTCCATGGGGTATATCGGCCGCACCTGATCTTGCCAAGTATCATTGAAAGACTGGAAACACGACAGTACCGGCTATCAGGATTATTAGATTCGATGCATTGGTTAGGGGTAGATCAGGGCGACCTTGCTGGTGCTGGTATACATGAGGATTTCACTGCAGATGTAGATACACCTGAGCAATATAAGGATTTGCTGCATTTATCTAAAGGGAGTGATCATGTGGGCAGTTGAGAAACTGGAGCCGACCATTTGGGATCTGAGGAACTATCGAATCGTCGACCTAAGTAAACCGGATCAATACAGTTACAACCCTCCAAACAAGTCAGGGCACTATGTATATAAATTAACTGCTGTATGGGAGCAAAGGAGTTCTGCCGCATACTATTTTGGTATTCTTATAGAGTCTGATAAGTAAAGAACATAAATTAGTCCTGCTCAAATTGCCTTGTAGTATAATATAAATTAATTCAAGTCATCTAATCCTAAGTCAGCAATATAACATAGAAATTTAACTACAAAGCGAGGCACAAGAAAATGAATGCAGCAGAGTTTCAACAGTATGTTAAGGCGTTCAGTGAAATCAAAGGATTTGATACCAGCACTATTGAGCAGAGAATGCTGTATTTGATGACTGAGGTTGGAGAGTTGTCCAAAGAGGTATTGTCCGTATCCTTCGATCCGGATGCTGAGCGGAAAGAAAACCTGGGATTTGAGATGTATGATGTAGTGTGGAATATTTTTGATTTAGCTAACAAGCTAGGCATTGATCTGGAGCAGGCTTTTAAACGTAAGCTGGAGATTAATGAGGAGCGGTCCTGGGAATAGGATGCAAATATTGAATAAATCAAAAAGTCCAAGGACCTCCCATGCAGGGAAGCCTTGGACTTTTTTTATCTAAAATTTTATTTAAATGAAGCATAACCTTCGTCGGCCATTACAACACTACCGTTAATTGCGCTAGCTTCTGGTAAGGAGAGCAAGTAAACTGTATCTGCAACTTGTTCAGGCGTGGTTAATTTATTACCCATTACTTTGCTCTTCATCTCGTCGACCATGCCTTGATCTTTATATCCTTGGATGATGGGTGTATCAACAGCCCCTGGAGCAACGGCAAGTACACGGATACCGTGAACGGAGAGTTCAAGTGCTGCGGATTTGGTCATCATAATGACCGCACCTTTAGAAGCGTGGTACGCGAATGTACCTGGGGAAGCTAGGAATCCGAATACAGAAGCTGTATTGATGATGACACCTTTAATTCCGAGCTCACGCATTTTTTTACCAGCTGCGATAATCCCATGGGCTACACCGTGCTGGTTGACATTAATAACACTATGGTAATCCTTAAGGTCTTGATCTAGTACTGGGGTGACGCGGCCGATCCCGGCATTGTTGAACATAACGTCAATTCTTCCATAAGTGGCTACGGTTT